>Ga0209512_1002824_pt1 | contig 17643 bp, 21 predicted proteins | sample frozenSSSSmetaG_FD_184142 | JGI IMG/M metagenome (GOLD analysis project Ga0209512, IMG submission 184142) | Glacier valley bacterial and archeal communities from Borup Fiord, Nunavut, Canada, to study Microbial Dark Matter (Phase II) -... | ecosystem: Environmental > Aquatic > Freshwater > Ice >... | reverse complement strand
GAAAGGTGCGCGCGAGCGCCTCGTCTTCGAACACTTCGCAAAGACTACGGGCCTTCTGCCTGGAGGTACGTTCACCAGCAGGCCGGAACCGGAGCCGGACATCCTCTATGTGGCGGCCGACGGGACCAATCAGGCGTTTGAACTTGTCGAGATCATCGATCAGGACTATTCGCCTTCACTGGGCCAGTCCTTCAACACGAAGGATGCATGCAACGCGTATCTCGACAACCTGCCGGCTCCTGAAGCCGCCGCCTTCCGCTCGGCGTTCGGGAACGCCGACATCGCGCTGACCTTCCGCGACAACATGAGTGGGCAGCGCCGCAAGAATGCGCTTCCAGCTATCTTCAGACATTTGGCCTACTTGCCTGATGGCTTCACGGGTGATGTATTCAAGGACGGCAACCCTCTAGAAGGCGTCCTGAGCTACGCGCACGTGCGGCGCGGCGGTTTCGTTGGTCCGCTCTTCGATGCCACCTCCACGACCTGGGTGGGCGAACCGTCAGTGGGTGTTCTCAAGGGCAAGATGGGGAAGAGCTACACGCCGCAGGGACAGCTAGCGAAGCGATCAAGCATCCCGAGTTCTTCTCTCGGCGTACGCTGAGGGAGAGACGAATGGTTGGCCTTCAAGTCGCGCCTGACTACTTGGATGAATACATCGACGTTGCGTTCGAACCAACCGTTGCTGACATAGGAAAAATCAACGCGACTCTTTCGAAACATCGGGATGAGTACAAGGCGACATATGGAAAGATTCGCAGCCTTGTTGTGGCTCATGCGATCGAAACAGACCCGGACAAGATCAACAGCTACTTCAATTCGACCGTCATCGGAAACGCAAGTGCGATGTTTAAGGCGCTGCTTGACGCGATACGAGCGCTACACAACGATCTCTGGCTGAACGGGCGTCTTCCTGTGATTGGTTCCTACGTGTTTGATGAACCTGAGAGGATTGCGAAGATGACTCGGCAGGCGATCAGCAAGATGATCGGCAAGTAGTTTGGTCACCATTCGGCTTCCATTGAAGAAAACGCATTCGCTCGACGTCGAAGCACGGAGAGTCCGCTTGTTCGGCGGCGAACTGGCGCTGCCGACCCACTGCGGCCACTCGACCACATACGACTTAACAAGGGACCCGCCTCCCAGAAACGGAAGCGGCCAATGTCAGCTTTGAACAGCAGCTGACGTTCAACCATGAGAGCTGACTGGCTGCACCTAGGCAGTTCCAGAACCTTGGGTCTCCAGGCTCGAACGGCTGCTCATGGCCGAGACCGGCGTTCCTTGAACGGCTGCTGTCCGGCCGCTTGATCTGGATGCTGAGGGAAGCCGGCACGATCAGAAAGTGGTGTCGGCACAAGTTTTAATCGGCAACTGAACTGCTCCGAAGCAGCCTGTCACCCACGCCGGTTTCGGCCACAAGCGGATACTCCCCACTGACCGGTTCAGAGTGACTCAATTCTGGCTTCCCACGAAGCCTAACGAAACAGACCATGGAGTACCCGCCAGGTTGCTGTGCCCGGACAAAGGTCATGGCCGCGATCCTGTAGTAGTCCATGCTCGAGAAGATCCTCAGACGCCTGGGTCCGTAGGCCAGCGTACCCTCGCGTGCTGCCTCGCGAGGGCGGGCGTCGCAGGCAACCTGACTATCCGGCCTCGACAGAATTCAGTCGGTCCCGCGCCCACGGCAGCCTTGCCACCCTCGCGCCACCAGAGGTGCGTTCAAACGAATCTATCTTCTAGGGAAGAGGACGAATTCGTGAACTGTCGGGCGGGCATCGAAGGTGCTGCCAAACACCCTGTTGATCTGCGCCACGTTGAGACTGGCGAACACGGTGTTATGCCGGTCGGTCAGAGGTCCACCGCCGGGGATGACAGCCCCCGCACCGTCATGGCCGATGGCCTTGAACTTCCACACGCCTCGGATCCATTTCAGGTTGCCGACGTGGTCACCCCTCGCATCCCGCACCCGACAGGCGCCGTCGTGGACCGGGCCGACAGACCATGAGGTCATGCTTCGGGCCCTTTCAGAACAAGACCCGACTGCGCAAGGTACCCGGCACCTCGGTCAGCTTGACGAGCGCGAGGGCCGCGTGTTCGGCATCGATGTCGATCACCACGTAGCCCACTTCCGCTTGGGTCTGCAGATATTGCGCAGCGATGTTGATGTGGAGGTCAGAGAACACCCGGTTGATCTCCGCAAGCACACCCGGCACGTTGCGATGAACGTGCAGAAGACGGTGTTTGCCCGGGTGTGCGGGCAGGGCAACTTCGGGGAAGTTGACCGACGAGGTCGACGTCCCGTTGTCGCTGTACTTGACCAGCTTGGCTGCGACTTCGATGCCGATGTTCTCCTGGGCCTCCACCGTGGACCCGCCGATGTGCGGTGTCAGGATCACGTTGTCGAGGCCGCGCAGGGGCGAGTCAAAGGGCTCGTCGTTGCTGCGCGGCTCCTCGGGGTACACATCGATGGCGGCGCCAGCCAGGCGCTTGCCTCGCAAGGCGTCGGCCAGAGCCTCGATGTCGACGACGGTCCCGCGCGATGCGTTGATCAGCACGCCACCATGCTTCATCGCGGCGATCTGGGCCGAGCCCATCATCCACCGGGTGGCCGCGGTCTCTGGCACATGCAGGCTGACGACGTCGGCCTGAGCCAGCAGGTCGTCGAGACGGGGGACCTGGCCGGCATTGCCCAGGGGGAGCTTGCTCACGACGTCGAAGAAGATCACTTTCATGCCCAGGCCCTCGGCCAGCACCGAAAGCTGCGTGCCGATGGCGCCATAACCCACGATGCCCAAGGTCTTGCCGCGTACCTCGAAGGCGCCCTTTGCCGACTTGCGCCAAGCGCCGCGGTGCGCCGCGGCGTTCTTCTCAGGGATGCCGCGCATCAGCAGGATGGCTTCGGCCAACACCATCTCGGCCACCGACCGGGTGTTGGAGAAGGGCGCGTTGAAGACCGCGATGCCCAGATCACGCGCCGCCGCCAGATCCACCTGGTTGGTGCCGATGCAGAAGCACCCCACAGCGGCCAGCCGGTCGGCATGCGCCAGCACGGACTGGGTCAGCTGGGTGCGCGAACGTATGCCCAGGAAGTGCACGCCACGGAGCTTGCTCTCGAGCGCTTCGCCGGACAGAGCGCCCGCGATGCTTTCTATCTGCGTGTACCCCGCCGCCTGAATCATGGCGACGGCCGATGGGTGAATGCCTTCGAGCAGCAGAAACTTGATCTTGTCCTTGCTTGTCGAGGTCTCGGTTTCGGTCGCGGGCACTTCAGGAGCGGGCTGTTGCATGGTGATTGGATGGGATGAAAGCAGAAGCAGGGAGTGCTGGAACGCGGGGCTGGAACGCGGGGCTGGACAGCCGCGTCAGCGTGGAAGAAGGCCCACCGCCCGCGCCTGTTCGTCGGCATGGTAGGAACTGCGAACCAAGGGCCCGGATGCCGCATGCTTGAAGCCCATCCGGAGGGCTGCATCGGCATACCCCTTGAAGACATCGGGATGCACGTAGCGCCGCACGGGCATGTGGCCACCGGTGGGCTGCAGATACTGGCCGATGGTCAGCATGTCGACACCGTGGGTCCGCAACGCCAGCAACACGTCCAGCACTTCCTCGTCGGTCTCGCCGAGGCCGACCATCAGGCCGGACTTGGTGGGGATGCCGGGCTGCCGCGCCTTGAAGCCCTGCAGCAGGTTGAGCGTGTTCTGGAAGTCCGCGCCGGGACGTGCCTCGTTGTACAGGCGGGGCACGGTCTCGATGTTGTGATTGAGCACGTCGGGCGGCACAGCGCACAGGATGTCCAGCGCCAGGTCCAGCCGGCCACCGAAGTCGGGCGTCAGGATCTCGATGGTGGTGGTGGGCGCCAGGCTGCGCAGGCGCGCGATGCACTGCACGAAGTGACCGGCGCCGCCGTCGGGCAGGTCGTCGCGGTCCACCGAGGTGATGACGACGTAGCTGAGCTTCATCAGCGCGATGGTCTCGGCCAGGCGCTGCGGCTCGTCGGCGTCCAGCGGGTCTGGTCGGCCCGTGCTGACATTGCAGAAGCGGCAGCGGCGCGTGCACTTGTCGCCCATGATCATGAAGGTCGCCGTGCCCTTGCTCCAGCACTCGCCGAGGTTGGGGCAGGCGGCTTCCTCGCACACCGTGATCAACTGGTGGGCGTGCACGATGTCCCGGGTCTCGCGCAAGCGGCCCGTGGCCTGCGGCGCCTTGACGCGGATCCAGTCGGGCTTGGGCAGGCGGCCTTCGGGGTCGGCCGCGTCGCGCTTGGTCTTCAGACTGCCTCTTTGCTGGTCCGGCCGGGGGTGGGTCGTGGACGCTTGCGGCAACAACGACACGACATTCCTGAAGCGGATGGTTTCAATGCTCATGATGCTGATGTCCTGCTTGCCATGGGAATCACTGCGACGCTGGCCTGGCTCGATCTCTTCGGCGCACGCCGCGGCAACCCATTCACTGACTTCAATCCTTCACTCAAGACTTTCAGGTCTGGTGACCATGCCGGTGATGAGCCGCGCACCGCGCTCGAAGCTGAAGTAGGACCAGAGCCATTGCGTCATGACGATCAGCCGATTGCGCAAGCTGATCAGGAAGTAGCTGTGGGCGATGCCCCAGACCCACCATGCAAACCATCCCGTGAGCTGCCGGCGCCCGAACGCGATGACGGCGGTCTTGCGGCCGACCGTGGCCAACAAGCCGCGATCTCGATAGCGAAACGGTGGCGGAGCGGGTTTGCCGGCGAGGCGAGCCTGGATGGCTTCGGCCACATAGGCACCCTGTTGCTTGGCGACCGGGGCGATGCCGGGAAGTGGTTTGCCGGCGACATCAAGGGCGAACGCCGTGTCGCCGATGACGAAGACGTCGTCCATGCCGGGCGGCCGCAAATCAGGTCCGACCACCACACGGCCCACGTGATCTCCCGCAACGGCCAGCCAGTAGGCAGCCGGCGAGGCGGCGAGCCCGGCCGCCCAGATCACCGTGCCCGCGGCGACACTTTCGTCGCCGAGCGTGACCCCGGTCGCACTGCAGTGCGTGACGGCCTGCTGCAGCCGGACATCCACGCCGACGCGCCGAAGCGCCTGCTCGGCATGGCGCGACAGCGGCTCTGGAAAGCTGGCCAGCAGGCGGGGTCCGGCCTCGACCAGCATCACGTGCGTCTGCTGCGGATCGATGGTGCGGAAGTCGGTCGCGAGCGCCTTGCGCGCCAGTTCGACAACGGCGCCGGCCATCTCGACCCCGGTCGGCACGCCGCCGACGATGACGATGGTGAGGAGCCGCTCGCGCTCGCGCGCATCGGACGACATCTCCGCTCGTTCGAAGGCGAGCAGCAGACGGCGGCGGATCTCGGTGGCGTCGTCGATCGTCTTCGGGCCGGGCGCATGGGCGGCCCAGATGTCGTTGCCGAAGTAGCCGTGGGTCGCCCCGGTCGCGAGCACCAGAACGTCACAGGCCATGTTGCGGTCCGCCATGACGACACGTTTGCGAACGCTATCGATGCCAGTGACCGCGCCCAGCAGCACGCGGGTGTTGCGCTGGTCTCGGACCAGGCTTCGAATGGGCCAGGCAATGTCGGCCGGCGAAAGGCCGGCTGTGGCCACCTGGTAGAGCAGGGGCTGAAAGGGGTGATGGTTCTCCCGGTCGATCAGGGTGATGTCCACCGGCGCCTTGGCGAGCCGCTTCGCGACACTGAGGCCGCTGAAGCCGGCGCCGACGATGACCACGCGCGGGCGTGGGCCGGCCACGTCGCTGCCAGGCATGAGTTGCCGCCGGCTTGGCTTCAGGGATTGCGCCGAATCAGAGGTCATGCGTCTCGATTCACTCTCGCGGGAGTCGCTCGGCGGCGTCCAAGAGTCGAGCACCTGCTGATCACCCTGGCATCGAGCCCGCGCGCGGGTAGAAGGGCTGCTGCCCCGCCGCGTGGTCCGTCGCATCGACGATGGCCGTGATCTCGGGCGCCACCCTCTTCACCATCACTTCGAAACCCTGCTGCAGCGTGGCCTGCGACGAGGCGCAACCCTGGCAGCCGCCGCTCATGGTGATGAACAGCCGGCGCTCGCGCACCTCCACCAGTGCAATCTTGCCGCCGTGCTGGGCGATGGCGCGATTGACCTCCCGGTCCAGCAGTTGCTGAATGGCCACGCCGAGCTCGGCGTCGGACCGGCCCGGTGCGCCGCTGCGGCCGGGCGTCTCCAGCAACGCCGGCACGCCGCTAAGCAGCTGCGTGCGGATGGCCGCACCGATGGCCGCCTTGAGCCTCGTCCACGACGCGCCCGGCGCCTTGCCGATCGTCACCACGTTGTCGGCGATGAGCACGCTGGCCACGCCGCCAAGGGCAAACAAGCGCTGGCCCAGCGGCGCGCTGGCAGCCTGTTCCCTGCTGGCAAATAGGCAGGGGCCGCCCGGATGCAGATTGCGGCTCACCGTGAACTTGCAGGTGTCGCCATCCGCGAGCGAGACCTCGGCGCGGATGCTGATCGGCTGATCCGCCCGAGCCAGAGCCAGATCCGCAACCGGGGATTCAGACATCCTCGACGCTTTGCAGCGCGGCGCGCTCGCCCAGGTCGCGCAGGTCGTTGAAGGAATAGATGCCGCTGTTGTGGCCGTCGTTCCAGTCGAACTGGATCGCGTAGTGGCCGATGCTGGTGATCTGGCGCGGGCTCACATCCGGGCGTACCGTCTGCGGATCGAGCAGCTTGCGGCCGCTCATCTCCTCGACGCACAGGGCGCAACGGCAGGCCAGGCGCAGGTCACGAACATCGAGGTCGTCGCGGTGGCCGTCTTGCCACAGCAGCGACAAGGTGCGCGGATCGCGGCGCATCAGCCCCACCGGGATGTTGCGGGCGCCGGACGGCTGCACGGCGCCTTCCATCCAGGCCGGCGCGCCTTCGTTGCTGTCCCACTTCCAGACGAAGGCCTTGAGGCCCGTGACTGAAGTCTGCAGCTGCGCCAACAGCGCGTCGGCAATGGCGCTGTACACGCGCGCGCTGACCGACTTCGGCTGGGCTGCGACGATGGGGCGACCCTCGTCACCGCAGGTCACCACCTCGGCGTCGATCGGCAAGGCGCCGAGGAAGGGCACGCCGATTTCCGCGCTCATCTGTTCGCCGCCACCGTGCCGGAAGATGTCTGTCGTCTCGCCGCAATGCGGGCAGCTGAAGCTGCGCATGTTCTCGACGATGCCTAGAATCGGGACCTGCACTTTTTCGAACATGCGCAGGCCCCGGCGCGCGATCTTCAGGCTCACGGCCTGGGGCGTCGTCACGATCACCACGCCCGACAGCGGCATGCTTTGCGCCAGCGTCAACTGGGTGTCGCCCGTGCCCGGCGGCAGGTCCAGGATCAGGCAGTCGAGTTCGCCCCATTGCACGCCGGCAACGAACATCTTCAGGTACTTGCCCACCATCGGCCCGCGCAGGACGGCCGGCTGATCGTCGCCGGTGAGCATGCCCATCGACACCACCTTCAGGCCGTAGCGCTGTGCCGGGATCATCCGGCTGTCGGCGGTCATCTCCGGCGGCTCACCCGTGGGGATGCCCAGCATGCCGGGGATGCTGGGGCCCAGGATGTCGGCGTCGACCAGCCCGACGCGCAAACCGCGCTGCTGCAGCGCCAGCGCCAGGTTGACGCTGACGGTGGATTTGCCGACGCCGCCCTTGCCGCTGCCGACGGCGATGATGTGCCGGATGCCCGGCAGCTTCTCGGGGCCTGCGGTCGGCTGGGGTGAAGCGCGTTGCGCGGTGTCGGTGGTTTGCATGGTGGTGCCTCTGGCCGTTGGGGTTCAGCGACGAAGCGCGGTCGGCAAGCTAGACCGCCACGACGGCGATGTCCGGCTCGATGGTCCGCACCAGGTTCTCGATGGCGCTCAGCGTGCCCGAGATCGAACTCGGGCAACTGCCGCAGGCACCTTGGTAGTGGATGCTGAGCTCGTTGCCCGCCAAGCCCACGATGTGCAGGTCACCGCCGTCGGCTTTCAGTGCAGGCCGGATGCGCGCGTCGAGCAGCTCGCTGATGGCATCCAGGCGCACCTGGTCCTGCTCGCTGAGATCGGCGATCGATGCGCGCGCTGCAAACACAGCGGCGGCCGACTGTGCTGCGGCTGCCGGAGCGGCGCGCAGCGGTACGGCAATCAGCCGCACCAGTTCCGGCCAGTCAGCGTCGCCGTCCTGCGTCACGGTGAGCCAGCGGTCGACGTAGAAGACATTGCTCACGTGCTCGATGGCGAACAGCGCCGACGCGAGCGCGTCGCCCGCGGCCTGTTCGGCGTTCTCGAAGGAATGCGAAATGCCCCAGGTCAGCGGTTCATGGAGCGTGAACTTCACCGCGTTCGGATTGGGCGTGTCGTCGATCTCTGCAATCTTGGGCATCACCGAGCCTCCTGCCGTCGCTGAGTCATCTCGCAAGAGCGGCGTCCAGCAGGGTCTGCAATTCACCCGTCTGGTACAGCTCGCGCACGATGTCGGCGCCACCAATCAACTCGCCCTTGACGTAGAGCTGCGGGATGGTCGGCCAGTTGGAATAGGCTTTGATGCCGGCCCGCACGTCCGGATCGGCCAGCACGTCGATGGCCGTCAGGCCCTGCACGCCGCAGGCTTTGAGCATCTGCACCGTCGAGCCCGAGAACCCGCATTGCGGGAACTGCGGCGTGCCCTTCATGTAGAGCACGACCGCGTTGGCGTTGACCTGCTGGTGGATGGTTTCGTGCATGTTCATGTTCGTCGCTCCGACTTCAGGGGTGGTTCGATTGCGCCCAGGCCTCGGGCGTGAAGGTGCGCAAGGACAGCGCGTGGACTTCCGAGCGCATGCGGTCACCCAGCGCCTGGTAGACGCGCTGGTGCTGTTGCACCTTGCTGATGCCGGTGAACTGCGGGCTGACGATCACGGCCTCGAAATGCTGGCCGTCATCGCCCAGCACCTGCGCGTGATCGCAAGGCAGGCCGCTCACAATGTGGCTTCTCAGTTCTTCAGCGGTCATGGTGTGTCCGTTCGTTGGGGTGAGGCTTCGGCGCCGGTCTCGGTGCTGACCCGCGCCTGAGAGTCGATCGCCGCCTGCAGCGTGTGCCAGGGCAGGATGGCGCACTTCACGCGCGTCGGCAGGTTGCGCACGCCGGAGAAGACGGCCAGGCGCCCGATCTGCGGCGCGGCGTCGGCGTCGAGCTTGCCGGTGGTCATGGCGAGGAAGTCGCGGATCAGCGACTGCGCCTGCGGCAGCGCCTGGCCCTTGACGGCCACCGTCATCATCGACGCCGATGCCTTGCAGATCGCACACGACTCGCCTTCGAAGGCGATGCGGGCGATGGTCTGGCCTTCGATGCCGAGCGCCACGCTGAGGTGGTCACCGCACAGCGGGTTGTGGCCCTCGGCGCGGTGGCTGGCCTGCTCCAGCGGGCCGAAGTTGCGCGGCTTGCGGTTGTGGTCGAGGATGACTTCCTGGTACAGCGCCTTCGTGTCGGCGCTCATTGGATACCTTCGTGCAGCGCACTGCGGTATTCGCCCTTGGGGCGGCCCGGCGGGCTCATGCAAACACCTTCTGCACGGCGCGCACACCGTCAACCAGCGCGTCCACTTCGGCCAGGGTGTTGTAGAACGCGAACGAGGCGCGCACCGTGGCCGGCAGCTTCAGGCGCGTCATCACCGGCTGTGCGCAGTGGTGGCCGGCGCGCACCGCGATGCCTTCCTCGTCGAGCAAGGTTCCGACGTCATGCGGGTGCACGCCGTCCAGCATGAAGGACAACACCGCGGCCTTGTGGCGCGCCGTGCCGACAAGCCGCACGCCGGGCAGCTGGCCGAGCAGCGCGGTGGCGTGTTGAAGCAGTTCGTGCTCGTGCCGGGCGATGGCCGCCAGGCCGATGGCGCAAAGGTAGTCGACCGCGGCGCCCAGGCCGATGGCGGCAGCGATCGGCGGCGTGCCGGCCTCGAACTTGTGCGGGATCGTGTTGTAGACGGTGCCTTCGAAGGACACCGACAGGATCATGTCGCCGCCGCCCTTGAACGGCTGCATCGACTCGAGCAAGGCCGCCTTGCCGTACAGCACGCCGATGCCGGTGGGTCCGCACAGCTTGTGGCCCGAGAAGGCATAGAAGTCGCAGTCCAGGTCCTGCACGTCGACGGGCATGTGGGGTGCGGCCTGCGCACCGTCGACCAGCACCGGCACGCCATGGGCGTGCGCCGTCGCGATCATCTGCTTCACCGGATTGACGCTGCCCAGCGCGTTGGAGACCTGGGTCACGCCGACGAAACGCGTGCGCGCATTGAACAGCTTCTCGTACGCGTCCAGGCACAGTTCGCCGTTGTCCAGCATCGGCACCACGCGGATCTTCGCGCCGGTCTCTGCGGCCAGCATCTGCCAGGGCACGATGTTGGCGTGGTGTTCCATCGTGGTCAGGATGATCTCGTCACCGGAACGGATGAACTTGCGGCCCCAGCCGTGCATCACCAGGTTGATCGACTCGGTGGTGCCGCTGGTGAAGATCACTTCGCGTGCCTCGGCGGCGTTCAGGAAGGCTTGCAGCTTGCGCCGCGCTGCCTCGTACTCGGCGGTCGCCAGTTCCGACAGCGTGTGCACGCCGCGGTGGATGTTGGCGTGCTGTGACGTCTGGTAGTGCACCAGGCGGTCGATCACCGGCTGCGGCATCTGGCTCGATGCGGCGTTGTCCAGGTAGACCAGCGGCTTGCCATGAACCAGCGTTTGCAGGATCGGGAAGTCCGCGCGGATGCGCTTGAGATCGAAGGCCTCGACGGAGCGGTTCGACGCCGTGGTGCAACTCAGATCGGCTTGGCGCGCGCTCATGGCCGACTGCCGGTTTGCGCCAGCATGCGCTGCTGCAACTGCTGGCGCAGCGAGGGGACAGGGATGCGCGCGATGATCTCGGCGCCGAAGGCATAGGTCAGCAGGTCGCGCGCGGCGCTGTCGGACAAGCCGCGGCTCTGCAGGTAGAACACTTCCTCGGTGTCGAGCGGCGCCACCGTGGCACCGTGTGCACACTTCACATCGTCGGCCAGGATCTCGAGCTGCGGCTGGGTATCAATGCGCGCTCGCGTACTGAGCAAGAGGTTGCGGCTCATCTGCGCCGCGTCGGTGTGCTGCGCGCCCGGCTGCACCTTGACCTTGCCGTTGAACACCGCGCGCGCCGTGCCGCCCGCGATGCACTTGTGCAGCTGGCGGCTGCGCCCATGCGGCTGCGCGTGATTGATGCAACTGTGGGTGTCGGCCAACTGGCTGCCGGCGACGACGGCCAGGCCGTCGACCGCGCAGTCGGCGCCAACGCCCAGCACCACGTCGAGCCGATGGCGCGAGAGCTGTGCGCCCATGTCCACGCTGACTGACCGGTAGTGGCTGGCGCGTCCCAGCGAGACGCTGGTGTTGGCGATATGGAAGGCCTGCGGGCCTGCGCGTTGCACGCGGATGTGCCTCACCTTGGCTTGATCGGCGAGCACGATCTCGGTCACGGCGTTGCTCAGGCAGGCCACGCTTTGCAGCGAGACGTGGTCCTCGATCAGCGTCAGGCTGCTGCCCGCCTCGGCGATCAGCAGGCAGCGCGGGTGACTGACGACCCCCGCTTGCGTGGTGATGAACAGCAGGTGCACCGGCGCCGCGAACGTGGCGTTGCGCGGCGCCCAAATCACAGCCGCATCGCTCAGGAAGGCGGTGTTGAAGGCCGCGAAGACATCGCTCCCGAGTGGCTGGTGGCGACCCAGATGCTGCTCGACGGCGGCGGCCTGCGCTGCCAGGGCTGCCAGGGCTGTAGGCAGGTTGGCCACCAGCACGCCGCCTGTGTTGGCCGTCGGGCCGGACAGCTCGGGTGCATGAACGCCGTCGACGAACACCAGTCGCGTCGCCGCTTCGGCAAGCTGGAAGCCGGCCATGTCGGCAGCCGACACGCGGCCCGAGCCGCTCGCCGGTTGCAGGGACAGCTTGCCCAGCGGCGTCAGATCGGTGAAGCGCCAGGCCTCGTCGCGCGATGTGGGCATGGCCAGCGTGCCGAGGTCGGCGCGGCCCTGGCTTCGCAGCGCATTGACGCAAGCCCAAGGGCTGCTCGGCAAGCGAGGATGGTCGGCCCACAGGGTGCCCTGGCTGCCCGCCACGGCCGGCCCGCGCAGGGCGATGACCGCGCTCACGGCGCCACCGCCACAGCCTGCGCGCGGTGCCGAGCCTCATGCTCTGGCAGGTGCTCGGCGCCGATCCCCTCGTAACCCCGTTCCTCGAGTTCGAGCGCCAGTTCTTTGCCGCCGGTCTTGACGATGCGGCCGGCGTCCATCACATGGACAAAATCGGGCACGATGTAATTGAGCAGGCGCTGGTAGTGCGTGATCAGCACGATGGCCTTGTCGCGGTGGTGCAGCTGATTGACGCCGCTTGACACGATGCGCAGCGCATCGATGTCGAGCCCGGAGTCAGTCTCGTCGAGGATCGCCAGCCGCGGCTCCAGCAAGGCCATCTGCAGGATCTCGTTTCGCTTCTTCTCGCCGCCGGAGAAGCCCTCGTTGACGCTGCGAGCGAGGAATTCCGGGCTCATCTCGAGCAACTTCATCTTCTCGCGCACGAAGTCGTCAAACTCGAGCGGATCGAGTTCGTCCTGGCCGCGCTGCGTCTGCAGCGTGTTGTAGGCCAGGCGCAGGAACTGGCTGTTGGCGACGCCGGGAATTTCGATCGGATACTGGAACGCGAGGAACACGCCCGCCAGCGCCCGCGCTTCGGGGGCCAGCGCGAGCAGATCCTGCCCGTCCAGTTTTGCAGTACCGGCGGTCACCTTGTACGCGCTGTGGCCGGCCAGCACTTTGGCGAGTGTGCTCTTGCCCGAGCCGTTGGGGCCCATGACGGCGTGCACCTCTCCGCGCCTGACCGTGAAGTCCAGGCCTTTGAGAATGTCGATGCCGTTGACGCTGGCGCACAAGCCGCGCACTTCCAGCAGAACCGGGCTGTTGGGATGAATCATCCGACGCTCCCTTCGAGCTTGAAGCCGAGCAGCTGGGTCGCCTCGACGGCGAACTCCATCGGCAATTGTTGGAAGACCTCTTTGCAGAAGCCATTGATGATCATCGACACGGCGGCCTCGGCACTGACGCCGCGCTGTGCGAAATAGAAGAGCTGGTCTTCGCCGATCTTCGAGGTCGACGCCTCGTGCTCGACCCGGGCCGTGAGGTTGCGCACGTCGATGTACGGGAAGGTGTGGGCGCCGGACTGGTCGCCGATCAGCATCGAGTCGCACTGCGAGTGATTGCGCGCCCCGGCGGCGGTGGGGGCCACCCTGACCAGCCCGCGGTAGCTGTTGCTGGAGCGGCCGGCCGAGATGCCTTTGCTGATGATCGTGCTGCGCGTGTTCTTGCCCAAGTGGATCATCTTGGTGCCGGTGTCGGCCTGCTGCAGGTGGTTGGTGACAGCCACCGAATAGAACTCACCCACCGAGTTGTCACCGCGCAGAATCACCGACGGGTACTTCCAGGTGATGGCCGAGCCGGTTTCGACCTGGGTCCAGGAAATGCGCGAGTTCACGCCCTTGGCCAGGCCGCGTTTGGTGACGAAGTTGTAGACACCGCCGACGCCGTTCTCGTCGCCCGCGTACCAGTTCTGCACGGTCGAGTATTTGATGTCGGCGTTGTCCAGCGCCACCAGCTCAACCACCGCCGCGTGCAACTGGTGGGTGCTGAATGCGGGGGCGGTGCAGCCTTCCAGATACGACACCGAAGCACCCTCTTCGGCCACGATCAGCGTGCGTTCAAACTGGCCCGACTCTTCGGTATTGATGCGGAAGTAGGTCGAGAGGTCCATCGGGCACTTCACTCCCTTCGGGATGAAGCAGAACGAGCCATCGGTGAACACCGCCGAATTCAGCGCGGCGTAGTAGTTGTCACCCGTGGGCACCACCGAGCCGAGGTACTTTTGCACCAGTGCCGGGTGGTCCTGTACCGCTTCGGACATCGAGCAGAAGATGATGCCGACCTCGGCCAGCTTGTGCTTATAGGTGGTGGCCACCGAGACGCTGTCGAAGATCACGTCCACCGCCACCCCGGCCAGCGCCATGCGCTCGTGCAAGGGCACGCCGAGCTTCTCGAAGGTGCGCAGCAACTCCGGGTCGACCTCGTCGATGCTCTTGAGCTTGACCTTCTGCTTGGGCGCGGCGTAGTAGCTGATGGCCTGGAAGTCGATCTTCGGGTAGTGCAAGTTGGGCCAGGCCGGCGCCTGCATCTGCAACCAGGTGCGGTAGGCGTCGAGCCGGAACTCGAGCAACCAAGCGGGCTCGTTCTTCTTGGCCGAGATCATGCGAATGGTGTCTTCGCTGAGCCCCTTGGGCGCGACGTCGGACTCGATGTCCGTGACGAATCCGTGCTTGTAGGGCTGGTTGACGAGTTGCTGCAGCGCGGCACTCATGAGGTTCCTTCGGGTTGGCGGTCGGTGGCAGCCACTGCAGCGGCGCCGCCTGGCTTCTTCACGTTGAAGCTTTCACCACAACCGCATTCGCTGTCCACGTTGGGGTTGTCGAACTTGAAGCGTTGTGTGAGGCCTTCGGTGACGAAGTCGATGTGCGAGCCATCCAGAGCCAAGAGGCTTTCAGCATCGACCACCAGGCGAGCGCCGTGCGACTCGAAGCTGTGTTCGCCCGGCCGAACCTCGTCGGCTAGCTCGAAGGTGTGGGCCAGCCCCGTGCAGCCTACTTTCTTGATGCCGATGCGCAGCGCGATGCCCGCGCCGCGTTTGTCGAGCTGGCGCCGAATCTGGGTCGCTGCCCGTTCAGTCAGTGTCATGGTCATGGCTTGAACTCCTCGCCTGGAAACGCGCCCCGTATCGGTGGGGCCACCGTCAAGACCTCGTTGCCTGAATGGATACCCGAGTAATTTAGTCAAGTATAGGGAGGCGCCGAGTTCCCACTTGGAGTGCAACGCGATGGGGTGGATCGCGGCAGGGTCATAGGGGTTGCTGTGGGCCGCCCAGGGGCAGCCATCTGGGTGTCGGCATCGAAGACGAAGCTCGGACCTGCGTCGGTGATGACGAAGCCAACGCGGCCACCTTTGTCGTGCTCAGGCCATTGCACGCCGCCCCGTTTCACGGTCGGTGCTTCACCGCACAGACACAGTCGTCCACAAAGGTTTTGATCGGCTCCATGTTGCAACGACCCCGAGCAAGCCGACATCACAAACCCATGTGCCGCACAAACTTTGGGGCGGGCCGGCCCTGCTGCTGTTGGGGCCGACCATGAGCCATGTCATCGAGGAGCCTGCCTACGAAGTGGTGCAAAAGCTCGGCAAGAGTGTCGAGATCAGGCGCTACACAGCTTATGTCGTGGCCGAGGTGCTGATCGCCGGCCCAGTGGACGAAGCGGGCAACCAGGCCTTCCCGATCTTGGCCGGCTACATCTTCGGCAAGAACAAGGGCGAACGAAAGTTCGCGATGACGGCGCCGGTGACACAAACCAGCGCACCCACCAAGTTCGCGATGACCGCGCCTGTGACGCAAAGCGCTGCAGAAGGCGGCAGGTTGGTGAGCTTCGTCCTGCCCAAGGACGTTACCCTGACCACCGCGCCCGAGCCCATTGACGAACGGGTGAAGTTGCGCGAGGTGGCGGGCCACACACTGGCTGCGATTCGCTATTCGGGTTCTTGGTCACAGGCCAATGATGCCGAGCATTTGGCGGAGCTCACGGCCGCACTGGGCACCGCCAAGCTCAGCTGGGCCGGTGAGCCGGTGGTGGCGCGCTACAACGGCCCATGGACGCCGTGGTTCCTGCGTCGCAACGAGCTCTGGTTGCAGCTGCCCTGAGGCGTCTCTGTGCGCTAAGGCACCGATAAGTCATTCGATCATGAAGATGATGTGCGTGACGGTCTCGTGGCAGTGACCGTGACCATCCATCAACCCACTGGATCAAGGAGTTTCATCATGAGTCATCACCTGGACCAAAACGCCCAAAACTGCATCGACGCCTGCAACGTCTGCGCCACTGCGTGCGGCAATTGTTTTTCGCACATGGTGGGAAAGGAAAGCGTCAATGCCTGTCCGGCCTGCTGTATTGAATGCGCAGCGATCTGCCGCTTGTGCGCTGACGCGACTGCGCGCAACAGCCCATTTGCCAAACAGCTTTGCACGCTATGCGCGGACATTTGCGACTGGTGCGCAAAAGAGTGTGGTGCACACGACATGGATCACTGCAAGCGCTGCGCCGAGGCTTGCATCAAGTGCGCCGCAGCGTGCCGCAAGATGGCGGCTTGATCCAGCCGCCGGCAAGGGCGGCAGGGCTCAAGTCGGCGCAGGCAAGTGCTCGCTGCGCACCAGCTTCTTGTTGACAAATTCCTGCATGCCCATGCCGCCCAGCTCTCGGCCGTAGCCTGAATTCTTGATGCCGCCGAAGGGCAGGTCGGCGTCGGCCCAGTCGATGTTGTTGACGAACATCATTCCGGTGTCGATCTGGCTCGCCACGCGCTGGCCGCGCGCTTCGTCCTTCGTCCACACCGAGCCGGCCAGGCCGAAGTCGGAATCGTTGGCCAGCGCAATGGCTTCTTCTTCAGTCTTCACGCGGAAGAACGACACCACCGGGCCGAAGAACTCGTCACGGAACGCGGGGTTGCCGGGCTTGAGCAACTTGCGGTCATTGGGATTGACGCTTTGGTAGGCCATGTGGATACCTCTTCAGTGGCTGGGAAATTGACGGTGTGCGCAGGGCGACGACGCGCCTGTTCGTTGCCGAACGCAGCGGATTTGATGGGTCACCGGCTGCTAAACCGGCGCCGCCTAGTCCATCAAGGCATTGCCGCTGGCGGCTGCGGCCGCGCTGACGCAGCTGCTCCAGGCCATGTCCATCAGCGACAAGCCGATGGGCCATTGTTTGAGCGTGGCCAGGTTCGTGAGGTCATAGGTGGCGTAGGCAAAGAAGCCAAACAGCGCCGCCATGCCCACGGTCTTGCGCCAGCCCGGGGCGGGCCCGGCGGGCAGCACCGCAAACACCACCAGCCCGAGCCCGAACAGTGCGTAGAACAGCACGGCCACCGGCACATCGGGCTTGTCGGCCATCAGGTGACCGATACCTTGTTGATACAGCGGCTTGGCGATGATGCCCAGCCACAGCAAGTCCAGCCCCACCATCACGATCATGCTGCCGGCGTAAGCAGCGAGCTGTCTTTTCACGGTTGCGGCGCTGGCGCTGCGGCCTGTGTGGAGGCCGACAAGGCGGTGTGCGATCCATGCTCGCCCAGCGCCACGGGCTTGCCCGCGATGACGGAGGCGATCAGCCCGAACGCCCGCACCATCTTGCTGCTGGGCCCATCCCAGTAGTCGGCCGTGTCCGGAATGAACTTCAGCAGCGCCAGGTTGCTTGAGTCCGGGCCATCAGGAAACCAGGGCTTGGCGAACACGGTCCACAAGCTCTGGATGCGCGCACGGTCGGTATCGATTTCGCCCCGGCCCGACAGCGAAACATAGGCGCCTTGATCCCTGTCCGTGAAACTGAGATTGACCGCGCGCAGATGATCGACTTTCGAGGACTGCACATCGGTGAAGAACCACAGCGCGCCTTGGGCATCCATTTCCAGCGCGGTCATCGGGCGGCTGGTCAAGGCGCCATCGGCCTCCAGGGTGGTCAGCATGGCGATCGGGATGTCTTCGATCAGCTTGGCGACGTGGGTGAGTTCGGCACTGGTCTGGGTTGCGATTTTCATGGGTGAGCCTCG
>Ga0209512_1002820_pt1 | contig 17649 bp, 23 predicted proteins | sample frozenSSSSmetaG_FD_184142 | JGI IMG/M metagenome (GOLD analysis project Ga0209512, IMG submission 184142) | Glacier valley bacterial and archeal communities from Borup Fiord, Nunavut, Canada, to study Microbial Dark Matter (Phase II) -... | ecosystem: Environmental > Aquatic > Freshwater > Ice >... | reverse complement strand
ATCCACACGCGGTATTCACCCACGCCTCGATCCTGAGCTTCCCCGCCTCCTCCGGGTCCAAGAAATACTCACTCCGGACATCCATCCGATAATCCAGATCCGCGTCTCCCACCACGTCGTCCGTGAAGCCCTCCGCCCGCCCCGACGCGCCCCGTCGGAGCGAATTCCGCGTATCCTGCGCGACGCCATACCGCGTCAGATGGGTCTTGCTGCGATAATCGGACCACTGTGCGGACCTGACGCGCTGCTGGCCTGATGCAGTGGTGATCAAGGCCTCGTGGGCAATGCGTCCTTCCGCCCTGATTTGGTTCCGCAGCGATACGTTCTTCCCGCCGTCGTCGGTCTCGATCAGCTGCCCGACGACGAAGTGCGCCGTGAAGGAGGTCCGAGGGGGTTCGCCTGTAGTGATCGATCCCGGCTCGTCCAGCCAGAGGAAGATCTTGCCCGTCACGAGCCAGCTGCGTCCGACAGTCTCCATGACCGTCGTATTAGGTGTCGATGGAACATTATTCGTAGCAAATAAGCGGTCGTTATAGCTTCCTTTGCCATCGTCCAGCAAGCCAACGACTTTGATCTCAAAGGTATGCGGCTCGCCGTCGGAGAGAAGGCCCAGCCAGGACGTGATATCGACCTCATACTCCTGCAGATCAAAGGCCTCGATGCCAACAATGGGCCGCCAAAGTCCCGGTGCAACACCGCCAGTGAAGATCACGGGGAAGGGCCATTGCAGGCCGGCAAGGTGGCCGTCAATGTAGACCTGGATTTCCCGCCACGCCGAGAAGCCTGGCAGGGCACCGGTGGTGTTCTTGAAGGTGTCGACGCTAGATTGCAGCACATTGCTCCACCAGAACTCCTCCTCTGCCTGGCCGCACGCGGCAATGGTAAAGACTGCGCGATTCGCATTTCGCGGAAGAGTGAGGGTATTGATGGCTTTCTCGTGAGGCAGGTTAAACACACTTGCAGAGCCCGATTCCGATCGTCGTGCGGAGACGGGTATGATCAAGTCAGCAGCATCAAAGGGTTCGTCACTGGTCAGAAAGGTCGCTGTCAGGGTGGTGTTGAAGAGGCCAGTGTACGTGTCATCCACAAGGTTTCCAAGGTCAAATATAAGTTTCTGCGGCTGCTTCCATAAGTACAAATAGTGTGTCACGTCCTTGACGTATGTCCATTCAATCCCTCCTGCTGTGGGCTCTGCCGTTGAGGTCCTCCAGACTTCGGTGTCCCCAAAATACATCAAGGCCAAACGATCGAATTGCCTTCCTCGAGAGGTAACGGTGAGGTTCATGATGACGCGGTTGAAGTCGCAGGATGGCGGAATGTAATCGCCTGTCACATTATTAGAATCGTCTGCCACAAGACCAGATAAACCAGATCACTTACCAACAAACGGTCTTCCATAACTAAAGCCAAAAGAATGTTCCATAAGCAAAACTGAGCAATTGGCTGCACTTCCATCTGTTCCACTGGCCCTCAAATGGACTGGTGTTTGCACCTGGAAGACTTCCAATACCGAATTATTCGCAGATCCTGGTGCGATACTTGAGCTGAGCCAACCATGCCAGGGCCGCATTCCTGGGCCAAAGAAAAGGAAATACACGAAAGTGAATTGGATTGAAAGGGAGAAAGAAAGTATGAATAGCCAAAAGGCTGACGTGCGTTGCGGTAGGGAACGTCGTGGGCGTTGCCCATCGCAGAACTCGTCTTTCTTGTGGCCGATAGTGATTCCAGCTGTTCCTGCTGGAGCTGGAGCTGGAGCTGGAGACTTCTCGGAGACGATCATGCTCGAGTTGTCGCCAGCGGGATGCATACTTGATACTTGGCTAAACTTATTGATTGCTTTCTGTCGAAAGATGCTTGGGTTGAGCTCATGAGCTCCTGACGGAGCTATGCCTTGTCCTGACGACTCGGTGTTGAAGATGAAGATGAAGATGAAGATGCGAGATTCGTGACGGACGGTGCTTCATGGAGAACATGGGGAGAGAAGGGACCGAGGGGATAAGCCGGCGATAGGCGAGATAAGGCGGCTCAACCAACCACCAAGGTAAAAGTGTCGGATGCCAATGTTTGTTTATATCCAGGGAAACACGTACGTATCCAAGCACCGCGGAAGACTTTTAGAGATGAAGAAATCAAAATCGAAATAACACCATCGAACGAACTCGGCCGCCGTCGACTTGATGTCCGAACAACGATCAATCGCATGCATGGCTGCGACCCATCCACTCAGTCGCGGGACTGCCTCCTATCCTCGCCATTGGGGTCCTTCCAGTTCGGATTCTTAGGAGGAGACGGCGTCGCATCAGAATCGTCGCCATCTTCGGCTGCGCCGCCAGCGGCATCGCCATCACCATCTGGGTCGGGCGTTGGATCGAAGACGACGGGCGGAACGATCGTCGCCTGTCTGCGCGCCTCGTCGGCCCTTTCCTGAGCACCCTCGGACATGCCCTCGGTCGACTCCGATGCGCGGCCCTCGTCGCTGTGGGTGTGCGAGGGCGAAGGCGAGCGTGGCGGCGGGTTGTTCCAGTATCTCTCGACGGCCCTGCGGGCGATCTCGTTGCCGACATACTCGTGCTGGAAGAGGGTGTAGACGCTGCGCTCGACGTGCGACATGATGTAGGAGTCTGGCTCGCGCGTGATGCGCTCGCAGAGCCTGGCCATCGTCCAGCGCAGGATGCGGTCGGACTCGACGTCGGGGCCGTTGGGGTTCTCTCTGCACCTCTCGGCCGCGCGCCGGATCTGCGCATTGCTGTACTCTTCCGGGGCGCCGGTCTGCCAGGACTGGATCCCGGGCGCAGTAGCTACAGCTGGTCCAAGTGGCCCCATGATGAAGATGCCGTTGGTAGGAGGGGGGACGGCGGAAAATGTATGTGCTCGATAGGGATTGTTCGCTCCGTGTGGTGGATGACTGGCAGCATTGGCAGCGTTGGCAGCGTTGGCAGCGTTGTTTCCATTGGGAGCGTTGGCACTGGTGGCATCGTTCACAGGAGTGAATCGGTTGGGTCCGTTTTGGCCATTGTCGCCTTTGTTCGTACCAGTGCTGTTATTGCCATCGTTTCCAGGGCTCTGGTTGTTCATGATGGCTGGTGGTGCTTGATAGACTGGCTCGGACACAAAGGGGTTGACGCTATTCACGTGGTAAGAGCCGATGTCTCCTTGAAGGGCCTGGTTCCAATTGAGAGGATGCCGGTCGGGCTCCTCGAGCTGATCTTTCTCAGATGTATCATCAAGACTGGGAGGAGGTTGACGCGTTGGTTCAAACATGGTGAAGGACGGCAGTTGTTGTATGTAGACTGTAGACTGCACGTGTGGCAGGTGCGAATGGTATTGGTATTGGTATTGGATGTAGGTAGGGTAGGCCTTACTTTCTCAATGTCATTTCGCAGGATTTCGAGTTTAGTTTTCACATTTGAAGAGTCATTCATTGCAAGGTGAGAACGGAGGTGGGAACGGGGGTGGAAGAAAGTATTTATACGGAGCTTCCAAAGGGGCAAGACAGGACTTTCGTGATACCTAGACCATGGGGATTCGAGGAGACAAACCCCGATGCAGGGTTTGTTTACGTCGGGGGCGTTCGGCGTCGCAGTCGAGAACCATCTTCTCAATACGGGTCAAGTGCACGAAGCCGGGTTCTTATATTGAAGACAAAATGAGACGATTATGATCCATCGTGCTCAAAGGAGTACTCAAAGGAGTATGGCTGGCGGAAAGCATATGTGATGTGGAGAGTGCGGAGAGTGCGGCCAGAGGATGAGAAGAGAGGCCGTGTCATCTGAGTTCCGTGGTTGTAGCAAAGGAGAGTCAAACTTCGATAGCTCCGAACCTTATATATCATAGCGATCTATGTCGATGACTATGGACTACGGGCCTAGGGATGCCAGCGCGAACTGGGACATCCGACCATTCACTGGAGCAGCGAATAGCTCAGGCGATCAGTCATATGTGAGTTTGTGAGTTTTATGATCAGCGCGTCGTCGTCAGTCTAGGCTGCTGGAGGAGGAGATCAGGTGACGAGATGATGATGTGAGATGTGATGATGCTGCATGCACTTTCGTGCATGTTGATACTCATACTCATACTCATACTCATAGCGTAGGGGAGTTGTTGCGGTGCCAAAATGTCGAGACTCGAAGCATGCATATGAGAATGAGTATATGTATGAGTATATACATGAGTATACATATGTATGGATATATGTGTCTGGCCTTCCATTCCCCCTGGCAACGACTACTGACTGACTATGAAAAATTGAAAATAAATAGAACAGCAGTCAGCAGCATATGGAGTAGAGTACTAATATATAATAATTTATAAACAATGCTTTAACATAAATTTAAAATACCTACCCAAGTAACTGAGCTCGAACTCGTAGTCATATCATATCATATCTTATCAAGTTATCATACGAAGATGTCGTCATTTCTTATTTCTTATTTTTTATTTTATTTATTTATTTTTAAATTCTTTTTGTATTTGTATTTGTGTTTATATTTATATTTTTATTCTTTTGACCATTCAATACATCATCATAACGTCATATAAAGAAAAGAAAAAACCCGCACTCAGCATAGCAGTCAACGGCAGCATCCGAGCTTCCCATCCACTGCCGCATGCGCCACTGATGGATGGATGGATATGATGCACTGACACTGACAGCTCTGCTCCTCCGTCGCTACGTCATCGCGGGCACTCCATCCCTCCATCCTCCATCCTCCATCCCCCAAATCCTCCCAAAGTCCCCGCCTTCCCGGCCAAAACAGCATGCATCACACTCATCACACTCATCACACTTGACATCTGCAATCTCCATCGTCATAAGCTCACCACAATTACTAAAAAAACCCCCAAAGCCCTTCCTCTCCCCCCTACTCACTTTCTGCCTCCATCGAACTACAACAACAAAAACCCCCTCCCCAGAACCCTCAACCCAAGAACCCAAGAACCCCCAGAGCCATCCCACAAGTCTGAACTCTATTTCGTCTTCTCTCCTCTTCTCTTGTCTTGTCTTGTCTCTTCACTACAGAGCTTCCCTCAAAAAACGTCGAGCTTGAGCATCTTGACCAATTCATAATAGCGACCATCGAGAGCGAGCAGCGAGCACTGTCACCAAATCCTCCACGATGAATATCTTTCAGCTGATCATGCGCACGATCCAGTTCATCTGGATCCTGATCATCACAGCCCTCATCGGCAACGTGCTCGCCGGAAAGACCGAGACTAACTCCGCCGTCAACTACTCCATGTTCGTCGCGGCCTTTTGCTGGGTCGTCTGGTTCTACGGCATCGCCGCCGTCTTCATCGAGTCCATCGCTATCCCCTTACTCCTGATCATCCTCGACACCCTCTGCACTATTTTCACCTTCGTGGCCGGCGTCGTGCTGGCGGCGAAGCTCGACGGAGCGCACAGCTGCAGCAACACCGTGAGTCTACCCCCATCCCCCGTCTCCCACACAGTGTCCATTGAACGCACCGCTGACACCACCAGGCCTACACCCACACCAACTCCATCACGCGCGGGGGGAACAGCCCCAACAAACGCTGCCGCGAGCTGCAGGCCTCCTGCGCCTTCTTCTGGTTCCTCTTCGCGGCCTTTATCGGCTCCATCATCGCCACGGCCATGGGCGGCCTGGGTGGCGGCTTCGGTGGCATGAGAAGGTCGCGTCCTGCGCCAGCCATGTCCCAAGTGCGCGCATAGATACGGTGAGCAGGCTCCGCTGCTCTGCGGCCATCTGGCCATCTCGGCTGAGTTGTCTTGTTACTGACGAGGAACAGTAGCGCGGGCATCTGCGAATGGTTCCTGAGCGCCGGGCTCGTAGGCGCTTCTGGGGAATATCATATCATATATAATAATAACTGGGCGGTGGATGGACGGAGGGATGGAGGAATGGAGGGATGGCGGATGGGAATATCTCTACGGCGAGGCTGGGATATGGCGTGGGGGCTATGAGGGGCGCTGGATTTTGTTTTTGGCTTGGGGGGGTGCTGTGTTATATGAGTAGTAATATCTGGTTGCTGTGTCTCTGGGTGTTGTTGTTGTTGTTGTTGTTGTTGGTGTCGAGCAGCATACGACGAGCACAGCAACTGGATAATGAGGAGGCACGATGGGATGGGATGGTATGGCGACTAGATAATTGAATAAAGGAAGTAATGTGAAATGAAAGCTCAAAAGTCATTGTCTTCTATGTACCTATAGGCCTATGTATAGACATCGGATCGGCAAATAAAGAGCGCATGTCTATTCCCGGGACCGCCGGGCAGGAAAAAGACCCATCGGCCATCCATCACAATGCAATGCGCAAGCCACGCCTCGAACCTTCAAGCAGTCGAACATCAGGATTCTAGGACGCAGCATCGCATCGCAGCGCAGCGCAACCAGCCAGACATGAAAGCGAAGTAATCCGAATTTATTGTTTGTTTACTCCCCTCCCTCCCCTCCATCCATCTTTCTTATCGCCCTCCTATCGCACGCCCTAGCGCCCTCCCATCCATCCATCCACGCAAGCCAACCGCACGCTGAACCGATGCGACCTTCGACCTCGACGCCTCGACTGCTCTTCGGGATATCGCGCGCGACATCGGCATCGACATCAGCATCAGCGACGACTTGGTCTTGTGCTGGGAGCAGGGCGTTCTTCATGGCGACGTTCTTTGGCGGCGAGCGGCGCGGGCCTGGGCCGAGGAGGTTTCGGGCGCTGGATCCGCTGAGGGCGGCGGAGGGGGAGGGGGCCGGGGAGGGGGAGGAGGTGTTGAGCGGGGTGGTGTTTGATGTTGATGGGACGCTTTGGTATGTGTGGCTTTGTTTGGGGGGTTGTGTTTCTTTTTGACTTTTTCCTTCGTGGCGGGCTGGGGATGAAGGGGGTAAAAAAGGGGGTGGGGAGATGGAGATGTTGAGGTCTTGCGACTTATAGGAAGAGATGGGGGGGTTGGGATCGAGTGATTCTCTGAGGCCCTGTGCATCGAAGCCGGCAAGGCTGGACTTGCGATACTCGAGATGCAAACGTGTCTTCGAGTTAAGGCACTGGGGGCAGCGTCACACCTGCGTTGATCTGGATGCTATTGTTACATCTCTCTAAAATTCGTTCTCCGTTGTCTTTCATCCTCATCCTCATCTCCATACCTCTCTCTAGATTCCCCATACCCCTTTTTACCCCACTCTATCTCTCTGTCTCTCCATCCACCCCTCTTCCTCCTCTTCCTTCACCTCTCCACCTCTAACCCTCCCCCAGCGAACCCCAAACGTACATGTTTGCCGAAATGCGCCTCGCAGCCTCCATCCCCACCGGCAGCGACATCCTGCACCACATCTCGGCGCTGCCGTCCGCCTCGCGCGAGACGGCCATGACGGCGATCCGCGCCGTCGAGACGCGCGCCATGGCGCGGCAGGTCGCGCAGCCCGGGCTGCAGCCGCTGATGGCGTACCTGGACGCGCGCGGCGTGCCCAAGGCGATCCTGACGCGCAACTTCGACGAGCCGGTCGCCCACCTGCTCGCCAAGTTCCTAGCCGGCAGCGTCTTCGACCCGATCGTGACGCGCGCCTTCGAGCCGCCGAAGCCGGCGCCGCACGGCCTCTGGCACATCGCGGAGCGGTGGGGGCTGGGGCAGGGCAGGGGCGCGGCGAGGGGGTTGATCATGGTTGGGGATAGCTTGGACGATATGACGGCGGGGTATCGGGCGGGCGCGGCGACGGTGCTGTTGGTGAATGAGGTCAATGCGCATCTGGCGGAGCATGAGCACACGGACCTGTGCATTTCCAGGCTGGATGAGCTAGTGGAGGTGTTGGAGAGAGGGTTTGTGGGCAGGGTCGAGAGGGACGAGGAGCGCGATGATGTGAGGGAGAGGGCGGAGGGCGTATTGAGGGAGGGGAGGGGGGAGACGTGAAGAGGGCGGAGGGGAGTGGGGGGATTTCTGGAGCGAGCGGGATGAGAGAGGCTTGCAGGATGGCTGGCGGGCGGAGACCATACATATCACGATTGAATCCTACGTTTCTCGAACCACGAAAACATCCACACCTCCAGCGAACACATGACTTCCCAGCTGCTGATGGAAGACACGCACGACTCATAGGTATAGCAACGGTAAGTGGCACCTCGTTTCTCTCCTCACCACATCCTAACTGGCCTCCACTCCCCTCCCCTCCTCTTCTCCCCATCACCGCGCCACCGCGCCACCGCTCCTCCGCTCCCCCTCGATCCTTCAAAACGCTGCATATCAGGCGCGCTTGTCTTGAAATCGTCCGTTCCGCGCGCATCCTACAACCTTCATCAAGGTTTATGATAGATGCGCTCCCACCTCGCTCGCCTCTCGCGCAACCACATCATTGAGTCCGTGGACCCACGGGGTCGAACCGCCCACAAAAGCAACGGCATCCGCCTCGAGGGTCGAGAGATCTCCCAGCAGGTCACTGTCGATTATCCAGCAAAATACGATGCTGAATATACGAGGACGATGATTGCTGCTGAGCTAGCAGGCATGCCGCGTATGATCAGCTACTCTGAAATGGCACCATATTCTCGTTCTCGTTCTTGTTCTCGCCGCTGTGGAGGACCTCGTCGCTGTTGCTGTCGCTGTCATCTCCCTCTCTCCGTCATCTCTCTTCCACCGTCGCATCGCACGCAGCTTTTCTCGGAGCCGACGAGGGTGCTGAATCTGCGGCGTCTCGCTCTCCCCCATCCGCCTCTCCCTTCCACTTGTACCCCACAGCCTAGCTTTTGTCCTAATGCAGGTGAGTGCGTATAATTATTGCTGGTGATGGTGCCAGATCTGTCTCCTGCGCTTGTGACGTGCTGCTTTTGTAGCTGGCGATTAGTGAGCTTGTCCAAGGGTGGAGGTGGAGGTGAGGCGATTCGCTGAGATCCAGGTTCCTGCTGATAGACGGTGTCTGCGCGGAAAAGATAAGACGGCCGGACCGAGTTGCGATCTCTGCATTGGCGAACTGTAGCCAAGAGAAAGACCAGATGTCAGCTCTAGATGGGTATGTACCTATGATCTGCAGCTCGCGATGTGAGAAACTAAACATGGAATGTCCACATCTTGATTTCACGGTGTCAGCTGGGAAATGGTGGTCTCCCCCCCTCTCTCTGGTATTTCTCTCATCTACATATATGTCCTGCAAAGCCCCGATTTACGAGTCACGACTCCTCCGCGTGAGCTATGAGTATAAATCCCCTCGTCCTCCTGCTCCGATGTCTCCATCAACACATCCGCATTGAGTCTATCTACGGATCATGTCTTCTGCGCCTCCGCATCTTCTCTCTCTCTCCCCCCTCCACACCCGCGATTTAACCTCCCCTAGAATTTCCCCACTCTGGCAATTCCTACCACCGCTTCATCAACGCTGTCATCGTCATCGCCACCCTCGTCGACGAGGCATTCCCGTCACCGCGCAGGCCTGAACGCACGGTAGCGAGTCTCGTCCCGCGGCGACGGTGACGGTGACGCGACAAGAGCAGCCAGCCGCAAGCTCCACGACGGATCCTGCGCTCCGTCGACGTTTCAACTCGGGCTCATGCTGGACTTGACGAATTTCTTTCTTGGTCTGAGAGGAGAGGAGAGGCAGAGTGGGAAGGGAGAGGCAGACAGAGGGGGATTTTACGCGGTCCAGCGCGATGCGGTCTCGGCCCTTAGACGCTTGCTTACCTGCCTTGAAATCACCGACTCCGCTCCGACTTCCTCTCCCATTAACCGCTCTCGAGACGACCCATCCACTCCTCAGCCCCCTGCCGGCCTACAAAACACCGCTCTCGCATCCTGCCTTTGGTCTCGGAGTCAACGGCTGATAGAAGGATTCCGAAGCTATGTTTGATGCCGTCGTGGCCTTTGAGATCTGGGTTGGCAGAGGCTGCGTCCTGCGCCCCAAGAATATCGGTAGGAGGAGGCGGGGTGGGTTCGTGATGTTGCTGTGTTATTGTTGGTGGAGATCTGCTGCTGCTGCTGGCGACCCCTTGTTGTCGCTGCTGGGTCCAGGGCTTTGGCGGGGCTGGGATGAGTGGGTGCTTTTGGTGTGTGGGAAAGGTGTGTGTGGTGTGTCTCGGGGGTAGAAAAAGAGGGGGGGATATAAAACATGAATCAGCCTCCTTCGAGGAATGGGGGCTTCGAAGAGGGCCGACCCTTGGGGGAGACGTGATCTGTGCTCTTCTTATGATGTGTGAATATTTTAAGGAAGAGGATATTAGAGGAAGAAGAGGCTGTGAATGAAGAAGAATGTATATATATATATATATAACCTACCTCCTGTTCAGCAAGCAGAACACGTATCTGTGTGGAAGGATGCTGTGCTAGATATGCGTGCGATACGCAGAAAACGAGACATAGTTGATCACCTGCCTGCATATAGCGAAAATAGACGGAGCTTCCAGGTGATCACGTGCATCCATATATATAGCGAATAGGTTATGAAGAAATCCAGTCAACCTCGAGAAGCAAAACAGGGAGAAACAGAAACGCCCTCTCTCGACATGCACACCTGCCTCTCCCCATTTCCCATGCTCTGAGAGCACGTGACACCAAACATCCCTCTCGCTCAATCACGTGCCGACGCCTGCAGACGGCCGGCATCCGGAGGGAGGCTTCGCATCGAAAGAGGCGCAGACGATGATGAGTGATGGGATGGGGCAGGGCAGGCAGGGCAGGGCAGGGCGAGACGAGACGAGACGGCGGCGGTTCCTCATTTCGCGGAAAGGATGCGGGGGTGGGCAGGCAGGAGATTGCGGCGGTGGTCGCTGCTACTTTGGGTGTTTGGGGTGGGTTTTGCATGGGAAGGAGGATGATGGGGGGGAGATGGAGATGGAGATGATGACGATGATGACGATGAAGATGGAGATGGAGATGAAGAGATATATGAAGGTAGATGAAGATGAAGATGAAGATGAAGAGATAGATGAAGGTAGATGAAGATGAAGATGAAGATGAAGATGAAGATGAAGAGGTATATGAAAGAAGGCGTGGAGAAGGATTTAACCTTCGTATAGGGGTATGTCCATGTATAGATGTATGTCGGTCACGGGAATTGGAATTGGAATTGAAAGCAGCAGAGAGACCTTGTGTTCTGGAAATGACTGAAATGGCTCCTTTGACGATCATAGGTACATATAAGTACTGCACATACACATATGTACAGTGTAAGTACATAAGAGATACTTTAGATACTCTTACCGTATTTCTCATCTTATGGACTTATGTACATAGGTACACACATACATGTACATATGCATTCATACGTACCGACATTGATCACCGCAAGCTAACACGGCTGACTGGTGGTTGGCGTTGTCGATTGAGGCTGTGCAATGTCTTGGGATGCTACAATGTAGACATACGGAGTATATGTATGTATATATTTCTGATGACGATGACGACGACGAGGTGGACGGACATGGACATCTCACGCCTCCTCGTATTGTTTGCATCTGCATACACACATATGTACATACCTTCATAGCACTGTAGATAGTCAGCAGCCAGCCATATTGTATGTATTGTATGTCCATTCATAATGACAAAGAGGTAAGAGGTAAGAGGTAAGAGGTAAGAGGTCGAAAGAGGCCATTCCCGTATTCCTGTAATCCTGTAATCGTTGTATGATGCCCGTATTCCCGTATTTGATCTTGTATTAGTTCTTTTCTTTTCTTAGATCAGAAAAGCGTGGCAGCCGCGTAATGCCATGGCCGCTCTCGCTTCAGCGTTGAAGCAGTCGAAACACGCTGTGGAACTGCTAAGGCCACTGCCGGGCCACTGCTGGGCCACTGCTGGGCCACTGCCACTTTACTGCTAAAACCACTGCTACTTTACTGCTAGAACCACTGTTACTTTACTGCTAAAACCCCTACGATCAGCGCCTGTCTGCTAGGGAGAGAACAACCTACCCAACCTACAATCTACAACTCCATTCACGACATCTCTCCTACACACATTCTTCTCCCCTCATCGACTCCCACTCCCACTCCCACTCCCAACTCCCACCTCCCACCTCCCACCTCCCACCTCCTCCATTGTTGTTGTTGACGACGACTTTACACCATCCTTTTCCATATCTACATATCTACACATCTACACATCTACACTCGTTCGTCGTTCAGGAACCGACTCTCGCTCCCTCATTCACTCATCCACGCCGTCACTCAGTCACTCGTCCGCCCCTGGCCAACCTCCCCCATCCGTCACATCGTCGCATTCTCCGTCCGTCCCGAAGCCTCCTTCCATCGACACTACATTCCATCCATCGCGACATTACGTACGCCTACCATCTACCATCTCCTGCCCTCCTACCGCCCGCATCATCGGTTGAAAGCGAACAGAGAGATCACAGAGGGTGCGCGAAAACCTTTCAGGAGGTCTCGATGATCTGATCCGAAGTCTGGCTTATTTACAACACCACCACAACCACAACCACCACCACAACCACCACCACTCTCTCACAGGCCCGTCGATTCCGACGTAGTCGCCCATCATGCGCTTCTCAACACTCTCCCCCTTCGTCGCGTCAACCTCGATACTCTCCCTCATCTCCACTGCCGCCGCTACAGACCGCCTCATCCAGTCCTCCTCCCTCAATACCTGTGTCGACAACTCCAACTTCACGGCCAGTCTCTTCAATGTCATCTTCACACCCAGCAACAACACCCTCGCCTTCGACGTCGCCGGTATCTCCACCCTGACGGGAAACTTCACTCTCAATGTCGAGGTCGCCGCATACGGCTACGTCGCCGTCAAGCAGACCATCGACCCTTGCACGAGTGGTCTGGACGGCATGTGCAAGATGCAGCCGGGCCCCATCGATCTGACCTCGAACATTGTCCTCTCGGACAGCGTTGTCAAGCAGATCCCCGGCATCGCCTATACCATTCCGGATCTCGACGCGACGGTCCGTATCAACATCAATTCCAAGGCCAACCCGACTGTGAGCATGGCCTGCGTCGAGGCGCGACTCTCCAATGGACAGACGGTTGATCAGAAGGGTGTCGGTTGGGCGACCGCCGTCATTGCTGGCTTGGCCCTCGTCGTATCAGCCGTCGTTGCTGGTCTCGGTCATGACAATACGGCCGCCCACATTGCCGCGTACGCCCTCTCCCTCTTCGGATACTTCCAGGCCGTCGCCATCGTTGGTCTCACGGCCGTTCCGCTTCCACCAATCGTCCAGTCGTGGACCCAGAATTTCCAGTGGACTATGGGCATTATCGAGGTCGGCTTCATGCAGACCATCGCGACATGGTATCAGAAGTCGACGGGCGGAACACCGGCAACGATCCTCAACACCCTCACGACCACCTCCGTCCAGGTCCAGAAGCGTTCGATGGAGGAGACTTTGAGACTTCTCACCAGGGCGCATGACCTCAGCAAGCGTACGAACAATCAGAACACGGTCAATTCGATCACCGGGACGTATATTGTCAAGGGGATTGACAGAGTGGCCTTCCGCGCTAATATGGAGGCAACGAACGTGTTCCTGACCGGCCTGATATTCTTCTGTGTCTTCGTCGTCGGCACGATCCTCTGCGTTGCGGCCTTCAAGGGATTCTGCGAAGTTGCTGTCAGGTCGAAATGGATGAAGAGCACCAAGTTCCAGGATTTCCGTAACGGCTGGCTGATCGTCTTGAAGGGTATCATGTTCCGCATGGTTCTCATCGGATTTCCTCAGATGACCATTCTCTGCCTCTGGGAGTTCACGAGAGTCGATTCACCTGCCGAGGTTGTCCTCGCCGTCTTCTTCTTCTTCGGCATGGCTGCGACACTGGCGTGGGCAGCCGTGAAGGTGGTCATGATTGCCCGCAGATCGCAGCAGATGCACAAGAACCCGGCATACATCCTCTACTCGGACCCCACTGCTTTGAACAAGTGGGGTTTCCTGTACGTCCAGTTCAGAGCTACCGCCTACTACTACATCATCCCAATCCTGGTCTACATCCTCGTCAAGGGCATGTTCGTCGCCTTCGCCCAGAAGAGCGGAGCTACCCAAGCGATCGCTCTGCTTATTATCGAGGCGATTGTGTTGGTTGCCGCAAGTGTGCTGAGACCATGGATGGACAAGAGCACCAATACCGTGAATATCGCCATCTGCGCCATCAACTTCGTCAACGCAATCTTCCTGCTCATCTTCTCCGATGTCTTCGACCAACCTGCCTTGGTCACCGGAGTCGTCGGAGTCGTCTTCTTCGTCATGAACGCAGTATTTGCACTTGTCCTGCTCATCCTCGTCATCGTGTCTACAGTCCTGGCCTCGATCCGCAAGAACCCAGACACCCGTTACCAGCCCATGACGGACGACAGAGCGTCTTTCATCAAGTCCCAGACCCAACTCACGACCGAGCTCGATGCCCTGGGAGCGACGGCGAGAGGCGATATGAAGACTGGATACAAGCCAGGTCTCGACCTGGACGACGACAACGATTCCTGGGATTCGGACTCCATGCACCGCCAACACGCCGCCAACATGCCGCTTCCTCCCTCGACTGCAAACTCTCGCGAGATCCCACGCTCACCGATCGATCCCTCAGTGCCGCTCTTCCCTGCAGGTGGTAGTATATCCGAGAAGACGCCATACCAGCAGAGCTCGAGGGTGTACCAAGGGTCATTTGCCGCCGAGACGAGGCACAATAGCGATGCACCGCTTGTGGAAGGACAACAGATGCGCTCGACAAACGACTCGCCTATACCTTATGGTGTCCCGAGAGGCTCGGGGACATCCCTCGCGTCGGGTCCGTACAACCGGGCGAACACAGCCAGTCCGTTAGGATACCGGAGTCAGAACAGTGCTAGGTATGTGCCATCATTTCCTCATCCGTCTCGCGATCTATGCAAAGAGACAAAGACTAACACATCGAAGCAGTCCCTGGCAACGGGGCGCCGGCTACGACCATTAGATAATATCACGAGGGGGGGTCATCATTTCACGGCGTTCCATCGACATTTTGGAGGGAGAGAAAAGAAGAGACATCTCTGTGGAGCCAGCTTCTGCCTTTCTTGATATCTTTGGCATAATTGATCCGTCTTCGGACCTTTTCGAAGGAGGATCTGGCTGGGATTGTAGAGGAGGAGTGGCACATATTTCTTCACGCTACACGCACGCATATCACTGTGTGCGTGCACACACACACACACAGAGCACACTTTCATAAATGGGATTCGGCAGAGAGAGATACGGGCGTCTCGGGGCTTATCATAGTGCCCACTGAACCTAGTCACAGCTGGAAGGAGGGACAGGGCAGGAGTTCTCTCTCTCTTTTTTTTCTCCGTCCTTTTTTCTTATTCATGATATTAGCAGTCAGTCAGTCAGTCAGTCAGTCAGTCAGAATTTCCCTTTCTTTTCTTATGTCCAGTGGGAGGGAGGGGAGGGATGCGAGCATTGCATTTAGCTGATGGGTGGGAAAATGTGGTGGATGAGGGAGGGAAGGAAGCGGAGAGGAGGGGTTGTATATGAGCCACTTGCTGAGGCAGCGCAGGGCATGGCGGAGGCAGTGGTGTATGATATAGGATAGGATAGGATAGGATAGGATAGGATAGGATAGGATAGGATAGGATAGGATAGGAGTAATGCTGAAATCCCAGAGAGAAATCTTGAGGTCAAGAAGGGCTATATGTATTGTGCAGATTGTCTTCGAACGCTGCGCATACATCGAGATATCTAAGGAGCCACCTACCCTAATCTAACGTCAGTGTACTGCACCAGATCACATCACATCACATCACATCATGCGGGTGTACATACATACCTACGTATGACGATCTGAGCCAAAGTCGTTCTCTGGGGGGGGCGGCGGCGGGACCTCCCTCCGGTCGCTCGGCAAGCGCAAGCCTGCCAGCCAGCCGACCCGGGAAAATCCCGGGGACCGCATCCTCACACGCAACCTCCCTCCCATCCTCAACACCACACCACACCACGCCACACCGAGTCCGCACGCATCCAGCAAGCAGCGTCGCAGGCCACGATGACGATGTCGATATCACTATGCGCCGCGCTGCGGGCGTTCAAGCCGCGTCCGCAGCAGCAGCAGCGCCAGGCCCGCGTCTCGATCACGCGTCTGGCGGCAGCAGCGCGCTCGCCGCGCAGACAGTTCACGTCTGATCGGGGGAGCGGGTCTGCAGAGAGCTCGGGATCAGGCTCCGGCGCGGAGATGGAGGTCGGCGAGCTGGAGGGGGGCAGTTTCCGGATCGAGCCGCTGCCGCGGAGCGGGGAGGACGCGGCGACGATGCGGGCGCGGTTGCTGTGTGCGTGACTCCCCTGCCCTCCCTTCCCTTCCCGTCCGTTGCGAAGAGGGAGCTGACGCGAGAGAACACACAGACCAGTCGCGCAAGCGCGGCACGCTGGAGTCGGACCTCCTGATGTCGACGTTCGCGGACGCGCACCTGGGCGGCATGAGCCTGGCGCAGCTGGGCGAGTACGACCGCTTCCTGGACGAGAACGACTGGGACATCTACTACTGGGCGACGCAGGAGCCGGCGGAGGCGGAGGTGCAGCAGGCGGCGCGGCGGCCGGGCGAGGCGCCGGGCGCGTACGTGGGCACGCAGGGCGATGCGCGGAAGGTGGTGCGGCCGGCGCAGGGGGAGTGGGCGCAGACGGTCGGGACGTTCAAGCCGCTGTATCGGCCGGTGCCGGAGAGGTGGAGGGGGAGCGAGATTTTGGGCAGGCTGAGGAGGCATGTTAGGGAGAGGTCGGCGGGGGGGGTGGGGGAGGGCGAGGAGGCGGGTGGGGGAGGTGAGTCAGCTGCGGTGGGGGGGAGGGGGGACGTGGCTAACTGGGATGTAGGGATGGCGTTTATGCCGTCGGTGAAGAATTTCGATGCGTAGATGGACGGCATGGGAGGATGCAATGGGGTGGGAAGGGGGGGGAGCACATATGAGAGGGATGGGATGGGATGCGATGGGATGCGGTGGATGGACCAGTGTATAAATATGTATCAACATGCTACGATATGCCATGCTCTGCCCCCGCTCTCCCCTCGCACCTGCCAGTGTCACTATTACCGATGCTTCTGATGCCGTGGCAAGCCAGAAGGCGAAAGGCGATGCGATCGTGTGCTGAGGCAGTATATGGGAAGAGGCGTGAGTGAAGCGGAGGCCGAGGCCAGGCGAGATGCGTGCGACCCAACGACCGTTCGTTCGACTTTGGGAAGCCGATAGCAGCACAGAGGAAGGGCCGCGACCGCGAGTACGCCATCGCATCGACGGCATCTTAGAGGTCAGATCGTGCGCGAGATCAGCCCGGCACCCGCTCGCTTCCCCTCGTGCATCGTACCTGAAATAGTTCGAATTCCTTCCCGTGCTCGATTAGGGACCCTATAGACTTGCATACATGCGTGCTGGCCAGCTTGCGATTTGGGGAGGTTATGGAAGGACAAGTCCAGCGGTCCTCGCTGCTTTGTTTCCATCCCCAACTGATCCAGGTCGCCCCAGCACGGAAAAAGGTCCTTTTGGCTCCTTGCACTCATTCACTCACTCACGTAAGTCACCTATTTAGGTAAACAAGATGTGTAAGCTAAGCTATATAAACTACGAATACAAATCTCTCCCATCACTCCGTCTGTCCGTCCGGGCTGAAGGAGTGGTATAAGCCCCGCCCGCCTTGACTGTCAAAAAAATACATTTCACGCCTTCCCCCCGCTTCCTACCCAACAACAATCACCCCCACCGTCCCACAACCACCTCACCTCCCACCCCGCC
>Ga0209512_1002819_pt1 | contig 17654 bp, 12 predicted proteins | sample frozenSSSSmetaG_FD_184142 | JGI IMG/M metagenome (GOLD analysis project Ga0209512, IMG submission 184142) | Glacier valley bacterial and archeal communities from Borup Fiord, Nunavut, Canada, to study Microbial Dark Matter (Phase II) -... | ecosystem: Environmental > Aquatic > Freshwater > Ice >... | reverse complement strand
GAAAGGCTTCGATCAAGGCGATCGAGTGAGCATCCTTGGTCAGATCCCACAAAGGGCCATGGCCACCTGGATAGAAAACCGCGTCATAATCGGAAGCCTGGACGCTGCTCAATTTCAAGGTTTGCGCGAGTTTCTGTTTGAGCGGTTCATCCTTGTCGAACCGCTGAGTAAATTTGGTTTGAGCCTCAGCCTCCTGGCTTTTGGGATCAATCGGCGGCTGCCCGCCTTGGGGCGAAGCCAGAGTGATCTCCGCCCCGGCATCCGTCAGTTCATAATAGGGGGCTGCAAACTCCTCCACCCAGAAGCCGGTTTTCTTGCCAGTGTCACCCAACTCGCTGTGCGAGGTTAAGACGATTAAAATTTTCATTACGATGAGGTTGTTCATTGCTCGTGGTTCAAGGTCTGAGTTAGTTCTGCTGTGCGAATCGAGGAAATTAGCAGAAGCGCAATTTCCTGCACTGGGGTGTTACCCTATTTCAGCATGCTCACCTTCACGCCCATCGCATCAAGCAGCATCTTTCCCATTTGCCGTGTTTGATCGCCGGAGGGCATGGGTGCGACTTTGGATCAATCGGCAGCGTGAATCCAAATCGATTGGTTTGCGTTTTGCGCTGACTTTGTAGCATGAGGCAAGTCGTTCACAACAGCTTGTCAGCGTTAATGAAATTCAACCCCAACACCCAGCAATTGTTTACGGATGGTGGCGTGCTGATCAAACGGCTGCAATGCCCGTTCCGATTGGACTGGAGCAAATTGAGACCGAGAGATGATCCTGCAGCTCGGTCCTGTGAAATCTGCCAGCATGTTGTCACTGATACGGCTTATCACTCCGAGGAATACCTGTTGACCCTCATGCAGGAAAATCCACATGCCTGCCTGAAAGTGGACCTGTCGCAGCCCAATCTCACCCTGACCTTCCGCCATGAAAGCAACTGACCCCAAAACGCCTGAAAACCTTCGGGTGATCAAAACTGCACGAACCGAAGACTCCATCAACAAAGCGGCTTTGGCTGGTTTTCGTCCACTGCTGAGGGTTGTGAAAGCATCGGCCAAGATTCGTAGCAAGTTCTGTGTGTGGCAGAAGCGGTTCACTGGGGAGATTCGTGTCATTGGCGACTTTCGTGGAAGCCTACTGGATGCGGAGTGGGAGAAGGTCATCGACTGGACCCGCTATTACCCGCACTCCTTTCCTGAACCGTTTGCGGCCTACCTCATTCCGCCAGACATCCAGATCGGTGAACACGTTTTTGTGGAGGATCTAATTGAGGATTTTATCGGCATGAGCTGGAACCAGGGGGACAATTACCGGCTGGACTCTTGTGCAGCGATTTGGGATGGGAATGACCTCAAGATTCAGTATGAAAAGTCAAAGAACCGGCAAGTGGTGGTTGGCTGAGAGAAGCGCGGTATTAAGTGAGGTTCGCCACCACCCTTGCTTTGCAGCGTGCAAATTCGTTGCCATCCGACTGATCCCCGGCTTGAATAGGGAAATCCCCACATGACCCTCAAAGCAACCAGCAAGCCAGCCTTCGGCAGCTCGCAATCTTTCGCCACCATCGGATTCGAGGCCAGCAACTTGGGCGTTATCCGCATTATTAAAAACCAATCCCGCCCATTCTGCACCCTGCTCGACATACTATTGCCGAAGCTGCTGAGCGGAGAGTTGAGTTCCAACCACCTCGAACAGTAGTCATGCCAAATCATCAGCAAAATCTCCCAACTGCAACAGTGCCCGCTCAGGCGGCGAAGCCCACACAGCAGAAGTTGCTTGGTCTTGATGTCGTCCGGTTAAAGGGTCTCCAGGATGTGAGCCTTGATTTCAGCCTCAGTCCCCTGACTGCAATTATGGGGAGTAATTGTTGCGGAAAGACGACCGTTCTTCACGCAATCGCCTGTGGATTCCGTCCGCTACGCCAGAACGACCCAGACTATCAATTTCCGCTTTTTTTCCGACCTAACTCAGATGCTCTTTGGAAGGATAGCGATTTTACGATTCGATATTCAGAACGCCTCGGTGCTAATCTTCGCCCATCTTTAAGCCAAAATTACAAAAAGTTAAGCGACCGCTGGTCTCCGAGATATTATCGCAGACCTGAGCGCTATGTTCGGTTTGTCAGCATCGGAGAGTCGGTGCCAGATATAGAGACCGTAAACCTCACCTCGATGATTCACTACACGAAGACGGAGAACGTGGATGAGACGGGGCTATTGGTCCGAGAAGTGGGCGGTCAAGTTCTAAATAAGGTATACGAGTCACTCTATAAGGTCACATACGCCTATCGTGACAAACTATCCATTGGAGTAAAAACCCAGTCCATGATTTACTCCGGCTTGTCCATGAGCTCTGGTGAACAACGAGTGTTCCGTATTCTCGATGCGGTGTTTCGCGCTCCGAGCTACGGATTGATCCTCGTTGATGAAATTGACCTTTTTCTTCACCAGGATGCGCTACACCGAATGCTCAGCAAGCTCCGTGAGCACTGCTCAGTCAAGAACAAGCAGCTTATTTTCACCACTCACTTCCCACCAGTTGCTGAGATGTATGACCAAATGTGCATTTACACACTTAATCGGATTCCGGCCAAAACCGTTGTCTGGCGTGGGTATTCCTACGAAGCGATGCGTCATATCACTGGCACTCAGGAACGCCCTATCTCTTGCTATGTCGAAGACGACGTTGCCGAGCAAATTGTGGCACGAGTTGCTGCTCAACTTGGGATTCGGAAGTTTGTTGAGTTCGGCAATTATGGACCTGCTGTAAATGCATTCAGTCTCTGTGCTGGATTGTATCTTTCAAACCAATCCACTGAAAACACACTAGCAGTTTTGGACGGTGATGTTTATGGAAGCCGGGCAGAACGACGCACCCGTGTGAAGTCTGTGATTACGGGTGACCAACCGGTCCACGACAGGCAGCGAAACGAACTCATGAGCCTAGTGCGGACTTTGACGCCGATGAAGGGTTCGGCAGGGCAGCTATTATCTCCCGAACAGGTGCTACATCGGATGCTGACTGAAGCAGATCCGGCATTGGCGTCGGTGGACCGTTCCGAGTTGCATGGAATTGCGATGAGCGTCGTAAATGTTCCAGAGCGCCACGACTTCGTAAATCAGATCATTGACATCACTGGCGAGTCACGGGAAGTGGCACTCTCCAAAATTGTCGAACTCGCTTCACTTTCTCCACAATGGGATCGCTACACGCGCGTCGTGCGGAAGTGGCTAACTAAGAAGAAGGCTGATTTGGCCTTGTAGGCATCCTGGATCAATCACCCGCACTTCTTCATGGTGAAGCGAGCGTAGCGAGTGGCTTCGGTGATGAGGGATTGGAGATCGGAGGGCATGGGTGCGACTTTGGATCAATCACACCCGCTTCGCCCACGTCACAGCAGCACGGAGCTGCGGCAGTTCAGCTTTCACATCGGCGCTGATGCGGGCATGGAGTTTGCGGTAATCGTTAAGCACACGCAGGGCGTCTTCTCCCATCTCTTGTCCAGCAAAGAGTTCCGGGGCGGTGTTGGCGAAGTTGAGGCCCAACTGCAGGCCTTTGCCATGCACTTCGGCACCGAGTTCGTAGTTGGTCAGCAGCAGACGTCGCTTCGGGCTGGTGGTGGCACCGCATGAATTGAGAAACCAGGTGGACGATCCTGTTGAGTCGGCATGGAGCAGGACCAGCAACTTCTTCTCGATGTGCCAGAGATCCCGGAGCGTTTCTTCAGTGATCGAGAGGGTGCGCATGTGAACCACCGTCTGGAGAAAGGCGAGATAAGCCTCCGAGTAGCCCGCAGCGTCGAAGGTTGGCAGCTCAAAGCGCGATTGCAGGCCCGAGAGATACAGTGTGGATCGGTGCAAGGCTTGGGCGAGATCAGCGAACGTGTGCATGGTCGTCCTTTTACCAAGATTCCGACAGCTTCTCCATCACATCACTTCTTGCCAGCACCTTGGAGCATAGCTCCCACCGGTTAGCCTCTGGGTCGATGGTTTCCTTGTAGCGTAGCTCGAACGCGTCGCGGGCGCTTTTCCGCAGGTGCAGGTATTCATTCATCTTTGCCTCCATCTCCGCCTCATCCGAAATCCAGTCATCGTCAATGGTATCGGGGAGTCCTCCAAAGATGTCGAACTTGTCCTTCAGTCGGCGGGAGATCACCCCATAGACCTTTTCGTCCTGCGTATCGTGATAGACAAGGTTTAGCATGTCCACAATGCGCCTTGCCTGGCCGAAACGCTTGATGCGTCCCAAGCGTTGTTCGAGCCGCGACGGATTCCAAGGCAGGTCGATATTGATTAGGGTGCCCAGCGTTTGGAGGTTCAGTCCTTCACAAGCGGCGTCGGTAGCCACTAACAGGCGAATCTCACGTTTCTTGACGGCTTTTTTGATGTCATCCCGCTCCACGGATGCAAAGTCCTCGCCACGAAAAAGTCCGCTCCGACCCGTTCCTGCATACACGCCGATTGGCTCCCCTCCCAGAGCCCTCGCCAGCTCTGATGCCACCCAATACGCAGTGTCGTAATACTGACTGAAAATGATGCACCCATGTTCCAACCATGTCTTGTCTTCAGAGCGGCAATCATTCAGAAACCACTTAACAGCGGCAAGCTTTGGGTCTCGTGCTTCTGGGCGGGACAGTTCTTCGACTATTGTTTTAAGGAAGCCAGCCTCTTCTGAAGTCATACCCGCGAGCAGTTCTGGCAAAGCTGGAGCATTATCACTCTCTTCGTCCAATTCCTCACCTCGAAGCAGCTTTGTCGCAGTAGCCTTCCCAGATGCAAAGCTGGAGCATATCCGCTGAAGTAAGAGGGTCTTCATGAAGCCTGCAGCTTTTGTGCGCTTCTGGAGTGCCACAGTAAAGTTTTCAGCAGCTTCGTAGGCCAGATCGAAGGGATGGTTGGTCAGTAATCCTTGGCCTTCAAATCTCACCCCTGCATACATGCTGGGATTGGCAGGATCGGGATGAATTTCCACAGCGATGCGGTCAAGCAAAGCAGCTTCCTCCAAGGTCTGACGACGACGTAGAACAATATGCCGAACAAAGGGGTTGTGCTCCCGATAGTAACCGGGCGTGAGAGTTCCAGCGAGATTCTGCTGCTCGAAGAAACCCATCGACCCAAAGCCCTTGTCAGTGAAAAAGGAATTAGATGGTATGCCCAGTTGCAACCGCAAGCTGGCTATCACTGGATCATCGTCACTGGGCGGTATTGGGTTGCGGATCCATTCCCAAGCCTCACGCTCATCCGGTGGTTGCCAGTCACCTTTTACGACGGGCAAGGACTTATCAGGATCAAGCCAAAGGCTTATCGCCTCGCGACCAAGCACGAAATCGACGCCCCCGTTCAAGATGCGCATGAGATCCCAAAGCTCGCGCACGTTGGTCTGAATAGGAGTGGCTGTTCCCAGAAGCAGATTCTTGGTGCGAGCACCTATCCGTAGCATGAAATCCAGCATGTTGTTGGGTTCATCTCGCGCTGGTCCTAAACCTCCTCTTCGCCTGGCTTTGTGAGCCTCATCGAGAATCAGGGTCCCATACTTTCGTTCGAGCAAGAGTTTCCGTTCCTCAGAGTCATGGAAGATCAATCCAGTGGACACAATCGCGATGCGGAAAGGACAGCGGACAATGTCTTCAGGACCTCGAGTTTTGACGATGTGACCGTTGTGGTCCTGCCAGACCTTCTTGGCAGAAAGCCACACGGCGCTGGGAATCCCGAGGCGGTCCTTGAGTTCCACCTGCCACTGGAAAGTCAAGGTAGAGGGGCAAAGGATCAGAACCGGACCATCATCCAGAAGCGCTGAAACCATCGCGCTGGCAGCAAGGGAAAGGGTCTTCCCCACTCCCACCTCATCAGCCAGTAGAATTCTCGCTTTGCCGTAGATTTCACGATGCTTCAGGAACATCGTCACAAAGGCCCGCTGCCAGGGTTGGAGTTGTTCACCTGCTCGGTAAATAGGGCTTTCAGCAAGAGCAGCACCGGGAAGGTCCGCTTCCTTCACCGCCGCAAGCTTCACTTCCACACGATCCGCCACACGCTGGATCTCTTCGATGATCGCATCAGGGAGAGGAAAGGAATCCTTCCACAGGGCTTCAAACTCTTCTTCGACCCAAGCGACGCCCTCAGGAGACTTGTCTTCCCACAAAATTTCGTAGTTCGCTGCAAAGGCACTTTTCGTTTCGTTAATCGAGCCCAGGAAGCAAGTCTTGCTTCCATCCTCACATTCGACCACTCCGGCCTTACCGTGGAGGAAGACCCGGTCTTTGGGCACCACCCGCACTTCCACCCGTCCGCTACTGAGCAGGTCGTGCAGCTGGCGGTAACGGTCTCGATGCAACAACGCCTCAACTTCAGCGGAGGCTTCGTTCCAACGCTCCTTGAGTGCGGTTTCGCGCACGTGACGTGAAACAGCAACATCCGCAGCATCCAGTTCACTATTGCAGACGATTCGAACCTTGGGGATCAAGGCGATTTCTTCACCCACCAGCTCAAAGATAGAGCTTCGAAAGTAGCCGGCAATTCGATCATAGGTTTTCGCCTTCTTAAGCCTTTCAGCCAAAAAGGCGTGGTCAAGCCGCTCACGTCGTGAGGAGAAACGTTGGATGAGCGGTTCGGGTGCGTCCATGACGTGCTAGCCTAGCTGACGATTCTTCACTAATTCACGCAGGACTCGGGCGGCACTGGCTTCGTCAGGTCTCAAACCTTCGAGCTTGTTGGCAAGGTAGTCTGCCAGTTCCACGACTCGCTCGCGTTGGGCTTGGTTAGCGTAGTAGTCGGGAATGTTCAGGATGAGATGTGCCATCACATCGGTGCCGTCAACGTTTCCGACCAACTCCATGAGGGCGTAAAGCACAGCGCGCAGGGTAGACTGATGCAGTTCAGCTCCTTCGCTCATCTCAGACTTGCCAAATTCAACCGCTCCTTTGAGACGTGCCTCGTTGGCTTTCTGATTCGCCAAGAGAGCACGGAAATCCCGAACTTTGAAAGCCTTGGCAAAGTTCTGATAATTGTCGAGCGTCCTAAAACCTTTGGACTCAAGGTCGATCAGTTTCAGGTAGAATCTCTCCGCACCAGTATACTCTTTCCAATGGCGTTCAGGAATACCGTGAGGAACCAGGCACTGGTTGGCAGTATCAACAGCAAATGCTATCAGGCTATCTACAAAAGTCGTCTCACCTTTTATACGAGGTCTAATGGCCTCTGCGGTCATATCCCTACCATCGATCAAAGCATAACGAGTGAGCACACGCAGGGCGGCGGCATAGCCAGCCATTTGAATATCCGCATCCTCAAAGACGTTTTGGTCACGATACAAACCTTTGGCTGCCTGATTTAGGCCAGTCAGATCCTGGATTTGTTTCTCCACTTCCTCCTGAATCTCCCAGGCGAGATCATCGCGAGAGGTTTTGTGCATCCCTGACCGTTTGCGGAGGACGAGGAGGACTGTGCCCTTGACGTTGTTGGCATCACGCAAGGCGCTCTCCGTCTCGGTAACAACATACCATGCTGCGGTGACTTGCAGGCCCGAGGCCCATACGATATTCGCCATGTCAGCCCAGATGCTCTCGGATTGGTGCGTGAACATGATGACCTGAATGCCATTGTCCGGCATGCATTCGGCCATACGTTTGTAGGCGGCGACCATGCCCCGTCGGAAATCCTCGTCTTCGCCTTTTATTGCGAGAGAACGGCGACTATCCCAAACCCAATCGGAGAACTCGTCTGGTGGGTTCTTGCGGAGCCATGCGATGAAGAACTCAAGTATCTCTTCGTACTTTACTGCGTCGCCATAGGGTGGATCGGTGATGAAAATGTCATTCTGCGCGGCAACTTCTTTAGCGGACACGCACCGAATTTCCCGACGTGGTCCTGGCGGAAGTTGGAATGACTTATACGCGCCGGGAAGAAATGAAGTGATGGCAGCCGTTGACCGACACCCATAGTTGAAAAGTGTGTTCAGCGCTTGGTTGTCGAAGACCGTGCTCACAAGTCCTGCCCGCCCTGGGCCAGGTGCAGGATTCCAGCGACAGCAACGAGAATTAACATTCAACAACTGTGCCAGCGCGAAAGCGAGCCGACTATCCTGCCGGGTCTTCTGACCCACAAGACTCGCGAGCAGCAGTTGACGCGGATTGAAAAGATGATGCCAGTGTGTCCACCCGCGAGTTCGAATTGGTTCATCGGTCTTGTCACCTGGCTCGATGCGCATGTCTGGCACCCAGCCTTTCGCCTGCCAATCGGTAAGGTGGCGATCGACGTAGTTTATGACTATGCGCTCGCGCTCAAGATCCTCATCCGTCACGGTCCGAAACTCGAACTCTTCAACCCTGCCTTTGGGGCGTGCCCATTGAACGACATAAAGACGTTCCTGATAAATGTCGTCCGGTCGCGGGAATGAGTCGGTCTTGCTCCACATGCGAAGGCGATTGGAACTGGACCCATCGGCATTCCGATAGTCCCCTCGCAAGGTGGAAATCTTGGTGCGGTATTCGACTCCGTTAACGGCGTGAAGGAGATACGGATCCTGGCCTCGACCATCGGTCCTAACTGTGCCTATTTTCGCGGCGGCAAGCTCAGCGGCAGACACTCCTGACCGAATGTTTATGGCGTATCGTTTGTTAACTTTGTCGGGGACGAGTTCAGCGATTGCATACTTGCCTTTGCTAACGATCAGGCTGGGAAGCAATGGAACCTTCCAGCCACTTTGCGGGCACACGACTTCAACACAGTAGAGGTAGTGTTTCCCGCGCCAACCTTTGCCATCCTTCTCGACACCCAATTCATCTACGACATGCCGGATTTCAGCAGCCAAAGCTGTTTGCGTCGCCACAAGAGACGCCTGATCATCTTGGGTTACCCCGATGATGTTAAACGCGCCCCACGTTAGGAGACAGGCGATGGGATTCAGGTCTGAGGCAGATACGTCGCATCCGAGGCGGGCAGCCTCGAACGGAATCTGACCGGAACCAGAGAAGGTGTCCGCAACACGAGGGCGATGACCGTAGCGCATGAGGCCAAGTTGCTCGACCAACTCCGGGAACGACTGCGCAATCGTGCCGAGGTGGGCGTTCACTGCCTCCCAGATGTGAAGGTGGACCGTGTCCGCGACTTCCTCGGGCCGCTTCGCCTCATCCACTCGCTCGCGATACGATGTCTTGGGGAGCATCTGCACCTCAAGCTGGCGACGATCCAACTCGGTGATGTCGTCCCGCCAAGTTAACTTCACATCCTTCAACTCTGGCTTGGACCAATCCACTGGAGCCGACTGAGGCAGGAGCAAGGGAGGGTCGGACACGAAGAAATCGGAAATGCGGGCAATGCTGAGCGTGGCAAGTATTTCACTGGGTTTGGGGCGCCGGGGCCAGCGGTCAACGAATGACTCGTCGTCCATGGCCATGAGCTTCTCGAAGATTTCGAGGTCGCGCTTCGGATTGTCCGTTGCCGGGAGAAGGCAACCGAGGATGCAGGCTTTGTTAAGGATGAGCGGCTTACGACCCTTCCAGTAAGAGCCCAAGGCAGTGAGGGTTTTGCCATGCACCGCCATTTGCTCCTTGTATGCCTCTGCGGAGAGTTTCTGAACGGGTAGGAACCGCTCAATGATTGAGGGGGCATCTTTTAACGACAATGGTTTTACAGAAGGATTCATCCTGGAGACTTGAAAAGAGGCAGACTAAAAAGATCACTTTCGACCGGACGACGATGCTTGCGTCCTTCACGGGGTTTTTCACCGTCTGAAAGAGCCAAGAACAAGGCCCGCCGCCATCCGCGGTGTGTGTCATCAGGAAGTCCAGCCTCCGCAGCGGTCATCGAAAAGAGCCACCAGCGTTCTTCGGGTCGCAGGGCAGCCCACTTGCCGCAAACGACGGGCAGTTGATCATCATTGGCTGTTTCAGCAGCCCAAGCGAGGACGCACAGCTCCTTGCCTAGCAGGCGGTCCACCAAGTTTGTTCCGGTGTGCCAGCGGGCAGATGGCACTTTCGCAGCCTTGAGCCTGTCATTAAACTCACGCCTAGCGGTATCCGCGATGCCAGTCCAGACTGGCCTGCTGAGAATGGCGCGTTCTTCATACTGAGGTATCCCGCCTTCGAGACCCCGGTAGCCATAGTCTTCGATGAGGACAACGGACTCCGCTCGACCTGCTGGTATCTCCACACGGAAAAGATGGGCGCCGAATGTCTCAGGCGCACCAAAATCGACGTATTTGGAAGGGCTACTCATTGCTCAACATCGCTGGATGAGAGTTCGATACCAAGCTTTTCAGCGAAGTCTTTGAGATCATGGCCGGAAGCAAAGTGGGCTTTGCGGAATGTCATGGTCACGGGTGTGTCAGGAGCAAATTTCTCCAGCACGGTCTTGAGAATGGCTTCGATGAAGGCCGCGTTTACGCGGATCTCTCCCACCATCACCTGAACTGCCTGCGCTCCCTGACCGATCGTGAGTGCGACGTTTTCAAACTCGACGGATTTATCAGCCGCCTGCTTGAGTCCTTCGAAAGTCTTGGTTCTGGAATCGAGTTTTCGCCCGCTTCGGTGGACAAGCCTTCCTGGTTTCACCGCGTCCACCTGGACCCCCGTTGTTCCTTTAGCAGGGAATCGAAACTCGGCCTTGGCTTCGATGGCTGAAGCGCTGGCAAAGACACGGACCAGCACCTCGCCGTCGCCTATTGCGAAAGGCTTGGCATAAACGGTGCCTTCCCTTGGTTCCTCACCGCCGAGAGTATATCGAATCTCACCATGTGGAGCGACGAGTAATTCAAGAGTGCGCTTGCCTGCCTTTTCAGTGAGGAGGTTGTTTCGGATGACCAATTTGTTTGACCAACTGACTGGATCTCCGGTTTCGTATTGTCCCGAAGGATCGACAACTAGGAACTGGACGCGAAGCGCTTTGGTCGTAAGGAATTGGTCTTTGAGCTGGGGACTTTTGTCGGTCACCGTAGCGTCCTCAGCATAGTGGTTACGAGGTGCAGGTCCTGCATTGATCGCGTTGATTCGAAGACGCACCGATCCCGAATCATCGGGTTCTGATTCAGCGATGACCTGAACCGACGTGGTCTTCTTTTTCGGCTTTTTGCTGACGTATCCGTTGCCAAGGTCTTCCCAGAGACCACGATTGCAGGCGATGGACTTCAGCGTGTCTAAACCTTTCGGCGGCAACCATGGCATACCAGCCTGCTCTGCATAGCGGTCCAGGGCATCTTGCCAACGGACTTCGTCCTGGCTTTCTGGCCATAGAAGGTCCTCTGCCTTGTCTCGGATGGGGTCGAAGTCTTTCTCCACATCCAAGTAGAGCTTGAATGCCGGCGCAGCAGTCAGGGACTTTTCAATCTGCTCTTCACCATTGAAGGGCTTGTCCGTCTCCCTGGCCGTGCTCAATGGGATCGCGGCAAGGCGTGGCGTTCCACCACCTGGTTTGCGTGGGAATAGAAGCTTGTCGAAAAGGCTCAGTGTGGTCGAGTTGAAATCTTGTTCATAGGTCTGCTGTTTGCGTTCCAAGTCGTCACGCTGGGCATGACCTTTCGGGACACGTCCATCAGCCTTCTGTGCGGCATAAAGCTGGCGTGCAGCTTTTTCCACACTGCCCATGGCCGTTTTGTCGCCAGTCAGCACGCAGAAGTTGTTCTTCTGGCTCAAACCGTCGAAGAACTTCTGAACCTCGTCGGGAGGCATCTTGGAGTCGGGACTGACGACAAGTAGGACCCGCCCTCGTCGCACTTTGTCGGCCGCATCTTCGAGCTTTGGCAAAGGAAGCACTTCCTCATACGCGGATTTCCGCGATGGCTTGAACATATCCTTCAGGCGGTGCCGGATGAGATCGTCGATTTGATTCTCAGGCGCATCATGAGCGAGGCTTTGGAGAAGCTTGGTGAGGTTTTCGACTCTGTCGAAGTAGTAGCGACCCTCGCTGTTATGGTGGAGATACCACGCCGCCTTCTCAAGCTCCTCAAAGGCAGAAAGGAAGTCGGACGGCTCACGCAATGGGGACACTAGGCACTCAACCATTTCGGCAGCCGTCAATCCCTTCACGGCATTGACCGCAGTCGATAAGCTCGCAGTCAGCAACAATGATCCAATTTGCGTGGCGGTGTCCTTACCTGTCTGCAAATCAACAATCTGGGCGTGCGCAGATTGCCCTGCATCCCAAAGATCTTTAGCAATCACGTCACGCATCCCAGAAATCTCGGTGAGCTTGTCACGCACTTCGGCAATGGAGAGGTCAAAGTGCTGCGGGCCGATGAGGAACACATCGTTCGATTTCCGTTCCCAAACTGAACGCAAAAGGCGCGACACCAACTCGATCAATCCTCGAGTTTGTTTGAACTGCTCATTCTCCTTGAAAAGGGCTATGACATTCTTAAGTCGTGGGTGAAACGGATACGTTGCCGCGATCTCATCTGCGATGGCTTCCGCACCACGACCCGCGACCTTCGATTTGGCAGCTTCTTCGAGCTTTTTGCCATAGGCATCCGCGATGTCGCCAATCTCCGCCGAGTCTGGCATGGTGACAAACAAACGCTTGCGCAGAATGTCGTAGATCTCGTTCGCAGCTAGATCGACAGGCGTAATGTTTCGCTCCTGACGCCCAAGCTCCTGGCGAGCGTTATCCAAGGCACGAGTGATGAGGGCACCCCCTGTCTGGTAGGCGGCAAACAAGTCTGAAATCACCACACAGACATTGGCCTTCTTTCCCGCCGCAGTCAGCAAATTGGAAAATGCGCGGGTAGCAATGTCGGCGACTGTCCCGGCTCCGATGGGCCGGGTAGCCAGATCCTCGAAATATGGCGGCAATTCATCCAGCAGGATGAGGATGGGGTCATTTCCGTCGAACAGCTTGAGCCAAGCTTTTTCATCGGGGGCCTTTGGGCCGGATGACCAATATTCCTGGAACAGGTCCGCTTTGCCAAGTTGCTGAGCAATTTCACCCCAGAAGAAGTGTCCGGGGCTGTTACGCCCATTAAAAGCGGCCACCCCCGCTGATTCGAACATCATGGCGTTTGCGTCGCCATTCAGATATTTAGACCGCAAGGACTTGTGCTTCGCCAACAGCCCAAACCCGACGAGCAAGTGAGTCTTGCCGCCACCCATTGCCTGCTTGAGGTGGAAAACCGCCTGGGACGAAACCCCTGAAAGTCTCGCAACCCCCTCAGTCACCAAGTCCTGCATCCCTTGAGTGATAAAAGTCTTCTCAAAGAACGCTGTGCCGTTTCCCTCAGCATGGATCAGTTCATCGAGTTGCTCGATCTGGTCGCTCAGCTTGATGGACAAGGCGTTTGGCTGGAGAATGCAGGCGTCGCGGACGGTTTTCATCGTTTCTGTTGAAGAGAGGCTATTTTATCAGTGAGGATTCCGCACTGATAGTTCCTTCGCTCGGCGGAAGGCAAAATCTAGCGCAAATGAGCTCAAAACAGTTCTTATTCTCATCTCATAATCGGATCAATACCTCCCAAGCCGCAATGCACGAATCCAAATCGAACCTCGTCATCTGACTCTGGATGGCAAATTCCCTGAGCTCGGGAGCGGCACATTTCGCATTCGCCCCCGATGCTTTTGAAAATGAACGTCTTCTGATAGCCTGATGGTGATGATGGCATAGTTTTGAACAATAAATTCCCAAATTACCAGATGAGGTGGGACAAATACAGGGAGACCTCCCAGCTAAAAGAAAAGGGACCCGAATAAATCGAATCCCTCCCCTTTCACGCACTCAACCCCACATGCGTATCCAGCAGCCCATGGAGAGCTTCTGTGCGCTTGGGCAGCTCTGTCAGGTTCCCTTTCAGAGATTCCGTGAACGCATTGAACAACGACCAGACATTCCGCCCCTCAAATGCATCATGAGAAGGCTCACGCCATTCATGCAGCACGTCAGGGATCAAACGGTTGGAGCACACACTGACATCGGTAGCGCGGATGATCAGGTCATGCGCTTCCTGGTCCGAGATGTCCGCTTCTTTGTAGGCGGCGATGCGTTTGTCTTGATCATGCCATTTGGTAAGCAGGAGGCCGATGGAACGACTGACCAATTGCGGAAGATCACGAACGATGAACCGAGTGTGTTTGCGTGCGAATTTGATCTCTCCAGAAAAGGAAAGATTATCGCAAACGAAGACCGAGGCCCCAGCGACAATACCAGCAGGAAAGGTCTTGTCGTGGCTGTTACGGAGGCCCAGAACCCAGCAATAATCGTCGTTTGATTTCTGGGCATGCACTTCCATGAGGCCAAAATAGCGCTGGCCTTCATGCGACAAAGAATGTGCCTGATGGCCAATGCGCAGATTCGTGGTCTTGAGGGTGTTTTGAACCTGACTGATGAGCTGGTGATGAGGGATCGGACACCAGCTATTTGTGGAGCGTGGTGTTCTGACTTTACGCACATCATCCAGTTCCACAGCTTGAGCGCCGCAGTGGAGGATGAGGTTGGGTGTTCTACGGGTGGCGATGACCGGTAGAGGATCAAGGTTTGCAATCATGGTGGTGTTTGGTTTGGGGTGGTTCGGACGGCTCGGACGTGCTTTTCAATGTCTCTGGCTGAATGCCTTTCCTGATTCCGTGGAGATCAGTGATTTGGGGACTTCAAAAACAGCGTCCGAGAAAAATGAGAAGGGCCAGCAACGGATTGACCGCCACTGAACCTCCTTCGGGTTTTGTCATTGGGGTTGGATCAGATCTTCAGCCCTTGGATTGAGCGAAGCGTGGATCGGACAGACTGCATTTCACGGGCACTGGCTTTCTGGTCGCGATTGATGGTTTTCAGTTTCACGGACAGATCGCGCAGCAGGTTGAATCCATCGTTGAGCTTGTCACGAATGAGCAAGGTCATGTCGATGGCTTCTTCCACTGCGTTCTTGGCTTCGGTAGATGGTGCTGGTCCTTCAGAGGTGGGGTTCGTAATCATGGGTGTTGGTATGGGTGGTGGTGATGGAACAGGCTGACGTGGTGCCGACATGTTCACGGGTTTGGGTTGCTGGGTTGGTGGCTGGCCGGGATCCATGCGCAGTGGCATGACGATCATTTGCTTCGCTTTGGTGTGGAACCTGAGCGGATGCATTGAATCGACGAGGCTGATCGTGTTCATCCCGTAGCTGAGTGCTTTGATGAGGAAGCGCCGACTGAGGAAGATGCACATCTCTGGGCCTTTTCCTTGGACGTCAGAGACAGGGACTCGGGTCCATGGCTCGTTGTCGCCGTCTTTGCCGAGGAGCAGGAATTGACCATCTCTCCATTCCAGTCCGATTGTTTGGTATCGGTCTGGGTCGTGACAAGGAATGCGCTGAACCAGTTTGATCAGCGTTTCCAGTTTTGTTGGGTCCAGCGTTATGTGGGTCTTGTCGTCGGCTGGATTTGGAACCGTTTGCCGCCAGTTGGGATAGTTGCCCTGAATCTGACGTGTGATAAACCGCCAGCGTCTTGATGAGAGCTGGATGTGGTCGCTATCGGCTTTCATCTGCCATTCGCCGTCACTGTTGAATTCCTTCCAGCCGAGAAATTTGTGAGAAGGGATGAGCAGCGAGAGCTTGATGGGCAGGGTGAACGAGTTTGCGCTGTAGAGGTGCCTTCCGTCAGTTCCTACCACATTGAACGCCTTTGGGTTGCTGGCGTCGATGAAGACACCATTGAGAATGTAGCGTGTTTCATCGGTGCTGGCACATTCGAGAGCCTGATGAAGGGATTCTCGAACAGATGGAGTTAATGGAACTGCCTCGGTCTTGATCCGTGGCACCTGTGGGAATTGATCCACAGGAAGCGGTTTGACCTTGGATGCGCCGAGATTGTTGGCCAGGGCGAACCGGATGAGTGTTCCTTCAGCCGTGGTTTCGATGAGAAGGCGTTCGTCTTTGCTGCAATTCTTGGAGAGCTGCAGGAGTTGTTCATACGGGATAAGCACAGCCAGAGGTGGTCCTTCGGCTGGGTGTTCGAGACGCAGGGTAACAAAACGGTCAAGATCAGTGCCGGTAAGGGCGATCCATCCGTCTGAAGTGCGTTCGACTTTGACATGATGCAGGACAGGCAAGGCGGCTTTGATGTTGAGGACCTTGCTGATGCCTGAAAGCGCGGATTTGAGTTCCGCTATTGGCAGGGCGATGGGGTTCATTGGTGTTTGGGGTTGTGGGTTGAATGCCAAAAACCCCATGCGCCGGTGAAGGACACATGGGGCCAAGTGTGGGGGTTTCGTTTTTCAGAAGAGATCCCGCAGGGTCGTGTTTGCTGCGGGAATCAGTGCATCATGACGACGAAGTTTGATCCGCCTCAGTTTTGTATTTGAGCTGAGTGGTGGTGCATTCGTCAGAGCGGATGTCTTCACGCACCCCAAGATAAACAGGCTGGTAGATGGAGCCTGATTCCTTGAACGCGTAGAGGTAACGACATTCCACGACAGACCCAGGTGAGGGAATGTCGTGGTTGGGTGGGATTGTGACGTTTCCTGCAGGACGCACCTTTTCACCTTCAAACAGGATCAATGAGATGCTGCGCTTGTCATTCACCTTGGCGACGATGAATGAAGCAGTCTCAACGAACTTGTATTTGAGATGGGGGCCTCCGGAGTTGGGTCTGCCAGGGGTGAAGGGTGCATGCTTGTTCTTGAACACGACTCCTTCGCTGCCTCCGGCTTTGAGCTGTGTGAACCAGTTCATCAATCCAGGAGCCAGTTGTGAGGGCACCTTGTGGATATTGGGATGGTCGAAGGCGTAGAGCATGTCACGCAGCCGGAAATACCGAACTGAATATGCCATGGGCCTCAAATCTTCATGACCAATGCTGAGCAGGTCAAAAGCATGGAACTGATCCCCAATCGCTTCACCGTCAATGGTGTAATCTCGTGGGTAGTTGGTGGCGCTGTTGAGGATGGATTCAGGAACCGCAGTGGGGAAACCCAAACGATTGATGCCTGTGATGGTTCCGTTTTCATTTTTGATGATGAGCCGGCGTCCATCGAATTTCTCCTGCATCCAGTAGTCGGGATGAAACAGGAACTGTTCAAGCTGCTGTTCGGTGATGGGATTGAGCAACTGACATTGGATGCCGGTGTGCTTCTTGGGTGATGTTGGATGCTGGATCTGTCCGGCATCATCACCAGGGAGATAGCCTTTAGCGGTTTTCTCCTGGATCAGTTTGTCGTAGACCCGTTTGGCTTGGCTGTGATCGACCGGACTTGGGGTTTTGGTGCCGGTGCTGAGCGATGAACCACGACGGCCATACGCAAAATGCACCATGTAGCCTTCGCCTTGGGGACGAATGCTGGCTTGATACACCTTGTCGGATGAGCCCTCGCGGAAATAGAGGGTGATGCTTTCCATATTTTTGAAATGAAAAGAGCCGGACAATCCTGTTACAGATCATTCGGCCCTCGGGTTTTGTTGTTGGGGATTGTGCTAGTAGTTGTTGTAGGGGTCTCGTCGGCTGCTTCGAATACGCATCTCAAGAATGGCGCGACCGATATAGATCATGCCGCACACCAAGAGGATGCAGAGAAGCACCGACAATGGGAACATCACAAAGCTGCTCATGGTGGTGGTCAGTATTGCTACCCACCCCTTGACCTGTGCGAGCCCCAAAGTGACAAGCGGTGCAACCATCATGACCGGAATGGCGATGGCGATGGCAATACGTGCATTCATTTTGGTGAACTCGCGCAAATGACCGGAAGGCGAAAGCCCGTGTTCCAGCGTGGTG
>Ga0209512_1002817_pt1 | contig 17659 bp, 10 predicted proteins | sample frozenSSSSmetaG_FD_184142 | JGI IMG/M metagenome (GOLD analysis project Ga0209512, IMG submission 184142) | Glacier valley bacterial and archeal communities from Borup Fiord, Nunavut, Canada, to study Microbial Dark Matter (Phase II) -... | ecosystem: Environmental > Aquatic > Freshwater > Ice >... | reverse complement strand
ATCGCGGATTTGCCGGACGCCGTCGCGGGCAAAAACGTGTTTGAGTGCGTTGGTCGAGTCAGCCCCGAAAAAGCCCGCGTCAATTACGCCGATGCTTACGAAGCGACCGGTCAGCCCGGCCTGCACGAAATCCGGCGCCTGAATCTGCGTCATAACTGGGGCCAGTTGCAGCGGAGCAACCGGATCTGTTCCAATTGATGTAATGATAAGGGCCGGGTCGATGGGCTGTACGCCGGTCACGAACGACAACGTCCGTACCTGTGCCACCTGCGCCGTGGTAAGCCGGGCCGATACCGCGTTGAGCCAGCGCGAGCATTGCCGGGTCTGAATGCCAAGCTGCCCTAACTGCTGCACATACGCAGCCGACACGGGCCGGTCGGTGTTGTCTATGGGTAGTTGTTGCTGCTGCCGCCGGGCCAGGGCCGCGGGCGACAGGGCGGGGGCCGTGGTTGGGTCTTTTTTGTCGAGCAGTATCCAGTACGTAGCCGTTACGTGGCTGGTTTGGCCGTATGCGGGTATCAGACCCCACACAAGTACCAGCAACAGACAGGCATTGAGTTGCATTTTCATCCGGCTAAACTACGGCCTACGCGCCAGATTTGCTTAGAAGTTATCGATGATCTCCTGAATACGCACCCGCATTTGGGGCTGTTCGCTCGCCGGCACGATCACGATGATGCGGCTGGTAACGCTCTCGCCGTTGCGCAGGATAAAACCCGCCGGTACGCTGGTAGTTGTGGTCACGTCTTTACCCTCGGCGTTCTTAACCGTTTGCCGATAAGGAACCACAAAAGGCCGGGCCGACAGGTTGCCGCTTTTGCTGGTCATGCGCCTGCCGGTGGCATTCAGACAGTCGAAAGTAGCCAGCAGGGCCGGGTTGGTTTCGGTACCAAACAGGGTCTGACGCGGCATAATCAGTTTGGCACAGCCGCTTTTATTGACTACAAACAGGCCCAGCTCATACCGGTTGTACTCGTCCTCTTTGGTGCCTTTGGTTTGCTCGTTCAAGACTTCAATACCGTATTCGATACCATTCAGAACGGCGGGCGTTCCGGGTGCAACATCAAACGATCTTTGGGCATTGACAGGAACGTAGGCCAGCGAAGCCAGTAACAGGCTCGAAGCCAGAAAACGGACAGGAAAAATGTTCATCAACAGAGGTGGTTAGTTTGGACCGTAAATATGATGTATACGTCCCAAACTGACGCAATAGTCTGCTTTATACCACAGCCGGTTCCTCTTTAACGGTAACTACGTCGTCCATGACCGATTTGATGAGCCGCACCGGTACGCGCACCAGATCGGGGCGGTAGGTGAGTTCGTAGCTGAGGTCAGAGATGGCCTTTTCGAGCAGGTACGTATCGAGCATCATCTGCCGCTCTACGGGATCGGTCGGGATGATCGGGCTGTTCTGTACGGTGTCCAGGTACGCTTTCACGAAGAAACTGCTTAGGTGATGCGCCCAGAAATCAGCATAGGGCAGGAGCCGGAGCGTTCCATCGGGCGATACCTGATGATTCGCCAGGAAACCTTCGTAAGCCGTATAATAAAACGACCGGATCATGGACGCCACGTCGCGCAGGGGCGAGCGTTTGAGCCGCCGTTCGCTGTAGCTGCGGTTAGGGTCGCCCCCAAAATCCTGAATGGCAATGTCGCGGCCTGTCAGCAGGATTTTCTCCAGTTGCAAATCGCCGTGAATACGAATCTTGGTCGAGTCCAGCTTCTTCGTATAAATCCGGCGCAGGGTATTCAGCACCTCTTCTTTACGACGAAACAACTGCTTAACATCTTCCTGAACGTCAGGCGTTAATCGATTCAGGTTTCGCTGGTGGCTCTGATAACTTTCCCGCACCAGGGCCTGCATACCCGAAAACAACGACCGCTGGTAGTGGAGCGAAAACGGTTCGGGCGCAAAGTCGGCGCTGACCGTGTCTGACGCCAGGGCCAGGTGCATCTCGCCAATGCGGACGCCCAGCAGCCGTGCCTGTTCGGCCCCCCGCCGACCGAGTAGCTCCTGCGTTTCGTCGGGTAGGTCAGCGAAGGCAACGGGGTTTATCAGGCTGTTGTGTGCTACGTTGGTGGCCTCGTCGAGCTGTTGTTTATCACGGGCCAGAATCCGCTCGATGTAGTTGCTCACCCGCTCCAGCACGTAATCTCTGCCATTGCCGTGCCGCGCCACCATCTTCACCATATTGCCCAGCATAATCGGTTCGCCCTGGGCCAGCATCGCCATAGACCCCGCCAGAGCCGGTACATTGGGGTATTGGGCCACGTCGGAGAGGAAATACGTCATCTCGGCGTCGGGGTTGATGTTCAGGTCAACTTTGCGGTAGAGTTTCAGCAGAAAACTGCTGTCGTAGCCGATGGACACGTAGTCTGCGCCAGTCGACAGCAGTTTGGGCCGGATGTCTGCGGTATCGTGCACAAAATCGTAGAGATTGGTTTTGTTGCTGAATACCAACTGACTGTTCAGTTTACTGACCACACTTTTTGGGGCGGGTGATTCAGTACTTTTGGTCATTTCGGTAAGCAGGGCCATCTGCACCTCGGTCAGGTACAGGCCGTCGCAGAGCGCACCGGTTTCGCCGTTCACAGTAGCCGTGGCAACGATAGCCTGCGGGCAGGTTCGCTTCAGCTTGTCGGCCTGATCGTCGGGTGCGAAAGTCAGCACCAGCTGAAAGGTTTCGGGCAGGCCACGTTCATAAGCTACCTCTACCAGCAGGACGTAGGCGGTGCCGGTGGGCAGGGTGAGGGGCGCGTGGTTCAGGATTGTGACCTCGCGCATGGTCTGTTTGCGGTGATCGAACCAGTCTACTTTGCGCAGGTAGCCGGGCAGGACGTTGCTTTCCAGTTCGGCACGACTGCCGTTGGCCAGCAGATTGTTCCAGTCGGTAACGCGCACGGCGGGCAGCTCGAACTGAACAACCATATCGGGATTGACTTTCTCCAGTACGAACCACTGGTAATCGTGCGGGGCCAGGGTAAAGAAGTAATTCTCAGCCTCAGGAACCGCCGGAAACCGGTTCTTGCTGAACGCTTCGACTGGTACGTAACCCGTAAAGCCGGGCAGGTCGATCAGGGCGGGCTGCGAATACTTGGACAGGTTCACCACAATCAGCAGCGTTTCGGCTTCGTAAGAACGCGTGTAAGCCAGCACTTTGGGGTTCTCAACGTCGAGGAACTTCATGTCGCCCCGACCAAAGGCGGGATGCTTTTTGCGGAGGTTAATCATCCGCTTCATGAACCAGAACAAAGACGACGTATTCCGGCGCTGCGTCTCTACGTTCACCGACTCATAATGGTACTCGGAGTCCAGGATAGTAGGCAGGTAGAGCTTCTGCGGATTGGCACTGGAAAAACCCGCGTTGCGGTCGGGCGACCACTGCATGGGCGTTCTGACGCCGTCGCGGTCGCCAAGATAGACGTTGTCGCCCATCCCGATTTCGTCGCCGTAGTAGATAACGGGTGTACCGGGCAGCGAGAAGAGCAGGCTGTTGAGCAGCTCGATTTTCTTGCGGCTGTTGTTCATCAGCGGGGCCAGCCGGTGCCGGATGCCGAGGTTAATCTTGGCGCGGGCGTCTTTGGCGTAGGTCTTGTACATGTAATCCCGTTCTTCGTCGGTCACCATTTCGAGGGTCAGTTCGTCGTGGTTTCTAAGGAAAATGGCCCATTGGCACGATTCCGGGATGTCGGGCGTCTGCGCGAAGATGTCGGTAATGGGGTAGCGGTCTTCCATTTGCAGAGCCATGAACATGCGCGGCATGACCGGAAAATGGTAATTCATGTGGCACTCGTCGCCATCGCCGAAATAAGACGCCGAATCTTCCGGCCACATGTTCGCTTCGGCCAGAAATACCACGCCGGGGTGGTTGTCGTCAACGTGTCTGCGAAGTTTTTTCAGGAAAGCATGGGTTTCGGGCAGATTCTCGCCGTTGGTCCCTTCGCGCTCAAAGAGGTACGGAATGGCATCGAGCCGGAACCCGTCAACGCCCAGCTCGGACCAGTAGTCGATGAGTTTAAAAATCTCGCCCTGCACCAGTTCGCTGTCGAAGTTGAGGTCGGGCTGGTGATAAAAAAAGCGGTGCCAGTAGTACTGTTGCGCCACGTGATCCCAGGTCCAGTTGGAGGTTTCGAAATCCTGAAAAATAATCCTGACGTCTTTCCACTGCGTCGGGTCGTCGGTCCAGACGTAGTACTCGCGTTCGGGCGAGCCTTTGGGCGCCCGGCGGGCCCGCTGAAACCACGGATGCTGATCGGACGAGTGATTGATGACCAGCTCGGTAATAACTTTCAGATCGCGTTTGTGGGCTTCGGTAAGCAGTGTTTTAAGCTGCTCGATATTACCATACGACGGGTTGATGGTGTAGTAGTCGGCAATGTCGTAGCCGTCGTCGCGCAGGGGTGAGGGATAGAAGGGGAGTAGCCAGATGGCCGTTACGCCCAGTTCCTGGAGGTAATCCAGCTTCTCTAAAAGTCCTTCAAAATCGCCGATACCATCGCTGTTACTGTCGCGGAAGGCTTTGATGTGAAGTTCGTAAATGATGGCGTCTTTGTACCAGCGCAGGTTGTTGTGTATATCGGCGTTTTTTAGGTTGTCGAGCATAAAGATGGGGTTGTTGAAACGGATTGAGGGAAAATATTCATGTTGCAATTTGGCTTCAGCGTATAAGACGCGGCTTACATCATGCTTAGAAACTGCTTAGAAGGTACCCCATCCCAACCCCTCCCCATTGAGGGAGGGGTTGGGATGGGGTACCTTCATCATAACCCTTCTCCCTCTAAGGAGTTTATAATATTGTCTTAAGCAGATGCCAAGACCGATTTCATTTCTTGCCAGCATGCAGCCTTCCTCATACACAAATGACATGACTACTACCGGCCATTCGTTCAATCGACTCATCATCGTTTCGTACCGGTTGCCGTTCAAAATTCAGCAGTCCGACGCCGGTACTGAAATCGTGCAGAACTCCGGCGGGCTGGTATCTGCCGTGCTGTCGATGGCTGAGCAGATGGGTGGCAACGCCGATGGTACCCTGTCCAAAATTCACTGGGTGGGCCATGCCGACGCATCGCTGAACGGAATAGACCCGTCCACGCTGGAAAACGACTCGTTCGTGGCCCACCCCGTGTTTATAGACAACGACGTACACGCCGGATTCTACGAGGGCTTCAGCAACGATCTGATCTGGCCGCTGTTTCACTATTTTCCGACGTACGCCCAGTTTCGCGAAGCTGACTTTCAGCATTATCAACAGGCCAATACCCGCTTTCTGGAAGAACTGAACAAGCTGATTCAACCCGGTGATCTGGTCTGGATTCATGATTTTCAGCTCATGTTGCTGCCCGAACAGGTCCGGCAGAGCCATCCTAACGCTACGATCGGCTACTTTTTTCACATCCCGTTTCCCACGTTCGAGATCGTTAAACTCCTGCCCCGCACCTGGCGGCAGTTGCTGTTGCGGGGGCTGCTCGGCGCCGATGTGGTGGGCTTCCATACACTCGACTACGTGCAGCACTTTTTGCAGAGCGTAACCGAAGTGCTGAACCTGCCGGTTATTGAGCAGCGCATCGTGCTGCCCGACCGCTCCGTTACGGTACGCGATTTTCCGATCAGCATCGACTTTACCAAGTTCAGCAACAGCGCGACCGCTACCGACGTCGTGATTATCCGCGAACGAAATGCGGACCTGCTCAGGAAACACAAGCTCATTTTTTCGGTCGACCGGCTCGACTACACCAAAGGCATTCCGTACCGCCTGCAGGGCTACGAACGCTTTCTGGAACAACATCCCGACTGGCATGATAAAGTCACGTTTGTCATTACGGTAGTCCCCTCGCGCGACCAGATTCCGCAGTATCAGGAGCTTAAACGCGACATTGAAGAGACCGTCGGGCGCATCAATGGCCTGTACGGTACCATTGGCTGGCGGCCCATCATCTATTCCTACACCTCGCTCAACTTTTCTGAACTCGTGGCCCTGTACACTGTCTGCGACGTGGCGCTGATTACGCCCGTTCGGGACGGCATGAACCTCGTGGCCAAAGAGTTTGTGGCCAGTCGGCAGGACGAGCGCGGGGTGTTGATCCTGAGCGAACTGGCCGGTGCCGCCCTTGAGCTGACCGATGCCCTCATCATCAACCCGACCGATACGCAGGAGGTAGCCAACGCCATTAAAAAGGGACTGGAAATGCCACCCGAGCAGCAGGAACGGCGCATGAAGTACATGCGTCAGCATCTCCAGAACTACAATGTGTTTCGCTGGAGCAACGATTTTTTAACCGCATTCTCAGAAACCATGACCAACCAACCCAGTATAGAAACCGATTTGCCCGTTCCCGCTTTCATTACTGCCTTCGGCGAAGCCCGGCACCGGCTGCTGCTCTTCGATTTCGACGGTACGCTGGCCCCCATCGTAAATAACCCCGCCGACGCCAAACCCACCGATGATCTGCTTGCGGCCCTGCGCCACCTGGCCGGGAGCAGCGATCTGGTCATCATCAGCGGACGCAGCCGGGCGTTTCTGGAAAAGACCTTCGCGGGCATTCCCATCCGGTTAGTGGCCGAACACGGCGCGTTTATGAAAGACCCCGGCGAGGACTGGGAGCGACTCGACCTCTCAGGAAACGAGTGGGTTGATCCGGTGCGGGCCATTATCAGTCAGTTTGTGGAGCGTTTTCCCGGCTCGGCGCTCGAAGAGAAAGAAACCGCCGTGGCCTGGCACTACCGCATGGCCGACGCCAACGCCGACGACATCGAGACCAACGCTGTTGACCTGGCCACCCAACTGCGCCGGGCCGACTCAGCCGTGCCACTGGCCGTTATTCAGGGCAACAAAGTGGTGGAGGTAAAGCCCGCCCAGCATAGCAAAGGCACCGTAGCCCTGCGTATTTACGAGCAGACGCCTTTTGATTTCATCATCAGCATCGGCGATGATACCACCGACGAAGACATGTTTAGGCAAATGCCAAACTGGGCCTACACGCTTAAAGTTGGTCCGGGCGTAACGGCGGCCCGCTACCGCGTTGCCCGTCAGAAAGACGTAGAACGGCTGCTCCGGTGCATGAGCGAAGCGTTGGTGCCGGTGGCGTAATGGCGCGAAAAATAAACCTGTCGGGTCTCAAAAAGACCTGATAGGTTTCGGCACGGATGGCGTTGCCCATTCGGCTCATGCCGATGTTGTGGGCGAACCTGTATCTTGCAGTATGAAACTATTAGTCGTTGAAGACGAGCCGAAAACGCTCCAGGCCATTCAGCAGGGACTGGAAGAAAGTCAGTTTGAGGTCGATATTGCCTACGATGGGCTGATTGCCAAACGGCTCGCCCTGAAAAACAACTACGCGGCCATCATCACCGACCTGATTCTGCCGGGCCTGAACGGCTACGAACTCTGCCGCCAGCTCCGCGCCGAGGGCCTCACTACGCCCATTCTGATGCTGACCGCCCTGGGCGAAACCGACGACAAAATCATGGGGTTCGATGCCGGGGCCGACCAGTTTCTGACCAAGCCGTTTCAGTTTACCGAACTGCTGGCGCGGGTACGGTCGCTCACTAAACGCGGTACGCAGGTGTCTATGACGGCCCAGATGCTGCGCTACGGGGGCGTGGAGATGAACCTCGATGCCAAGAGCGTTATGCGCGACGGATTACCCATTGAACTCACCGCCCGCGAGTTTGCCCTGCTCGAATTTCTGATGCGTAACCAGGGCCGCACGCTCTCCAAACCCACCATTGCCGAGCAGGTCTGGGATATTAACTTCGACACCGGCACCAACGTAGTGGAGGTATATATCAACTACTTGCGCAAGAAAATTGACCGCGACTTCCCCACCAAACTCATCCACACGCAGTTTGGTATGGGGTATATGTTCCGGGAAGAATGACCATCCGCAACCGCCTGACGCTGCGTTTTACGGGCCTCGTAGCCAGTATCCTGCTGCTGACGTTCGTGAGCATCTACGCCTTTTGCTGGTACTATATCTCGCAGGATTTTTTCCGGCGACTCGACCGGCGGGCCAGTACCACCGGCGATCTGCTCATTCGCTACCGGCTCGATGCAGACCTGATGCGGCAGTTGAGTCAGCCCCGGAAAGACCAGCTGCCCAACCAGAAGACCCTTGTTTTTAATGAACGCGACTCCGTCATTTTCGCCACCAACAGCCGGGTATCATTGCGGGTAACACCGGGGTTGCTAACCAGCGTCCGAAAAAATAAACGGCGCGATTTCGAGGAGGAAACCTACTACGTATCGGCTTCGCGCTACAGCACCGCGTCGGGTACGTTTGTGGTGGTGGTAAGTGCCGAGAATACGTACGGCGACGCTTTTTTGCAGCAACTGCAATGGGCATTGGCGGGGCTGTTTTGCCTGATTGCGGGCGTTACGGCCTTTTCGGGCTGGGTGTTTGCCGGCGAAGCCCTCCGGCCCATGCAACGGATTGACCGGGTGGTGAACGCCATTTTTCCGCGCAACCGCGACGAACGGCTGCGCGTTAGCCGCGAAAATGATGAGATCAGCCGGTTGTCCATCACCATCAACCGGATGCTTGACCGCGTGGCCGAGTCGTTCCGGTTGCAGCGGATGTTTGTAGCCAACGTCTCGCACGAGTTGAAAAACCCGCTTACCCAGATCAGCTCCCAGCTTGAGGTGAGTCTGCTTAACCAGCGCGACCCCGAAGCCTACCGCCAGACCATCCGCTCGGTACTCGAAGACGTGGGTAACCTGTCTGAACTGACCCGCGAACTGCTGCAACTCTCGCAGGTGAGTCAGGACGACGCTACCCACCTGCTCACCGACGTAGTGCGGGCCGATGAGCTGATCTGGGACGTTCGCGACGAGGTGATGGCTATCAATCCGCGCTATCAGGTTATTGTTGCCCTCGGCACGCTACCCGACGAATCGGACGGGCTAACGCTGCGCGGCAACCGGACGCTGCTGGCTACGGCCCTGAAAAACCTGACCGAAAACGCCTGTAAGTTCGCCCCCAGCGGACTGGCGCGGGTGGGCGTAAGCATCGGGTCAGATCGGGTCATTATTGAGGTGCAGAACGAGGGCGACCCCATTCCGGCGGCTGACCTGCCGTATATTTTCGAGCCATTTTACCGAAGCCGCCAAACCGCCGACGTGCGGGGCTATGGCATTGGCCTGTCGCTGGTAGAGCGGATTGTCCGGTTGCACGGGGGGCAGCTATCGGTCAGTTCAGCAGCGGGCGAGACGGTCTTTTCGGTCGGGTTGCCGCGCGGCTAAGCGTGTAGTAACTCACAACGCTGAAACGAAGAGAAACTGACCCTGGCCACCTATAGTCACCGTAACGGAGTATCATAGACACCGGCAGCCGGGCTGCTGCATGAACGGTTGGTGGCCCTCCCGGCCTGTCACGGATGGTGATTGGGTAGAATGGGCGTGATCTGGCTCATCATCCTGATGTTGACATCGGTCGTCACGTCGATCTGGTAAAATAGTTTTCCATCCACAAAGGCTTCGACATGGGCCGGGCGATTATACCCTCGGCACGATCTCGTACAGCGTACTGAACGGCGGCACCTGGAGTCAGCCGATTCGTATTGGCGAAACCGAGCAGACAGCAGGGCGAAAAAGCATGACCATGACGGCTCAGTGGATCGGCACGGGCGGGTATAGCAGCAGCCCCTCCTCGTTTATGTCCCCATAGATCGGTTAGCAGCCTACTAACTGATGGTACGCAGGATACGCCCGACTCTCTTCGCTTGCCCTCCAGACAAAACACCGTTTGGTAAATACTCAGCAGAAGATACGGGTAAGTGCGTTGATTTTCTGTTGCTTAGCCGTAGTTTATGAATCTAAGCCGATCCCCTCAACCATAACTAATACTATGATGCGCCTACCACTACTCGCCATGCTTTTCGTCTGTGGATTTTTGCCATTGGCGTTGGCCCAAACCCCGGAGAAAGGCTTCGGTAGCAAACGCAAAACGGATTTGTCCCGATCGTTGCCCGCCGTAACCCAACCACTCCGTGGACTTACGATGCCCGTTCCGAAGCGCGATACTGACGACAATCCGACGGTCAGTACGGCGCCTGTCCAGCATTTCTCATTTACTGAACCGACCCGGCCCTTCTCATTCACGGCCCCCGATCTGCACGTTGTGCGGGACTCGGCAACGGGGCGGCCCATTTTCATCCAGAATTTGCGGGCCGCCCGCGCCACCGATGCAAAAACCGGAGCCAACGCCCGCGTGTCGGCGGCTGCAATAACCTATACGTTTTTGAATCAGGTAAGCGAAGTACTCCAGATCAGCGACCCCGAAGATAATTTCGTCATCCAGAAGTCGGAGACCGATGAATTAGCGCAAACCCACATCTGGCTAAAGCAAACCTACAAGGGCATTCCCATAAACGGGGCCGATCTGGTGGCGCACGTAATCAACGGAGAGGTGTCGGTACTGAACGGTCACCCGCAGCCGACCCCGACCGACATCAGTACCACCCCGAAACTAACTATTGATCAGGCCACCAGGTATGCCTTCGGCGACCTGGGCAAAGAAACCGTGGTGCGCTCATTTGGCAGCAATATGCTGCAACTAAAACCCGCCGAGGGCGAGCTGTGCCTGTATCCGATGCCCGACAACGCCATGCGGCTGGCCTACAAACTTGCCATCCGGCCGAATTTCTTAGATCAGTGGCAGTATATGATTGACGCCGAAACAGGAGCCGTGCTGGACAAATACAACAGCACCTGTAAGGCCGACGGCCCCCGGTCGGCCACAGCGGTTGATTTGAATAAGGTATTGCGTAAAATAAATACCTATCAGGTCGGTACTGTATACTACCTGATTGACGCCACGCAACCGATGTTCGATGCCAAGGCGTCGGCCCTGCCTAACAAAGCGGTCGGTGCGTTAGTGACGCTCGACTGCCGCAACAAACCCTATACCAGCCCATCGCTGGGGCTGATTTCGTCGGCCAATAACACCAACTGGACACCAACGGCGGTTTCGGCTCACTACAACGCCAATACCGCTTATCAGTATTATAAAACGGTGCATGGCCGCAACGCCATAGATGGCAAAGGCGGCAACATTATCTCGCTGGTCAACGTGACTGACGAAGACAGTACAAGCTGGGGAAATGCGGCCTGGAACGGAGCCTATATGGTCTATGGAAACGGCGATGCTGCGTTCAAACCATTGGCCGGTGGGCTCGACGTGGCGGGGCACGAAATGACGCATGGCGTGGTGGGCAGCAGTGCCAATTTAGAATACAAGGGGCAATCGGGCGCTATGAACGAGTCATTTGCGGACGTTTTTGGCTGTATGATCGAACGCAAAAACTGGACAATTGGCGAAGACGTAGTGTTGCCGGCCTATTACCCGTCGGGCGCATTGCGCAATCTGGCAAATCCTAATCAGGGTGGTAAAGGAAAAGACAATGGCTATCAGCCTAAAACGATGGGCGAGTACGTGCCAAACGGCAGTGTTCATACCAACAGCGGCATCCCAAACTATGCGTTCTATCTGTTTGCCACCAATGACAGCGTTGGCATTTTGCGGGCCGAACGAACGTACTACCGCGCCCTCACCGCTGGTTATCTGACCACTACGGCCACGTTTCTTGACTTGCGGATGGCTGTTCTGAAAGCCGCCGATGACCTTTATGGCCGAAATTCGCCGAGTGTTGTCAAGGCCGCTCAGGCCGCGTTTGATGCGGTCGGTATTGTAGAAGCCAGTGTACCGACGTCAACAACAACGGTCAGCACGCCCGTAGCGCAGGGGCCAGATTTACTGCTGCTGGCCAGCAGCAAAGCCGATGGACTTTACTCAACAACGGTAGTAACAACGGGAACCGCCAAATTTGATCTGAAAACGAATCGGGGGCTGCGTCACCGGCCCAGCGTTACCGACGACGGTAAGTACGCCTATTATGTGTCGGCTGATAAGCGCGTTCGGTACGTTAATTTGACGGGTACACCCACCGAAGGTATTTCACTGAGCGACACGATCTGGGATAATGTTGCTATTTCAAAAGACGGCACCAAACTGGCCCTGCTGAAAGCTGCCCAGGATAAGTCAATTTATGTCTATAGTTTCACGAAGAAAGCCTGGAAAACCTTCACCCTCTATAACCCGACCAACACACAGGGGGTGGCAACCAGCGATGTGAAATATGCCGATTCATTTGACTGGGACCAGGCGGGCGAATACCTCGTTTATGATGCCTACAGTGAGGTGCCAACCAGCGATGGCGACCCTGTTGGCTACTGGGACGTGGGTGCGCTGCACGTATGGGACGGCTCGAAAGGTGATTTTGCCGATGGTAAAATCGGTAAACCATTACCCAAACCCCGCCCTGGCGAAAGCATTGGCAACCCGTCGTTCTCTAAAAACTCACCCAATATTCTGGCCTTTGATTACTTTGTTAATGGCACGGATAGTACCGACGCAGCCTATTATGTGATGGCGGCAGACCTGCTTAAAGGTACGTTGGGGATTATCTACGAAAACAACACACTCGGCTACCCCAGCTACTCGCGGACGGATGACCGAATTGTGTTCGGCACAAAAAATACGGCGGGCGGCAAAGACATTGTTGCTGTGAAACTGCTGGCCGACAAAACAAAACGGGCCAACCTGTTGCGCCAGACGATGTACTCAGACGCTACGTGGCCCGTCTGGTACACGCAGGCCATCCGCGTTATTCCAACCCGCGCCAATCAAACCATTACGTTTAATGCACTGCCAAATCGTACCCTGAGCCAGACCGGATTTTCTCTGTCGGCAACGGCCTCGTCGGGGTTGCCAGTGGGGTTTGTGGTCGTTGGTGGCCCGGCAGAAGTAACCGGCAATAAGGTGAAACTGACGGCGTTGGGTTCGGTAACGATCATAGCCTATCAGGCCGGAAATGAGGAGTTTTATGAGGCTCCTCTCGTGGTCCGGTCGTTTAGCGTGGTAGCGGCAGCAGGTGGGCGCCAGGGAGTCGAACTCGCTGAAACCAATGTGGTTCTGCTGTATCCCAATCCGGTTAGTTCAGAATTAACCGTTGAACTAACCAATGGTCAGGTTATTGAGCAACTCGCCGTAAACACCCTGAGCGGTACGGCGGTGGTGCAGCAACCAGGCGGTATCAAAATAGCCAAAACCAAACTTGACCTCAGCAAACTCCCGTCTGGTATGTATCTGTTGAGTATCCAGACGCCAGAGGGAATACTAACGCGGAAACTGATTCGGGAATAAGGAAAACAGAGCCGCCAGACAACAATCGTTGGGGTACAAAGGAATTCGTCCCGGAACCCCGGTGGATAACTCCCGGGATAATACCAGTCCGGTGTAGATAAACTGTTCCCGATCATAGTTGGCAATAATCAAATCTGTTTGTCAGCTTCACGGGTATCGTGGTTGCCAAAATAGGTTCGTAGTTTTTGGTCCAATTTCGGGCGAAATAGATGCTGCGTTCCTGTCTGACCGATAAGGCTGACCCGGCCTGAAAAGCAAAGACCAGCCCCGAATTATACCGAGGGCTGGTCCTTTCACGCAACCGAAGCGTAGTCGATCCGTTGCTTTTACTTTTTTGCTTTCGGCGACAGATCCAGCGGGCCAATGCCCGACTCGTTCTGTTCATACTTGGGCACTTTGTGGGTCCCGTGTACTTTCGGGGCTTTAGTAGCCACCTTTTTGATATTCTTGTTCTTCTTCTCCTCGTGTGCCATGATGATAAGGGTTTAGGAAGTATAACACGGATAAAACAGAAACGCTTTAATTAAGATTAATCGCGGGTATTCAGCCTGTCAGGGGTCAGGACGCGCTGGTCAGGATCACTTTAAGAGCTTTTTCCCGGGCCGCATGTTCAAACGTATCATACGCCTGCATGATGTCGTTCAGCGCGAAATGGTGCGTGATTAAACTGGCCCCATTTACTTTGTTGGACACCACGGTTTTCATGAGCATGGGCGTCGTAACGGTATCCACCAGGCGCGTCGTGATAGTGATGTTGCGGGACCATAACGTTTCCAGATGAAGTTCAACTGGTTTGCCGTGTACACCAACGTTGGCAATGTGTCCGCCCGGTGCGATAACAGCCGCGCATAAATCAAACGTGGCCGGAATTCCCACCGCTTCGATGGCTACGTCGGCCCCCCGGTTTTCGGTCAGGCGCATTACTTCGGCTACCGCATCGACCGTCTGGCTGTTGATGGTATGCGTAGCACCCAGCGTTTTTGCTACCGCCAGCCGGTTATCGTCTACGTCAACCATGATGAGGGTGGCGGGTGTGTAAAACTGGGCCGTTAGTAATACGGCCAGCCCGATGGGTCCGGCCCCAACAATTACGACAGAATCGCCCGGCTGCACCTGTCCATTCAGCACCCCGCACTCAAAGCCCGTCGGCAAAATGTCACTTAGCATCACAATGGCATCCTCATCGGCGGTTTCGGGGATGTGATACAAACTGGTATCGGCAAACGGAATGCGGACGTATTCGGCCTGAGTACCGTCAATGAGGTGTCCAAGTATCCAGCCGCCCTGCTCGCAGTGCGAATACATTCCTTTGCGGCAGTAGAGGCATTTACCGCAGGACGAGATGCAGGAAATCAGCACCTTATCGCCCTTTTTGAAGGCAGTAACTGCCGAGCCAACTTCCTCGATGACACCAATACCCTCGTGCCCCAGAATCCGCCCGTCGGTCACTTCGGGCAAGTCGCCTTTCAGGATGTGCAGGTCGGTGCCGCAGATTGTCGTTTTGTGTATCCTGACAATCGCATCCGTGGGTTGCTGTAGGGTGGGAGTTGGCTTCTCCTCCCAGGCTTTTTTCCCCGGACCGTGATAGACTAATGCGTTCATGCTACAAAGGTATCCCGGCCCGTCTGTCGCGCTCATGACATTCGTCACCCAACCGCCTGATAGTTTGTCGATTAGCCGAAGCCTCTGCCGACCGGGCATACCTATGACAGAAAGCATCCCGTTACCTGATATAAATCATTATTTGTGGGGGTAATTCGTCATAGGTATGCCCGGGCCGGGCAAACTACTTTTAGGGTCCATTTTCGTTTCAGGAATGAACGTAACATTTGCCAAACCAGCTACGAAGGAGCGTCGACGCTTTGCCTTCTTTTACGATGAGTACGCGCCTAAACTGTGGGGGCTTATTTTGCAGGCCGACCTGCCCGCATCAGTGTCTGAACGCATCCTGCTGAACACGTTTGGCAAAGCCTGGCCGCATCCCCATCGGCAGGCCGTTGGCAAAACCGATCGGTAGCGCCAGCACCGGGTGTCCGGAGACGTTGAAACCGATGGTGCGCATCGGCGTCCACACTGCCCCGTTCTCGAACAGTTTCGTCGGCAGGGCGGTGGTCAGCGCGCAGACGGTGACCAGCGCATCGAACGCGCCGAAGATTTCGTCGTCGAGGCGCTCGCGGAACACCGTGCCGGCGCGCCGGGCCTCGGCGACCTGGGCGTCGGTCAGCATTGCGCCCGAGACGAGGTTCTTGAAGGTCTGGCGGCCATAGGCCTCGGGATGCGCCGCAAGGTCCACCGCGTGGAGGTCGAGCGCTTCCTTCTGGATGATCGCGGCGGCTGCGACCTCGATGGCCGGGTAGTCCGGCGGGTCGACCCGCTCGACGATGGCGCCAAGCTCCGACAGCCGCGACAGGGCGGCGTCCATCGCCGCGATCACCGCAGGCTGCGCCTCGGTCGCGAACCAGTCACGCCCATAAGCAATCCGCATCCCGGCAATCGCCTGGCCAAGCCGCGCCGCCGCCCGCCCGTCGCCGCTGCGGCCCGACATCACGTCGAGCGTCAGGGCAGCTTCGGCGGTTGTCGCCGATATCGGCCCGAGGTGGTCGAGGCTTGGCGACAGTTCGACGGCCCCAGATGTGTCAACGAGGCCGAACGTCGGCTTCAGCCCGACCACGCCACAATACGACGCTGGCCCGCGCACCGAACCGCCAGTGTCGCTGCCGATGCTGGTGCGCAACATGCCGCCCGCTACCGCCACCGCACACCCCGAGGACGAGCCGCCGGTAATGTGTCCGAGGCTCCACGGGTTGCGGGCAGGGGGGTAGAGCGTGTCGAACGCCGGACCGACCGTGGCGAATTCGTAAGTTGCGAGCTTGCCGATGATGACAGCACCCGCCTCGATCAAGCGATCGATCACCCCCGCGTTGCGCTCGGCGAGATGGTCCTGCCGCAACCGCGAACCGGCGGTGGTCGGCAAGCCGCCGATGTCGATCACGTCCTTGATGCCGACCGGTATGCCGTGCAGCGGGCCGCGGTCGATACCTGCGGCAAGCTCGCTATCGGCGCGCCGTGCCGCTTCCAGTGCCGGTCCGGCGAGCACGCGATAAAAAGCGAGGTAGGTGGCGTCGCGCTCGGCGATGCGCTTGAGGTGCGCCTCGACCAGTTGCACCGAGGTGAGCGAGCCATCTCGCAGGCGACGGCCCGCTTCGATAATGCTGAGGTCAGCGGCGGCGGCGTCGACGACCGCCGGCACGGTCGGATCGCCCGGCAGGGTCTGGCGCAAGCCGCCGATACCGTCATCCATCCATGCCGCGATCCCGAATGACTCGCTCGCCTCGGCCTCCGACAGCGTGATGCCGCGCGACCCCAGCGCCGCATCGAATGCAGCCCGGCGTGGGTCGTCCGGCTTGTCGGCAGGCTGGCTTGGCATCAATGCTGCGTTTCGATCCGGGTGCCCGTGGTCTTGTCGAACAGGTGGCAGGCGGTGGGCGGAATGGTCACGCGTACCGCATCACCGATCTCGGCGCGATAGTCCTTGGTGGTCTTGATCGAAACGAGTTCGCCGCCCACCCGCATCGAGATCATCGTCGCCTCGCCCAACAGTTCGACCGAGTAGATGCCCGCGCCGATCTGCCCGCCTTCGGCGGCGAGCGTCGCGTCTTCGGCCCGGAAGCCCAGCGTCACCGCGCCGCGGACGTTGCGGTTGAGCCCCTCGATGCGGATATTCTCGCCGGTAAATACGCCATCGGCGATTTCCCCCGGCACGAGGTTCATTGCCGGTGACCCGATGAAGCCGGCAACGAAGGTATTGGCCGGACGATCATAGATCTCCATCGGCGTGCCGACCTGCTGCACCACGCCCTTGCTCATCACCACCACTCGGTCCGCCAGCGTCATGGCCTCGATCTGGTCGTGCGTCACGTAGATGGTGGTGCGCTTCAGCGTATGATGCAGGTTCTTGATCTGCGCCCGGGTGGAGACGCGCAGCTTGGCGTCGAGGTTCGACAGCGGCTCATCCATCAGGAAGGCGTTCGGCTCGCGGACAATGGCGCGGGCCAGCGCAACGCGCTGCCGCTGGCCGCCCGAGAGTGCCGCCGGTCGGCGCTGCAGGAAGTCGTCGAGCTCGACCATGGCCGAGGCCTTCATCACCCGCTCGTGGTGTTGCTCCTGCGGGATCTTCCGCACCTTGAGCGGGAAGCGAATGTTCTCGTAGACCGTCATGTTGGGGTAGAGCCCATAGCTCTGGAACACCATCGAAATGTCCCGGTCCTTGGGCTCGAGCTTGTTGACCAGCCGGTCGCCGATCCAGATCTCTCCGCCTGAGACGTCCTCGAGCCCCGCGATCATCCGCATCGTCGTGGTCTTGCCGCAGCCAGAGGGGCCGAGCAGCACGAGGAACTCCTGGTCGGCGATATCGAGGTTGAAGTTCTCGACCGCGACGAAATTGGTCCAGCGCTTC
>Ga0209512_1002812_pt1 | contig 17671 bp, 17 predicted proteins | sample frozenSSSSmetaG_FD_184142 | JGI IMG/M metagenome (GOLD analysis project Ga0209512, IMG submission 184142) | Glacier valley bacterial and archeal communities from Borup Fiord, Nunavut, Canada, to study Microbial Dark Matter (Phase II) -... | ecosystem: Environmental > Aquatic > Freshwater > Ice >... | reverse complement strand
CGCCAGCTCGAGAACATCTGCCACTGGCTGACCGTGATGGCACCGTCCCAGGTGATTGAGCCCAAGGACCTGCCGCCCGAGGTGTTGAACGCAACGCCCGATTTGCTCAAGACCGAGGCACCCGCCGAAAAAACGCAGGCCATCAAGCTGGAGTCGGAAGCGGTGCTTGAATATGCGCCCGTTTCGCCCCACGCTGACGCCGCCGCCGGGGCCCCGCATCCATCCCCGGCCGGCCTTGATCAAAGTCGAAAAAACTGGGAAAGCGGGCTGGAAGCCGAGGCCTTGGCCTTGCTGGCCACGGGGCGCACTGACGTGTGGGACGTGCTGACCCGCCGTTTCGAATCCAAGCTGATCCAGACTGCGCTGCTCAATACACGCGGCCGCCGCATCGAGGCCGCTCAAAAACTCGGCATTGGGCGCAATACCATCACGCGCAAGATCCAGGAACTTAATCTTGAGTAAATAAGGGCTGAAGCGCATATTCCACCTGCGCTAACAGCTACTTTTTTGATAGTGATTCCGCGCTTTCACGAAGAAGGCCGCCGAGCGAGGCTGGATGCGAAATGGGCTAACAAGGTAAGCCTTGCCTTGCCTGGCAAGGTGTGCGGTCGGGCAGGGTACCGATCGGGGCGACTGAAAGCGTTGACTAAAATTTCAGCGCGCCATCGTGATGGCGATCTTGTCACTTGCGTTCCCTTTTCCATTGCATGCTCCTGCTTGCGCACACTCCTGCATGCAAGCTTTAGGTTTTTAAATTTGCTCTAGACCCTTTTTAGGGTTGAGAGGAATTCATGCGCCAACACCTCTGTCAATTCTGCGTTCTGGCTGATTGCCGATTGCACCAGGACAATGTGCCTTTGCTCAGAAGCTTGTGCAATTTCAATGATCTGGAGCTTGGGGTCCGTCAGCCATCGGCTACCCTTGAGGAGAGGAAGAATCGATACACCCAGGTCCGAACGGATGAGCTCCACAATTGTTTCGATGGAGTTGAGTTCCAGAAATTCATTGGGCTTGATTCGCAGCTTTCGCAACGTACGTTCAACGATCTGTCCAGTCAGCTCCGTGCGGTCGAAACGAAGGAATGGATGCGACTTCAATACAGATTGCACCGTTTTCTCGCTCGCCTTTCGGGCACACACCAGCACCATGGGTTCCGAATACAGATCTGTTCTGGCCAAACCAGACCAGCTTTGTCCGGGATCGCGTACCACCACAGCGGCATCGAGTTCGCCTGAACCGACTTTGGACAGCAACTCAATGGACTTGGCTGCACTGACGTGCAAATCCAGCGATGGATGACGTGCTCTTGCAGCCAGGCAGGCAAGAACCAAGGGTCGGACCGTTGAGACAACAGCGCCAAGATTCACCGTACCGGACAAGCTCTCCGTCCCCGCTGCACTCAACAGTTTTTCATACTGGGCGATGAGATGCTTGATCTTTGGGAGCAATTCCCGCCCCGCGTTATTCAGCATGATCACCTTGCCCCGCCGCTCAAACAACGGTCGACGCATATCGCTCTCCAACACCCGCATTTGTAAGCCGACGGCGGCTTGAGTCAGCGCGACCTTGAGGGCAGCCGCTGCAAAAGAGCCTTCGGTTGCCACGGCAACGAATGTTTTGAGTGTGCGAATACTGCTCATTGAATGACGTTTTCAGGTGGGGGGAAGGGGATTCTGGATAAAGATTTTCTTTATCGTGTTGCGAAAATTACTCGATTGACTTATTTATCGTGGATTCGATAATTATCTGCACCCACTTCGGCATATGAACAGTTCCAAAGGATACACAGATGAAAATTTTCTCTACCGTGCTGCTGTTTGCATACGCTGCAATGGCAGGGTCACTGGGTCATGCACAGAGCTACCCCGACAGACCTGTACGCATCATCATTCCGTTTCCACCCGGCGGAGCCACTGACACACTTGCGCGGGTGGTGTCTCTAAAAATGGGAAAAATACTGGGCCAATCCATCGTCGTTGAAAACCGGGCGGGCGCAACTGGGGCCATTGGTTCGGGCGCAATCGCCAAGGCTTCGCCGGATGGCTACAGCCTGTTGCTCGCGACTGCATCGACCCATTCCATTGCTCCGGCCATCAACTCGCGCTTGCCCTACGATGCCGCACGGGACTTCACGCCGATTGCACAGCTGGGCAGCGCGGCTGCTATCTTGCTGGTTCCCAACAATTCGCCAGCCAAGACCGTGCAGAATCTGGTCGATATCGCACGCAAGGATCCGGGGCGCCTCAACTATGGATCCAGCGGCAAGGGCTCGTATTCACATCTGGTGGCTGCGGTGTTCCAAGGCAAGACAGACACGGTGATGACGCACATTCCCTACAAAGGAACGGCGGCTGTGATCCCCGACATGATCGGTGGCAGCATTGACTTCATGTTTGAGTCCATCCCGGTCGCATTGCCGCGTGTTCGGGAAGGACAACTTCGGGCGCTGGGCGTGACCTCTCCCAAGCGCACCCCACTGGCGCCAGAGTTTCCTGCAATCGCCGAAACGGTGCCGGGCTTTGAGTCAGTGATCTGGTACGGACTGTATGGGCCGAAAGGTTTGCCGCAAGACATTGTTCAGCGGATTAACGCAGCAGCCAACCAGGCGCTCGATGATCCAGAGGTCAAGGCGCAATTCACTCGACTCGGAATTGACCCGGCCGGAGGCACACCGCAACAGTTCGCCCAAATCGTCGTTGCTGATTCAGCCAAGTGGAAGCGCATTGCCGCAGACTTAAAGGTAACGCTGGATTAAGACTGAACAGGTTGGCTTCCTGCAAAGGCAGCTGAAGCCGAAACATCCTTTCGATCACGCATGCGTGTTCCTTCCAGTCTTGTGAAGTGACTTATCGCGCGTCTTTACCGGTTTTTTTTATCCGCCTATCCAGGAAAAAACACATATGCTTTTTCTCGCTAACTGTTTCCGCTTGTTGGGAGTTGCCTCTCTCATTGCTGCATCCGCCGCTACACAAGCCCAAGCCTGGCCTGAGCGGCCTGTGCGCCTTGTCGTGCCTTTTCCCTCTGGCGGCGCCACCGACCTGGTGGCACGGGTAATCGCCCAGCGCGTGTCCAAGGACATCGGTCAGCAGATCATCGTTGACAACAAGGCCGGCGCAGGCGGCACCATTGGTTCGGCCGAGGCGGCCAAGGCGGCGCCCGATGCCTACACCCTGCTGCTGACCACCAGCAGTACCCACGCCATTTCGCCGCACCTGATGCCCAAGCTGCCCTACGATCCCTTGAAGGACTTCACGCCCGTTGCACATCTGGCCGATGCTGCGAGCGTGGTGCTGGTGACGCAGTCGCTGCCCGTGAAAACGGTGGCCGAGCTGATCGCCCATGCCAAAAAACATCCCGGCCAGCTGAACTACGCCAGCAGCGGCAATGGCACCATCGTGCACCTGACGACCGAAGCCTTCAAGGCCCAGGCCGGCATTTTCATGACCCATGTGCCCTACAAGGGAACGGCACTGGCCATTCCCGATGTCATTTCCGGCGCGGTGCATGTGTTGATCGATGCGATTCCGTCCGGCATGCCGCATGTCAAGAGCGGCCGCCTCCGGGCCCTGGCTGTCACGGGGGAAAAGCGCTCGGCCCTGGCGCCCGAGTTGCCGACTGTGGCCGAGGCCGGGCTGCCGGGTTTCTCGTCGGTGACCTGGTTTGGGCTGTATGCGCCGCGCGGCATGAACCCGGACCTGGTGGCGCGTGTGCATGACGCGTTCGAGAAAGCCACCCACGCCCCTGACGTGGTGGAAAGCCTGGCCAAGCTGGGCGTTGAAGCTGCACCCAAGGGCTCGCCCGCACAGTTCGCTGCGATGGTGTCTGCCGACAGCCAGCGCTGGGCGCGCATTATTCGCGACCGCAAGATCACCATTCAATAAAAAATAAAAAGGCGCACCCATGCCCGCTTCATCGACCCTTGATTTCACAAACCCCTATCCGTCGGCCCGCTCTGCCGTGATGGGGCGCAACGTGGTCAGCACCTCGCAGCCACTGGCCGCACAGGCCGGCCTGCGCATGCTGATGGCTGGGGGCAACGCGGTGGACGCCGCCATTGCCACGGCGATGGCGCTGACCGTCGTCGAGCCAACCGGCTGCGGCCTGGGCAGCGACGGCTTTGCGATTGTCTGGGACGGCAAGGAACTGCACGGGCTGAATGCCTCCGGCCGCTCCCCGGCGGCCTGGTCGGCCGACCGATTTGCCGGCCACAGCGTGATGCCAGACAAGGGTTGGGACGCCATCACCGTGCCCGGCGCGGTGTCCGCCTGGACCGCGCTGTCGCGCCGCTTTGGCCGCCTGCCATTTGCCGACCTGGCTGTGCCCGCGATTGACTACGCGCGCAACGGCTTTCCGGTGTCGCCCATCATTGCCCATTTGTGGGCCATGGGCGGCGTGCGCCTGGGCGACCAGCCCGGCTTTGCCGAGTGCTTTTTGCCCGGCGGCCGCGCGCCGTTTGCCGGCGAGCTGTTTCGCAGCGAAGCCCATGCAAGCACGCTCGAAGCCATTGCCGACAGCCATGGCGAGGCGTTTTACCGTGGCGCGCTGGCCAGTCGCATGGCCGCGCATGCCCGGGAAAACGGCGGCTTGATGACCGAGGACGATTTGGCGCGCCACAGCGCCGACTGGTGCGGCACGTTGGCGCAGCCGTTCTCCGGTTCGGTGGTGCATGAACTGCCGCCCAACGGGCAGGGCATTGCCACCCTGATGGCGCTGGGCATGCTGGAGGCGCTGGGCATCGGCAACCAGCCGCTCGACCACGTCGACACCATTCACCTGTCGATCGAGGCGATGAAATTCGCGCTGGCCGACTTGCACAAGTACAACGCCGACATTGACGCAATGCAGGTATCGCCCACGGCGCTGCTGGACCCGGACTACCTGGCCGAGCGCGCCCAACTGATTGACCGCAACCGGGCCGGCGACCCCGGCCATGGCGCGCCCAAGCAGGGCGGCACGGTCTACATCGCGGCGGCCGATGCCTCCGGGATGATGGTCTCCTTCATCCAGTCCAACTACATGGGCTTTGGCTCGGGCATCGTGGTGCCCGGCACCGGCATCAGCATGCAGAACCGGGGCTTTGGCTTTTCGCTGGAGCAGGGGCATGCCAACCAGGTTGGGCCTTCCAAGCGTCCTTCGCACACCATCATTCCGGCGTTTGCGATGCATGCCGATGGCACGCCGCAAATGGCTTTCGGCGTGATGGGTGGGCCGATGCAGTCACAAGGCCACCTGCAAATGGCCTTGCGCGTGCTGCACTACGGGCAGAATCCGCAGGCGGCAGCCGATGCACCGCGCTGGCGCGTGACCGGCGGCCTGAAGGTGGCGGTCGAGCCGGGCTTTGATGCCGGCGTGGTCAGCGAACTGGCTGCGCGCGGGCATGACGTCACCGTCGAGCGCGGCAATGGCGTGTTCGCCTTTGGTGGCGCGCAGCTGGTGCTCAAGCGCGGCGACGCCTACGTTGCAGGCTCAGATCCGCGCAAGGACGGCCAGGCCGTGGCGTTTTGAGCATGGGCATTGACCCCATTCTCATCGTCGAGTTGCTGGCCATGGGCTGCATCAGCGGCTTTCTGGCCGGCTTGCTGGGCATAGGCGGCGGCATGGTGCTGGTGCCGGCGCTGACCTTTCTTGCGACCGCCAAGGGCTTCCCGGCCGACTATGTCGTCAAGATGGCGGTTGCTACCTCGCTGGCGACCATCCTGTTCACCTCGCTGTCGTCGGTGCGCGCGCACCACAAGCGCGGCGCGGTGCGCTGGGACGTCGTCAAGCTGCTGGCGCCGGGCATCGTCGTCGGTTCGCTGCTCGGCGCCCAGATCGCCAAGCTGCTTTCGACCAAATCGCTCGCGCTCGTCTTTGCCGTTTTCGTGAGCTATTCGGCGCTGCAGATGTTCATCGACAAGAAGCCCAAGCCCTCACGGCAATTGCCGCAGGGCCCGGGCATGCTGGGCGCGGGCACAGTGATCGGCACGCTGTCGGCGCTGGTGGGTGCGGGCGGCGGGTTTATCTCGGTGCCCTTCATGGCCTGGTGCAACGTCGCCATTCACACGGCGGTGGCGACCTCGGCGGCACTGGGATTCCCGATTGCGCTGGCTGGCACCATCGGCTACATCTATGCGGGCTGGAACCTGCAGGGCGCGCCGGACGGCAGCTTTGGCTACCTCTACCTGCCGGCGCTGGCGCTGATCGCCGTGACCAGCGTGATCTTGGCGCCGTTCGGTGCCAAGGCCGCGCACAAGCTCAACGTCAGGCAACTCAAGCGCGCCTTCGCCTGCCTGCTGTTCGTGCTCGCCGCCTACATGGCGAGCAAGGGGCTTGCGGCCTGATGCACCGCTGCCCGGCCTGCGCCCGGGTGTCAACGGGCTGGGCGGGTTAAAAATAGTAGCTACTAACGCTTGCGATTTGATTGCTGCGTTTTCTGTTTTGGGGCTTTGGGTGGGTTCTTCTTTGGTTTGAGGGGTGAGCGCCTGCCCGGCGGGGGGTAACTTTCTTTTCTGGCAAAAAAGAAAGTTACCCCCCGCCGGGCAGGCGCTCCACACCCAAAATCCAAAAACATCAAGCACAAGACACAGCAACTATGCGCCATGCCATGCCAGGCCAAGACCAGGGACCGATAAAGCCGTTGACCTGCAGCCAGGCAAGTAGTTACTAAAAATATGATGAAAATAGGCTTTATCGCACGTGCTGCATGCGCTAATAGCTATTATTTTTATAGCGAAGCGAGGTCCACCACGACCGGCACATGGTCGCTGGGCCGCTCGTTCTTGCGCGGCAGCTTGTCGATCACGCAGCTGCGAACCCGTGGTTTGAGCGCTTCGCTGACCAGGATGTGGTCAATGCGCAGTCCGCGGTTGCGCCGGAACGCCATCTCCCGGTAGTCCCACCACGAGTAGCTTTTCTCGGGCTGCTCAAACATCCGGAAGGCGTCCGTCAGGCCCAGGTCAATCAGCGCCTGAAAGTGCCGGCGTTCTTCGGTCGTGTGGTGGATGGTTTCGCGCAGGCCTTCCGGGTCATAGCTGTCGCGGTCGTCCACGGTGATGTTGAAGTCGCCCAGCAGCACCAGTTGGGGGTGTGCCAGCAGTTCTTGACGCAGCCAGTCGCGCAGGCCTTCCAGCCATTTCATCTTGTAGTCGAACTTTTCGCTGCCCGGCGACTGGCCGTTGACGAAGTAGCCGTTAACCACGCGCACCTCGCCGTCCGGCGTGTCCAGCGTGGCGGCAATCACGCGCGATTGCTCGTCAGCAAAGCCGGCAATGTTTTTCACAATGTCGCGCGCCGGCGTGCGGCTCAAAATGGCCACGCCGTTGTAGGTTTTCTGGCCAAACACCGCGCTGTGGTAGCCCGCCGCTTCAAGCTCTTTCAGCGGGAACTTGTCATCGCTGAGCTTGAGTTCCTGCAGGCACAGCACGTCCACCGGATTGGCGGCCAGCCAGTCCAGCACCTGCGGCAGCCGCACTGTCAGCGAATTGATGTTCCAGGTGGCAATTTTCATGGTTTGATGGTTCCCGCCCGATTAATTCGGACGTCAGTAGCTGTTAAACAGGGCGCGAGTTCACGGCGTTCGGGCCGGCTGTCCCGCCTCAGGCCGTTTTGGACTTGCGGTAGCTGACGAAGCTGAACCCCAGCCCGCCAGCCGCCACATGGTCTTCGCGCGCAGTCGCTGTCCATTGCGGCCCCAGTGCGGGCGCGAAGGCATCGCCTTCAAAGTACTGGTCAATTTCAGTGATTTCAATCCGGTCGGCCAGCGGTTCGGCCTGCGCGTAGATTTGCGCACCGCCTATGACCCAGACTTCTTCAGAGGCTGCGCACAGGCTTAAAGCGTCCGCCAGGCTGCTGGCCGGTTGGGCGCCCGCTTCTTGCCAGTCGGCCTGCCGCGTAATGACCACGTTGGTGCGTCCGGGCAGGGGGCGAAAGCGGGCGGGGAGCGAATCCCAGGTTTTTCGGCCCATGATGACGGGCCCGCCCTGGGTCAGGCGTTTGAAGTGCGCCAGGTCTTCGGGCAGGTGCCAGGGCATGGCGTTGTCTTTGCCAATCACGCCGTTAGCGGCGCGCGCGTAAATCAGGTTGATGCGGGGCATCAGACGGCCACCGGCGCCTTGATGGCCGGGTGGTGCTGGTAGTCCAGGAACTCGAAGTCCTCGAACTGGTAGTCAAAGATCGAATCGGGCTGGCGCTTGATCTTCAGCGTCGGGTAGGGCAGCGGCGCGCGGCTCAGCTGCAGGGCGACCTGCTCCTGGTGGTTGCTGTAAATATGGCAGTCGCCGCCGGTCCAGATGAAGTCGCCGACGTCCAGGTCGCACTGCTGCGCCACCATGTGCGTGAGCAGCGCGTAGCTCGCGATGTTGAACGGCACGCCCAGGAAGATGTCGGCGCTGCGCTGGTAGAGCTGGCAGCTGAGCCTGCCCTTGCCGCCGGGCTCGGTGGCCGGTGCGACATAAAACTGGAAAAAGGCGTGGCAGGGCATCAGCGCCATCTTGTCCAGGTCGGCCACGTTCCACGCGCTCACGATGATGCGGCGCGAATCGGGGTTGGTCTTGAGGGTCTTGATGACTTCGGCGATCTGGTCGATGTGGCCGCCATCGGGCGTGGGCCAGCTGCGCCACTGCACGCCATAGACCGGTCCCAAATCGCCGTCTTCCCGTGCCCACTCGTTCCAGATCGTCACGCCGCGTTCAAGCAGCCAGTGGTTGCTGCTGGAGCCGGTCAGGAACCACAGCAGTTCCTGCACGATGGATTTGAGGTGCACCTTCTTGGTGGTGACCAGCGGAAAGCCCTCGTTCAGGTCAAAGCGCATCTGGTAGCCAAACACGCTGGTGGTGCCGGTGCCGGTACGGTCGGCCTTGAACACGCCCTGCGTGTCCACGTGGCGCATGAAGTCTTCGTACTGGGAGCGGATGGGGCGGGTCATGGGGAACCAAAGAAATTAGCCGTCCAGTGGACAGCCAAAAGCCTTGAATTATGCCCTCAATACCCGCCCCGGGTTCATGATGTTCTGCGGGTCCAGCGCCCGCTTGATGCCCCGCATCAGGCTGAGCGCCACCGGTGATTTGTGCTGTTCCAGGTGGTCCAGCTTCAGGCTACCCACGCCATGTTCGGCGGAAATCGAGCCGTCAAAGCGCGCTACCGCGTCATAGACCAGCGCATTGACCTGCTCTTCATGGTCGCGCAGAAAGGCCTTGGCATCGCCGTCGGCGGGCGCCTGCACGTTGTAATGCAGGTTGCCGTCGCCCAGGTGGCCAAAGTTCACCAGCCGCACGCCCGGCAGGGCTTGCTGGAGCAGCGCGTCGGTCGCCTCGACAAATTCCGGAATGCGCGACACCGCAATCGAAATGTCGTGCTTGATGTTCAGGCCTTCTTCGGCCTGCGCCAGCGGAATACTTTCTCGGATATGCCAGAGCTGGTGCGCCTGGGCCAGGTTTTCGGCCACCACGGCGTCGCTCACGCAGCCTTGTTCTAGCGCAGTTTCCAGCAGGCGCTCGAATTGCGTGCGCGCATGGGTTTCGGATTCGGTGTCGGAATTCTCCAGCAGCACGCAAAACGGCGTTTCCTGGTACAGCGGCACGCGCTGCTGCGGGAAATGCCGGGCCACCAGGCTCAGGGCAAATTGCCCCATCACTTCAAAGCCGGTCAGGCCCGCGCCCAAGTGCTGGTGCGCCAGTCCGAGCAGGGTGACGGCATCCTGCATCGACGGCACCGCCGCCCAGGCCGTGAGCCGCGCGGCGGGCTGCGGGTAGAGCTTGAGCGTGGCGGCGGTGATGATGCCCAGCGTGCCTTCGCTGCCAATGAACAGGTCGCGCAGGTCGTAGCCGGTGTTGTCCTTGCGCAGGCCCGACAGCCCGTCCCACACCTCGCCCTGCGCGGTCACCACTTCCAGGCCCAGGCACAAGTCGCGCGCATTGCCGTAGCGCACCACCTGCGTGCCGCCGGCGTTGGTGGCCAGGTTGCCGCCAATGGTGCAGCTGCCCTCGGCCGCCAGACTCAGCGGAAACAGAAAGCCGGCTTTTTCAGCCGTTTCCTGCAGGGTTTGGAGGATGCAGCCGGCTTCCACCGTAAGGGTCAGGTTGGCGCCATCGAGCGCGCGCACGGCGTTCAGGCGCTGCAGGCTCAGCACCACCTGCTGGCCCGAGTCGTCGGGCGTTGAGCCGACCACCAGCCCGGTGTTGCCGCCCTGGGTGACGATGCTGACACCGGCCGCCGCGCAGGCCTTGACGACCGCCGCGACTTCGGCGGTGTTGCCGGGCCTGACGACCGCCAGCGCCTTGCCGCGGCTGCGCTTGCGCCAGTCTTGCTCCCAAGCCGACAGGTCGCCGTCGGTCAAGACCTGCGACGGGCCGGTGATGTGCCGCAGGGCGTCAAGAAGTTCGAAATGCTGGCTCATAAAGGGGTCCCCATTGCTGCAGCTGTAACTGGAACGGCCGCAGCCTTAAGCCGAATTCGCACGTGCAGCGCGCAGGCTGCAAACAGAATCAGGCACAGCACGACTTCAATCATGGCCAGGTAGTTGCCTGGGGGCCGGTCGCTCCAGGCCCGCGTCGCGCCCTCAGCGAAATACACCCAGACCATCAGGCTGACCCAGCGGTAGGTGTACATGCGGTTTTTCAGGAAGCCGGCCAGCGGAATGCACAGCGGCAGCACCTTGAGGGCCAGCAGCGAGCCGCCCGGCCGTATCGGTGCCAGCCACATTTCCCAAGCCAGGCCCAGCACAATCAGGCCGCTCAAGCTGCCCAGGGCGAGCCAGCGCGTCATTTCAATTTGGTTTGCTTTGTTCATGGTCATCATTTTGTAAATGGCATGATACCGGGGATGAAAATTCCGCAGTCGCTGCAAGCTTTGTTAAACGACCTGGCCCATTTCCCGTGGCGGCACACCGCCACCACCCTGCGTGACCGTTTCCGCGAAGACCACATGGGTCTGACCGCCAGCAGCCTGACCTTTACCACCTCGATTGCGCTGGTTCCTTTCTTCACCGTGGCGCTGGCCGTTTTCACGGCGTTTCCGATGTTTTCCAAACTGCAGGGCGCGCTGCAAGACTGGCTGATTCAAAGCCTGATCCCCGACAATATTGCGCGTCAGGTGTTGGGCTACCTGACCCAGTTCGCCCAGCAGGCCAACAAGCTTGGCGTGGCCGGCCTGGCGGTGCTGCTCGGCACGGCGATTGCGCTGATCCTGACGATAGACCGCACGCTCAACGGCATCTGGCGTGTCAAAAAACCACGGCCACTGGCGCAGCGCGTGCTGATTTACTGGGCCGCCATCACGCTGGGGCCGTTGCTGCTGGGGGCCAGCCTGGCGCTGACGTCGTACGTGCTGTCGGCCTCCAAAGGCTTGGTCGGCGCCTTGCCCATCAGCCTGCGCTTTCTGCTCGACGTGGTGCAGTTTCTGCTGGTGGCGGGCGGCATGGCGGCGCTGTACCGCTATGTGCCCAACACCTACGTCAAGTGGTCGCATGCCTGGGCCGGCGGGCTGTTCGTTGCCGCCGGCATAGAACTGTCCAAGAAGGTGCTGGCCTTGTACCTGGATGCGGTTCCGACCTATTCACTGGTGTATGGCGCGTTTGCCACCGTGCCGATCTTGCTGGTGTGGATCTACGTGTCCTGGGTGGTGGTGCTGATGGGGGCGGTGATCGCCGCCTACCTGCCCAGTTTGCTGGCCGGCGTGGCACGCCGCGGCAGCGCCCATGGCTGGCTGTTTCAGCTCGCGATTGAAGTGCTGCAGCAGCTGAATCAGGCCCGAGCCAGCATGCGCAAAGGCGTGAGCGCCTCGCAGTTGGCCGGGCGGCTTCAGGTGGACGTGCTGCAACTGGAGCCGGTGCTGGAAACGCTGGTGGCGCTGGACTGGGTGGCGCAACTCAACGACGAGGAAGTAGACGCGGAGTCCCGCTACCTGCTTCTGGCCGACCCGGATACCACCTTGCTGGCGCCACTGATGCAGCTGCTGCTGCTCGACAACGCGCCGTCGCTCAAAAATTTATGGGAAAAAGCCCGTTGGCCCTCTATGCGGCTGCGCGATGCGCTATGAAAAAGTTAGCGCTCTGGCGTGTTCATAATAGGGCGTTTCCAAGTCCATCCACGCCCCCACCGCCGCTGACCAAGCCCAGGCACCTCTTGCATGCTCCGTACAACCGCCCCTGACATCAGCCCACCTGGCACCCCCTACTGGGTGATCTGTCTGTGCGCAGACTGGTGCGGTCTGTGTCGCGACTACCGGAGCGTGTTTGTGGAAATGGTGGCGTGCTACCCCCACGCGCGTTTTGCCTGGCTCGACATCGAAGACCAGGCCGACCTGCTCGGCGATGTGGACGTGGAAACCTTTCCCACGCTGCTGGTGGCCGACGCTGCAGGCACGTGGTTTTTTGGCCCGCTGACGCCGCAGGCCCAAACGCTGTCGCGCCTGCTCGACTCGCTGGAGCGCGCCAGCCTTCAGGCCGCGCCGCATGGGCCAGCCACGCAGCTGCTGCTGCAGGCCTTGCAGGCTGCGCCCGAACACCGGATCAGGGCTGGGCGCTGACCGGATCGGCCGCTGCTTGCGCGCCACCGATGCGGCGCCGTCGGCGTCACTTTGGGTAATTCGTGTAAGTCATGGAAATGGCAGGCCCTGCGGGTCTTGTACGGCGCGTGTGTAGATGCTAAAAATGGACGACTTTTCCTGGCAACTGCTTGAGCCGCTGACTGGCCTGAAACCCGGCGTGCAGGGAATCCCCGGTGCCTTGTCAGGGCGACGGGCGCCGAGAGGGTGAGGTCGTTTGGTGTCGCCCAAAACAAGAAGGTGAGTCGGGCGCAGCCCGCCGCAGCACGATCAAGGAGTAAGCCATGATTAAATTGCAAGCCTCACGGATTGAGGCGCTCAAAGGCAATGTGACGGGGGCTGTGATCCTTCCGGAGGACGATCTTTACGAAAGCGTCCGCAAGGTCTGGAACGCGATGATCGACAAGCACCCTGCACTGATTGTGCGCTGCGACACCACATCGGACGTGGTTTGCGCGGTGAACTTCGCGAAGGAGAACGGCCTTGCGCTCGCCGTTCGAGGCGGCGGGCACAACATCGCGGGCAGCGCGATGTGCGACGACGGCTTGGTCGTCGATCTCTCGCCCATGAAAGCCGCGCGCATTGACGCTGGTGCCCGCCGCGCAACCATTGAGGGCGGCGCCACGCTGGCAGATCTCGACGCCGCGACCCAAGCCCACGGCCTTGCCACGCCGTCAGGCATCAACTCCACCACCGGCGTTGCCGGGCTGACGCTGGGCGGCGGCTTCGGCTGGCTCAGCCGCAAGTACGGCATGACCATTGACAATCTGGAGTCCGCCGACGTTGTGACGGCCGCTGGTGAGGTGGTGCGCGCCAGCGCCACCGAGAACCCCGACCTTTTTTGGGCGCTGCGGGGCGGTGGCGGCAACTTTGGTGTGGTCACCAGCTTTGAGTTCCGGCTCCACCCGGTCGGGCCCGGCGTCCTCAGCGGCCTGATCGTCTACCCGATCTCCGAGGCGAAGGCCGTGCTGCGGCAATACCGTGAATTCATTGCGAAGGCACCGGACGAACTCTCGGTATGGGCCATACTGCGCCAGGCGCCACCTCTGCCCTTTCTTCCCGAGGCGGTCCATGGCAAGGGAATCATTGCGCTCGCGCTGTTTTACGCGGGCGACCCGGCGCAAGGCATGCCGCTCATCGCGCCGTTGCGCACGTTCGGTGGACCCTTGGGCGAGCATGTCGGCGTGCAACCCTATACCGATTGGCAAAAGGCCTTCGATCCGTTGCTCACCCCGGGCGCGCGCAACTACTGGAAGTCGCATAATTTCTCGGTACTCGATGACGGTCTGTTCGACGCCGTGATCACGGCCATCGAGACGCCGCCATCACCCCAGTGCGAGATATTTTTTGGCGCTATTGGCGGCGCAACCTCGCGGCCCGCGCCTGACTCTGCGGCGTACGCGCACCGCGACGCCCAGTTCGTGATGAACGTCCACGGCCGCTGGACGAATCAGGCCGACGACGAGCGCTGCATCCGCTGGGCGCGCGACTTTTTCAAGGCTTCTGCGCCCTTTGCCAGCGGCGGCGTGTACGTTAATTTCCTGACGGCCGACGAGGGCGATCGCGTGCGAGCGGCCTACGGCCCGAACTATGAACGCCTCGCCCGGATCAAGCGCAAGTACGATCCCCAAAACCTCTTCAGCACGAATCAGAACATCCAGCCAGCCTGATTCGGGGTCTCCGTGGCTTGGGCCGGCGTTTCGGAACCGCCGCTGGTCGATTCAGTGTCTGAGGTTCCAGTCGCCAAAAGGATAAAAATCATGGGAACCTACATCGCACTTTCCAGCTTTACCGACCAGGGAATCCGCAACGTCAAGGACAGCACCAAACGCGCCGCGGCTGTGCAAGATGCGGCAAAAAAGTTCGGCGCCAACATGACCCAGATTTACTGGACACTGGGTCACTACGATTTGGTGGCCATCATTGAAGCGCCGGATGACGAGTCGGCTACCGCGTTTTCATTGGCCATAGGGGCTGCGGGCAACGTTCGCACGCAGACGCTGCGCGCTTTTTCCAAGGAAGAAATGAACGTAATTCTCGGCAAGATGGCATAGGGGGCCAAAACGATCTATACGGCTTGGCCCATGTTTCCTGACGAGTACCCGTGGCACCTCACCCGAAAGGAGAACTTCAATGACTGCTTACATGCTGATCAGACACAAGGTGAAAGACTTTTCGCATTGGAAGCAGGGCTACGATGCCCACCTTCCAAAGCGCAGTGAGGCTGGACTCACGGAAAAATACATTCTTCGCGGAGATTCCGACCCCAATGAGGTCATCCTCTTGTTCGAGGTACAGGATATCAACCGTGCAAAGGCATTTTCCGAGTCTGTAGATCTTAGGGAGAGGATGCAAAAACTTGGCGTCGTAGACAAGCCCGATATTTATTTCCTCAACAACTGAAGGGACGATGGAACACCACTCTTTGGGTGGGCAATGAGAGCGGGCTCATGATTTCAGGAAATCCCGAATCGCAAACAGCGTTGCATCGGGCGCCTCGGTCATCTGGTGGTGGCCGACCGGCAGGCTGGCCACTTGCACCGTCTTGCCCGAGTTGTGGGCCGCACTGATCAGCGGTTGCGCGGCTCTGGGCTGCGTCATCTGGTCTTGCGCGCCCAGCACAAACAGCACCGGGCAGCTGATGGCCTGAATGGCCGCCTCGCCGTTGGCGTAACTGTCGCAGGCCTTGAAACCGCGGTGGAACACGTTCACCGCCGTATTGCTGGCCAGCACGCGGCGGCCCAGCGCCAGGCTGGCGCCATAGACCCAGGTGCCGGGTCCGAGCGCCGAGGGCGGTGGGGCCAGCGTGCTGCGCGAGAACACGTTGACCATGGTCAGCGCCTTCATCGGCTCGTTCAACGAACTGTCCAGCAGCGCCTGCGAAACTTTCATCGGGAAAGCGGTGCCGACCAGCACCAGGTGGCTGACGCGCTCCTGGAGCCGGGATGCTGCTTCCAGCGCAATCAGCGAGCCCCAGCTGTGGCCGACCAGCGCCGCGCGCTGCACGCCTGCCGCATCGAGCAACGCGGCGATAAAGTCCGCCGCTTCCTCGACGCTGGAAGGCGCTTGGCCACTGCTGCGGCAGTGGCCGGGCAGGTCCACCGCCAGCACGTTCCAGCCGTGATGGGCCAGGTAGCGACTCTGCAGAATCCAGACGCTGTGGTCGTTGAGCACGCCGTGAATGAAAACGACAGTGGGCTGGTCCGCATCAAACGGTTTGCCGCCGGTGTAGCAGTAGGTTTTTGAGCCATTGACGCTGAGTTCCATCACGCACCTGCCTTTTCGAGATTTCCTGCGGCCTTCAGGGCGCGCTTCAGGTCGTCGATCAGGTCGTCCGGGTCTTCCAGGCCGATGCTCAGGCGTATCGTGCCCTGGGTGATGCCGGCGCCCGCCAGCGCGTCGTCGCTCATGCGGAAGTGCGTGGTGCTGGCCGGGTGAATCACCAGGCTGCGGCAGTCGCCGACGTTGGCCAGGTGGCTGAAGACCTTGAGCGTTTCCACAAACGCCTTGCCTTGGGTGCGGCTGCCCCTGATGTCAAAGCTGAACACCGAGCCTGCGCCGCGCGGAAGCAGCTTTTGGGCCAGCGCGTGACTGGCATGCGACTCCAGCATGGGGTGGCCGACGCGCGCCACCAGCGGGTGGCTGGCCAGAAACGCCACCACTTTTTCGGTATTGCTCATGTGGCGCGCCATGCGCAGCGGCAAGGTTTCTATGCCCTGCAAAATCAGCCACGCGGTGTGCGGGCTCATGCAGGCGCCGAAGTCGCGCAGGCCTTCGCGGCGCGCGCGCAGCAAAAATGCGCCGACGGTGCTTTCCTCGCTGAACACCATGTTGTGAAAGCCGTCGTAGGCCTCGGTCAGTTCGGTAAACTTGCCTGACTGGTCCCAGTTAAAACTGCCGCCATCCACCACCAGGCCGCCAATGACGGTTCCGTGGCCGCTCAAAAACTTGGTGGCCGAGTGGTAGACCAGATCCGCCCCATGCTCGAAAGGCTTGATCAGCCAGGGCGAGGTCAGCGTGGAGTCGACCAGCAGCGGCACGCCAGCCTCATGGGCAATGGCGCTCACGGCCTCGATGTCCAGCACGTCCAGGCCCGGGTTGCCCACGGTTTCGCCGAAGAACAGCTTGGTGTTGGGCCGCACGGCCGCGCGCCAGCCGTCCAGGTCGCCCGGCTTGACGAAGGTCGTTTCAATGCCGAAGCGGCGCATCGTGTAGTGCAGCAGGTTCTGGCTGCCGCCGTACAGCGCGGTGCTGGCGACGATGTGCGAGCCGGCGCCCATCAGCGTGGCAATGCTCAGGTGCAGTGCGGCCTGGCCGCTGGCCGTAGCGATGGCGCCTATGCCGCCTTCGAGGGCCGAGATGCGCTGCTCCAGCACCGCATTGGTCGGGTTGCTGATACGCGAATAGACGTGGCCGGCGCGCTCCAGGTTGAACAGGCTGGCCGCGTGGTCGCTGGACTCGAAAACAAAGGAGGTGGTGAGGTGAATCGGCACGGCGCGTGCGCCTGTGGCCGGGTCGGGGGCGGCACCTGCGTGCAGCGCCAGGGTGTCAAAACCGGGGTCGGAATATCCGGGCATGCGTGTGTCTCCAGAATAAAAATGCGAAAGCGGGCGTTGCAGTGTGTCCCGGCGCGCGGCCCGTGCCGGGTCACGCGCGCGACCCGGGAAATCGTTGCAGCCCGCCCCTGGATTGTGGGCTATATTAAAAGTGAATTTCCCGGCGCTGCTTTGCAGGGAAACAATTGCAAAACAACCGAGGAGAAGGCGATGAAGGTTCTTGACATCCTGCGCGTGAAAGGCAACACGCTTTACACCGTTCAACCCGACGAGCCTCTGTCCAAAGCGGCCCAAATTATGGCCGAAAAAGACATCGGGTCGCTGGTCGTCATGGAGCATGGCGACCTGGTTGGCATGCTCACTTTTCGTGAAGTGCTGCTCTGCATCGTCAACAATGGCGGCGAGATGGGCGGCACGCTGGTGCGTAAAGCCATGGACGACCACCCGCTGACCTGCACCTCCGAGACCGACATGGACGAGGTGCGCCGCATGATGCTGGACCGCCATGCGCGCTACATGCCCGTGATGAACCAGAAAATGCTGATGGGCGTGATCAGCTTTTACGACGTGGCCAAGGCCGTGGTGGACAGCCAGAA
>Ga0209512_1002810_pt1 | contig 17690 bp, 18 predicted proteins | sample frozenSSSSmetaG_FD_184142 | JGI IMG/M metagenome (GOLD analysis project Ga0209512, IMG submission 184142) | Glacier valley bacterial and archeal communities from Borup Fiord, Nunavut, Canada, to study Microbial Dark Matter (Phase II) -... | ecosystem: Environmental > Aquatic > Freshwater > Ice >... | reverse complement strand
AGGCAGTACGTAAACCGCACCAAGTAGCACTGCGACAGCGACTAAGACGATGCTTTTAAAGCGTTTCATTTGTTCCCTATTCCCTCACGTTTTACTTTATTTTTTAAGTATAAGCCGTATTGTACCATTAAAATCGACCACTGGCTATGTAGGTTAGCGTTGTGGTATATACACCAGCGTGCAAGTCAGGACGAGAGTTCACGATATAGCTAACGGTAAACTTTTTCATCAGGCTAACGTTCGGGGAAAACGCGACGACATCGCCCGGAACATACTTGTACTGATTCGGAATCCCATAGTCTGGTGAAGCGACAGCATTCGCAAACGTACCCTCTGGATTACTCCCTACTGCCGGGTCGTTATTAGCCACAAGGTTAATTCCAAACTGATTCTCGCCCTGCTTGCTAGCGGTCGGTGTCGCAAGCGGGTCGATCACATTTGTACCAGCACTCATCGGAGTCCCGTTGGCCGTAATCGCGAAGCCACCACTCGCGTTCGTCCCCACCGCCATCTGTGAATGCGCAATGAGTGTTGAGTCAGCGCTCAATTGCCCCATGTTGGCGTAATACGTGTCGTTCGTACTCGTACAGCCTTCAGTTACCTCTTCGGCAACACAGAACAACAGCATCGGAGGTACCTGAGTTTCTAGTTTCGTCCCGGTTTGCACCTGGCCTTTTATTGAACCAAAATCAACTTGCGTACCCGTCGCATCTGTTGTTGTATGAGTCCGCAAGCGAATCGAGAATGACCGGGTTGTATCAGTTGGATTCACCATGTTCGTAAACGTGTATGACGACAGATCGCTAGAGGTAATAACTTTTGGAACACGCGTGAGAATAATGTGGTTTGTTGACTTGGACAAAATAGAATAACCCATCTCGCCTATCTGATCACTCAGCGTCGCCTGGGACACATCGAGACCCGGTGGTGTAACGCAGGCCTCATAAGGAATTGGACTGACACAAAACAGCATATCGACTGACCCGATCGCTTGGGGGCTTATATAGCGAAAGGAGGCCGTATACGACGTCGTCACGCCAGGCTCGTTACTGACCATATATAAACCGCGTTCCTGCAGACGCGTGGCCGCATACGCAGGCACCGCGAAAACGAACAAAGCCAAGAGTAGGGCTACGAATTCTTCAGTCCACAAATAGCGCCATTTAATAAAGGCGAGAGCGTGAAGTCGAAGGAGCCTATGTCGCATACCGTTATTGTACTAGATCGTAAGCATTATGCGTAGGTCTCTCCCCTATACAAATAACCGGCCCTAGAAGGACCGGTTATTTTTACGACGCGTTGCTTTTCGTTTCTAAACTAAGTTGTTTAGTATTGAGGAGCTGCGATGTAGTTTACTTTGGTAGTGTAGATACCAGCTGGAGTCGTTGCAGCGATGTTTGCAATGTAACGAACTTTTGCTGTCACACAGTCCACGACGGCAGCGCTTTCAGAAGCGATAGGCGAAGGAACTGTATTAGAAGTCGGGTCGAAGGCAAACTTTGCAGTTGTCGCTGGACCGTATTCTGTTGCATTGACAACACCGGCACCCTTATCGTAGTTAGTGGCTGGGATCAATGGGTAGAGCTGTGGAGCGTGGTAGCCAGTAAGGGAAGCAGTGTCAGTTGCGACACTTGCATCGATTCCTTGTGTGGCTGCACCCTTGTCGGCACCATTTTCGTAGACCTTTGAAGCATCTTGTTCAACACTATAGTCAACTGGATATACGCCAGTTCCTGTCGTGCCGTTAGCGGCGATTGTTCCGTTCGCAAGTGCAAGACCAAACTGTGGCGTTCCACGAGATGGAGATAGTGCAGTTGGACCGATTGCGGCGATTTCGTCACCAACGGTGTTCTTTAGGGTTACACCAGAGTAGTAGACAGTTGCACCTGCGCTAGAGTTTGAACTCAGGCGCCAGTACGAGTGAGTACTATAGGTCTTTGATGTACTTAGTGAGTCTTCAGCAAGTTGGTCACCTAGCTGTAGTGTGTTTACCGCAGTAGCAGCGGTCATTCCACCAAGGATAGGATTACATTGACCGTGCGTAGGAGTCGCAAGTGTCGATGCACTTAGTTGTGTACTATCGAGCATGTATGGGTCGACTGTTCCAACTGAGAAGTCCATTGTTTCCAGGACCTTCGTTTGGATTTCGATTGACTGGTTCATGACGTTCGCAACAGTTACACCACCATCAACGAGGTTTGGATCGGTGAGTACTGTGTCGCTGTTGTAGTCATTGATCTTGACGAAGAATGCACCAAAACCTGGGTTTGTGATGTAGTTCGTATCCGTACCGAAGAAGATAATTCTTACAGCATCACCAGCGGTAAGTGACTCACCAGCAGCGTTTGTAAGTGTAATGAAGTTCTTCGCACCTGTTGCAGTTCCGGCACCAACAGTACCTGTCTCGACAGGAGTGGCAGTCATTGCCCAACCAGCACTGTGAGTCCATGTACCAGCGACATTTTTCATAACAACAAAGTTTCCTTGGCTGTTATCGAGTGCTGGGAGTGCGACGGGTGACCTATTAGGAATACCTGTTGTTGTGTCGATGACAGACGAGAAGTTACCCGCAGAAACTTCTGAAGGGCTCGCTGCAACAACATTCAAGTCGCTTGTTTTTAGGGGCACACTGTCAGTTTTGCGGGTGTAAGAACCTGCGCCACCGGTTGTGTCAAAACCGTTATTACCTGGTGACAAACAGTTACCAGCTGAAGTTGTACAGTACTGGAACGTGAACGCCTTGATAGTAGCGGTGCTACTGACGTTGAATGAGAACGTGTTACCAGTTTGCTTACCGTTCGCACCGCTGTTTGGCTGTGCGTATGTCGCGTTACCTGATCCGTCTTTAAAATTCCAACCCGGTGACGAGCTTGATAGTGTCAAGCTACGATTTGTCAGTGGGTTCAACGCGTCTGCGAAGGTGAGCGATGCTGGGGCTACCGTTGCTGCCACGATGGCAAAAACTGCAGCAAGCATCGATCCACGTCGGACGACTGACTTGAGTTTTTTTGTACTCATATTTCTCCTTATTTTTGTTTTCTTTGCCCTATTTACCAGGGTTACATGAGCATTTTACCATTAACGGTATAATCATAGCAAGAGTGTTGTAAAAGTTATCCACAGTTTTTTATAAGTTTTGTGTGATAGGCACATGCACAGCTAATACAGAGGGATGACGATAGCAGCAAAATCACCCGAATAGTGACCTGCTGGTGTCGCACTAGAAATGTTCACGATCATACTAATAGTGTAGTTCGTCTGCCCCGAGGCGGTCAGGTTATGAGCGATGACATCACCGCTGATATATTTGAAAAAGTTCGGTGTGCTGTAGTCGGGACTCACCGTACCAAATACCGCCTGATCGGCCGGCACCTGGACTGCATCGGCACCAACGGACGGGATAGTGTTCGCGGCGGCATTTATCCCAAACTGTTCAATCCCCGTCTCTGCCAGAGTTGGAGTTGTGGGAGTATCCAGTGTATGCCCGTTAAACTTTGGTGGATCACCTACTACCTGTAGCACGTAGCCGTTACTGAGATAGCTGCGAATGTGGACGGTTGTCGTTTTTGTCGCCGTTGTTTCAGTCTTCAAAATACCAAGGTTGGATGCGCCGGCTTCGACAATCATCTCTAGGACCGGCTCGGTATTAGCCGTACTGCCAAACACTGCGGCCCCGGCAACTGGCGTGCTCGCCGTATCACCAATCGAGGCCTGTGCACAATATTGCACTGAACAACTTTGCAGTGAACCGGCGCTAAACTGCGTTTCAGTTATCTGGTAGTGACTCGAACTAGGCGTCGTTGCCATGGCGGTCCCTGCGAGTCCACACAGAGAAAGACATACTGCGAACAGCATAAATGGTACGTATTTCCTCAATCCCTTTTTTCGCATAAGCTTTACGTTGCATTATCGCTTATACCAAAGGAAAACACAACCAACACCACACCGTTAAGTACTAGTATCAAGCCACTAAATATAGTAAGCTAAAACTCAATAAGCGTAACCGAAAAAGACACTACATGGAGCCTGATAAAAATACCCCGCCAGACGATACCAATAAACCATCAGAAGAAGAGTTAAAAGCTCCGACTGATGCGCTCAGTCGTACTCCTGATGATCTTGAACAAGCCGAGGCTGAACAAGCCGCTGCGCATATCGATCCCGATGCGCCAAAGGGCCAAGCAACTGTCAAAAAAGTTTCACCCCTCAAACGCTTCTTTAAAAAAGTGAACATCTACTTTCTTTTCTTTGTCTTAGTGCTCGTCGTTGTCGGCGCTATCGCAATCGTAAATTACCTCAATAGCCAAAAAGCCGCACCCGCTCCAGACACCGCTACCCAATCCCTCAGCCAAGACGCCCTCAAGCAACTGGCCAATACCGATGCAACGGTTGGTGATACATCGCAGACACTGACCATTAAAGGTAATGCAATTATTACAGGCCAGACCCTGATGCGCGGTAACTTGAATGTTGCCGGCAACTTCCAGGCAGCAGGAACAATACAGGGACCAAGCCTGACAATTTCAGGTACTTCAAATCTAGGAACAGCCCAAATCAATAGCCTACAGGTCGCTGCCGACACTGCCATCCAAGGCACGACAACACTTCGTGATGTCAACGTTGCGGGCACATCGTCATTTAGTGGCGCCATGACTGCATCACAGATAACTGTGACAACGCTTATCCTCAGCGGTAATGCCATCCTGCAAATTCCAAATCACATTAGCTTTACTGGCCCATCACCTAGCCGCACGATAAACGCCAGTGTGCTTGGAAGCGGTGGAACAGCCTCAGTTAACGGATCTGACACGAGCGGCACTATCAACATCAGCACAGGCAGTAATACTGTCGCCGGTTGTTTTGCGCACCTCACCTTCCAGCAAACTTTTAATAATCAACCGCGCGTTATTGTCAGTCCTGTCGGTGCTGCCGCAGGCTTGACCCAATACTATGTCGATCGTAGCCCAACTGGCTTTAGTATTTGTACAAACAATGCCGCTCCGACCAACCAGACATTTGCCTTCGACTACTTTATCGCAAACTAGACGTCGACAAAGACAACAACGCTATCGGCTTTTACGTGCATCAACGCGCGTGAGATTTTAATAACCTTTTCACCTTCTGGTGTTTGAATAACGAGATTACAAGGAACAAGCATCGTCAAGAAATTATGGTGATGCGGTAAAACATCAAATGGACCGGTTTCATTGATCGCGCTCACGCTGTAGCCGAGGCCTTCATAGTAGACCTTGAATGGCGCATAGACCTTTACTGCAATCGTCAACTTGTTACTGTAGACACTAGCTCCCTTTTCAGGTTCGGTAGTTTCTGGTGATGTCGGTTCTGGTGCTTCGTCTGCCATTATGCAGTCGCCTGTTCTGGCGCAGTCTTTTCCTCGCTCGGCGTGGTCTCGGCGGCATCATTGGATGTATCTTTTTCCTCAGTCACACCGATAATCGCTTCAACACCATCAAGGGTTTGTTCTCGAGTCATGTGTTCACCCGGTATACCGGTGACTTTTTCCATCACGTTGAAACGCTGTTTAAAGAATTCAATCAGCTCTTTGGCTTTGTTGTAATCCTCGCGGTCATCTGCCGAGAGTTCTGACTCACCAATAATGGCGATAATGCCCTTCAATGACTCATATTTTTGTAGGATTGCGGTTGCGCGGGCAGCCAAGTCATAGTGTCGCTGACCAACAACTGCAGGCGTTAGAAGGCTTGATTTAGACGCCAGAATATCAACCGCTGGACGAATACCAAGCGCGGCGACGGCACGCGACAGAACAATAGTGCTGTCGAGCTCGTGCTGAATCATCTGCACGGCTGGGTCGGAAAGGTCATCGGCAGGGACGTAGATCGTCTGTAGGGCTGTAATAGAGCCATTCACGTTCGTCGACAAGCGGTCTTGGAAGGTTTTCACGTCAGAGAAGACCGTCGGTTGGTAGCCACCCTCGGCTGGTGTCTGGTCGATGATAGTCGAGACTTCGTTTTTTGCCTGAATATAGCGATACATGTTGTCGGCGAACAGCAGTACGTCCTTCTTTTGGTCATCACGGAAATACTCGGCAAGTGTAATCGCACTCAGCCCAATAAGACTACGTTGTACAGGATTCTCGTTCATCTGACCAAAGAACATGGCCGTTGTTTTGAGGAGTTCATTATCACCAAGTGTCTTGTAAAGTTCGTGACCCTCACGAATACGCTCACCAATACCCGCAAAGATAGACAGCGCCCCAGAACCAGTCGCCACGTTATTAATAATTTCCATCGTGAGCACTGTCTTGCCGACACCGGCACCACCGACAATACCAATCTTGCGGCCTTTGACGAACGGGGTAAAGAAATCGAGCACCTTCAAGCCTGTCGCCAGTACTTCATCAGAGCGGTTGACAAGGCTTGTCTCTTGGAACGCAGGTGCGAAAATCGGACGCTTAATCATCTTGTCCAAGACCGCCTGATCCAATTGTGGCTTTCCATCAATCGGACGACCCATCGCATCCCAGACACGACCGACCATTTCCTCGCCGACAGGAATCTCGAGGCTGTGTCCGCTTCTGATGACCGATTCCCCTTTTTGGATACTATAGTCACCACCGATGTTCAAACAAACTGCCATGTCTCCATGCGTCAAACTACTGACGAGTAGCGGTGATTGCTTCTCGTTGTCGACATACAGCATCTCGTTGAGATCTGGCATTCCTTCGTCAAATTGGACCTTAATGACCAAACCCTTCAAAGTACGGACGACGCCCTTTTTGTATTCTGTTTGCTCACTCATTATTCTGCTCCTCCAGCACGTAACTTTTTGAGGCCTGACATTGATTCTTTCAACCTGGTGTCGACTTGGCTTCGCTTGGCACGGTTATATTCGGTATGTAACTCGGAAGCATTCGTAATCGATCGCTCTTTGGCGGCAGACATAGCCTTGAAGCGGCTGGCGACCTGGGCCAAGCGGCTGTCGTAAATAAACTGAGAGATAGTCAGGCGCAAAATCGAATTCTCTAAATAGGCAGCAACCGCATAAGAGCTCGGTTCGAAAATGTATGTTTTTTCGGTTACCATATCGTCACCAATAGTAGAAAGGTCGGCTGTACGACCTTTACTAGAAACGACGTCGCTGAGGTCGACTTCTTTGATTTCCTGCTGAGACAGCGAGATATAATTTTGATAAAAGATTCGACTTTTAGCGTACTTCCTCGTTATATCCATCAATGGATCGACATTGATATAATCGTGCTCGGGTAAGTCAAAATAGTGCGCATATTCGACATGCGCTTGCTTGAGTTTGGTCGCACCATGGTGTCCGATCACCAGGACGTCGTTCTTTGTCTCGTCGTAATGTTCCATAAACTTACGAATCAGGCGATTATCGATATCGCCACTCAGGCCACCCTTGGCAGTAATGAGAATTAACAACTCTTTATTAATTGGCGTTTCGTTAACAGAACGGCCGTAGTTAAACATAACATCGACACGAATTTGTTTATAAATATTCCAGACCTCATCGAAGAACTGGTTGCTGATCAAGACCTTGGTCTTTGTCTTGGCGATCTGCATACTACTGATGCTTTCAAGTGCCGACGTCAAGCTAACGACCGATCGGGCCGCTGCTTCTTCGCCTTTGATTTCAAGTGGACGACGCATTACTTTTTCTCAACTTTCGTCGTATCGACGGCTTTATCAGCCGTGGCTGGCGCGACCGGAGCGGCTGCGGCGGCTTCAGCCTGAGCGGCTTCTTCGGCTTGGTGCTTCTTTTCTTCTTCGATCTTGGCTGCCTTATCGATAGCTGCTTTCTTGACTGGATCGATTGTCATAACCTCTGCTTTCAGCGCTGCTTCAAGCTCGTCGTAATTACCCTTCATATCCTTGTCTTCTTGTAGTTTTGGTGCATATTCACGCACCCTTTCCTTGAGCATATCGACGTTAATAATCTCCTCGGGACTACTACCTAGTACGATACTCATCAGGAATTGCTGTTCGGCAAAACTATAAATTTCACCAATCCCCTGGTTCATCAGTTTGAAGAGCACCTTACCTTTATCGTAATCAGCCTGCGCCTGGGCACTGAGCTCGGTACCGAAGTGGGCATATTCTTCAGCTGTTCGATATCCCGCTAGAGTTAGGTTAAGTTTATCGGCAAAGCCTTTTTGTCGTTTGTTCTGGCCAACACCACCGACGCGCGTCACAGAAAGGGCGGTACTGACTGCTGGTCGCATCGTATCCTTGAAAATCTTTTCATCGAGGATCCATTGACCATCGGTAATCGACATGACGTTAGTTGGCAGGTACGCAGTAATGTCGCCGCCTGGTGCATAGATAATTGGAATAAGTGTCTGGCTAGCGTGATTTGATTCCGTCTTGCCACCGCGTTCGAGCAAGCTAGAGTGTGTGTAGAACATGTCACCCGGATACGAGTCACGCCCTGGGCTGACGCCTGCGATCAGTGAGATTTCGCGATATGCCTGCGCGTGCGCCGTCAGGTCGTCATAAATCACCAGCGTGTCCATGTTGAGTTTATGCCAAAAGTATTCGCCGTGGGCAGCACCAACATACGGTACAAGGTAAGTCAGGACCAGTGATTCAAACGAGTTACTCACGACGATAATCGCTTTCTTCAGCGCATCGTTCTTTTCGAGCGTACTCACAAGGTCGGCAACGTCGTGCTGACGCTTGGCAATCAAGACATAGATCACGGTAATGTCGGTATTTTTCTGGTTGATCGCCACAGATGTTGCGAGCGCTGTCTTCCCGACCTTACTGTCACCGAGCATAGCCATACGCTGTCCACGCGCGAGTGAATATTCAAGGTCAAGAATAACCACACCCGTTTCAACCGGGGTATCAAGCAGTTCTCGCTCGTAAAGCATTGGTGCGCTATGGAACACATCCCACTCTTGGTCGGCAACAATCTCACCCTTACCGTCAAGCGGCTCGCCAAAGACGTTCACAACACGGCCAATAAAGTTCTTGCCAACTGGAATCATGATGTCGCGTGCTTCAATCACACAAACCATACCGACATGAAGTGGCGAAGGATCAAGTTTCATCACAACTACATGATCTTCAAGTACCTGGTGAACGTAGCCACGAGTACCGTCTTCGAATCGAATCACAGCATGAACATTACATGGCTGTAACCCACGGACGCTAATCAAAAACGAGTCAATACCAATAATCTCACCGACGGGATTGCCTGCGTTGACTAATTTTTCAAAAACTTTACTTGCTGACATTGTATGACTCCAATTCTTTTACCAGCGACTCACGTTTACCTGCCAGAACAGCACGTAAGCTAAAATCATGCACATGGTTCGGTGTCCGCATGTATACGCCCGCAACTAAAGCAGGCTGCAGCCCAACGCTCATCAACGCTTGCGGGTGGATTGATGTCCGAAGCCACTGGGCAAGTTGCTGCAAACTCTCGCGGTCTGCCGAGACAGCAAACGTCATATGAATAACTGGCACCTGATCCTTGAGGATGCGGAGTTCTTTGATCAATTCACTTCGTCCGCGACTCTCGTTAAGGTCGAGCTGGTTCTGAGACAAAAAGTCAGCCAGCTGTTGTGATAACACTGGGATTGCCTGCGCTGGAGCGCCTGTTTTTGCACGCACCATAGCGGCGTTCAAGTCATTATCGACCCGTTCAACTTCACTCACGAGGCGCGACACATCAACACGCGTCACTAAGCTGGAGGGTAAGATAAATGTATCGTGTGTTTTTGATACTATTTCGGTCATAATTTCATATCATCCACAATTGCCTGTTTGTTGGCTTCCATTTGTTGAATAATTGAAGGTAATTGCGCCTTTAGATCATATTGGTCGCTCAATGCATCGAGCAGATAATGTTCGATAATCTGTGCCATGTTACCCTCGAAAACCTTCACGACCGCTTCTTCTTGACTCGAAATTTTCTGTTCTAGTGCGGCAGTTAACTTTTCATTCTGCTGCTTTAATTCTTCGAGGCTTTGATTCAATGACTGCAACGCGGCTTCGTTCGCAGCCTTCACTTTTGTGATCGTTCCCATGTTCTCGTTAAAGAGACTCTCGATCATCAGACTCTGATTGGCGATACTCTTTTGTAGCGTTGCATTGAGCTGCGCATGTTGCGCTTCAAGACCTTCGGCACTCTTTGTCAGTGAAGCAAGTGCCTTATCCTGTGTTTCTTGCGCTGCTTTACTGTAGCCAGCGAATTGTCCATCAAGCTGCTTGGTAACGTACTCTTTGAGTTGCGTATCAAGACGGGCGATAGACGTATCGAGCTGCTGGGTTGTCCGAGTTTTTAGATCAGCGCTAATTGCAGCAGCGGTTTCATCGAGGTCTTGTTTGAAAATAACCACGTTATCCGTAATAATTTTATCGAAATAAGTTCGAGCGTGGTCACGAATGTCGGTGCGGAAATCTTCATCAAAGAAATTCTTTTCATTCTCGAAGACCTCAACAATAGGAGATTTCTTGTCAGAATTTTGTTTATGTTGGAATAATCCCATGTTCGTTTAACCCACCCTTATTTGCATCATAGCTTCAGTAGTAAATATACCGCAAAAAGACCAATAATTAAAATCAGTATGCTCGTTAATATAATCTCAAGCAGCGCCCTAAAGATTGACTTTCTCGACATTGGATTACGTCCGATAGAAATCACCCCGTTACGGACACCAGAATACAGAATAGCGATCGCCGTGATAATACTCACGGCAGTAATCGCCATACTTAGATACAGACGAAAAGGACTGACCTCCTTGTCAGCAACTGCGACACCGATCTGCTCGAGTATCGTCGGCACTTTCACCTTCGTCGACTTCTCGTTTGGATTATGCTGGACGTTCACAGTCACGGGGACTGAACCCAAGAGGACTGTCTTCGTCGTTTTTCCAGAAGTATCCTTAAGAGCTGTTGTGCCCAGGGTTACTCCTTTCCCGTCGAACGATCCGACCGCTCGACCAAACACTGTGCTCTGTTCGGTGTTCGCTTTCATCGCAATACCATTTACCGATGAAAGAGTGACATAATCACCAGCTGTGATCGAGCCACCTTCTGTACTGACAAGGACATTATAGGTCCCCGATATTGCAACAAAGGCTTGGTTCTTGAGTGATTGATCCGACGATGATACCAAGAGTTGGTTACGATCAACCGTCACACCGAACATGTTTTGTAATTTAGACTGCGTAGCGATTGCGACATTATTCGAGCTACTACTGTTGAGCTGTACAATCGTCCCATTATCGACGGGGGTATCAGCAGCATAGCCCTGAACACTTCCGCCACCATAGTTAATAGCAAAAGCCGGCAAAGAAATAGCGGTAATCGCACTGACGATTACTGCCAAACCAAGAATGATTCGTGATACTTTCACTGTTTATTTATGCTCCATAATCACTATCGTGCGTCAGTGCTTATTGTACCATAACCGGTTTGGGTTTTAAGGCTGTTTAATCGGTGCGCGCAATGGTCGCGTCAGGACCGTGCACTTGCACTATATGTATGCGTTTACTTGCACCTCTATAGCGCTTGTGGTAGTATACACGCAAGCTTTGATGAACCACCACACGTCGTAAGTGAAATAAACATTTTATCCAAATAACGGTATAAAAACAAACAAATGACTGTGTGGTTCACCTCCCTCACTATTTTTAATCGGCGATTTTCTCTGCGTTCCGCAGTGATTCTTGCTATATGTGTTGCGTTTACTACAACGCTATTATTTGGTATTATTTCACAAATCTCTCATGCCGCACCTGGCGTCAACCAAAACCTGAGTTTCCAGGGACGACTGCTTGATGCAAGTGGCAACGTTGTACCCGACGGTAACTACAACGTGCAGTTCAAGATCTACCAAGATGGCACCGGTACCGCAGCTAATAACCCAGGCGGCACGCTTAAGTGGACCGAGACCTACATCAACAACGGAGCAGCAACTGGGGTCAACGTCAAAAACGGCTACCTCTCGGTCAACCTTGGTGAACTAAATCCATTTGGCACAAGCGTCGACTGGAACCAAGATACACTCTGGCTTTCGATGAACGTTGCCGGCTCATCAGCTAGCTGTACGACCTTTGGCACCTCTCCTTGTGTGGCTGACGGTGAAATGCTACCAATGAAGCGCATGACTGCGTCACCGTATTCACTCAACTCGGCTAAACTGGGAGGTATCGACTCGACAGGCTATATCCACAACACGACCACAGCCCAAACCGCAGACATTACCATTAACGGATCAGCCAAGGCCAACACCCTCCAAGGTAGCGCTAGTGTGTCAGCACCATTAATCGACGCTATCAACGTCGACGACACACTCAATATCGGTACCGTCAGTGCGCTTGCCATCAACATAGGGCGAGCAACCAGCGCCAACACGACGATCAACATAGGAACTGGTCTTGGCAATCGGACACTCGTCATGGGTAGTACGGCCGGCACTTCTTCAACAACCATTCAAGGCGCCTCCGGCGGTGTACGAGTCAATACGTCGGATACTGGTGGTTTCGTCGTGCATGACTCCGGCAATAATTATAATCCGCTTGTCATAGCAAATGGCGGCGCAAGCTTTAATATCGGGACAGGTTCAACTTTCCGAGTCATTAATGACGCATCTGGACAATCAGTATTCGATGTTCTCGGAAACGGATCAATACTTACCGCAGATACTAGTACCTTCGAAGCTCGAGGTAACGCGACCTTTGACAAAGGCATCACCGTTCAAGGCGGCGGTTCTCTGACATACACTACGCCAAACGGCTACAATATGAGTACGGCTATTAATATTCCAAACTATACAGTCGGGGCATATAACTCTGTCCTCGCCTTCGGTTTACCATCAACATCAGCCGCAACTGCTCGCGGCATGCTCGTGTCCGATGGTCGAACCGTCAGCCACCAAGCAACCATCGGCGTACTATCGCCTGACGAGAACGCCATCCTAGGCCTCAGTTGGAACGGAAGCAACACAACCGGTACACTTGCTAATACCGCAAACTCACTTGCCTTGCAAGGTAACGGCCTCAACCTACTCACCGCAACTAATAATGGCGGCTCGGCTAATGTTGGTATCGGTAATAGCGCCGCAGCGGGTTACGCCCTAGATGTCACCGGAGACGTTAATACCTCAACGCAGTACCGCATTAATGGCGTGACGGCACTGACGGGTGCAGCGCTCACCTTTGGCGATGCGAGCGCCTCGAGCGTTAACTCGGCTACTAGCCAATCACTCAGCCTGAACGGCAGCACCGGCGTCAACATCAACTCCAATGGCGCAACAAGCGCTTCCTTCAGCAACACGCAGATAAAGATCGGTACCGGATCCGGCGCTGGCGCACCAGTACTATTGACGGTCGACAAGGCCGCTACCGCGCCAACTGTCAGCGGCGATGCCATGCTCGGAAGCATGTACTACGACACGACACTCGGTGAAGTTCAGTGTTACGAAGCAGCTGGTTGGGGTAATTGTAGCGCTAGCCCTGATAACTTCATCACGATTAGCCCTCAATACAGTAATGCCGTCATGCACGGCACTGGCACCGGCACAATGACTTCTGATCTTTGTTCAGATGCACTCAATATCAATGATGGTAGCTCGGCGCAACCAACCATTTGCGGTACCAACGAAACCTACAACTTCTACGACTGGACGTCTTCACAAGTCACCACCCAGAACCGTAGTATCTATGTCACCTACCAACTCCCGTCGAGCTTCAAGGGATTCGTTGCCGGATCAACCTCACTCATGGGACGCACCGACAGCACTGATGGTACCGTTGCCTACCAGGTCTACCGCAATACAAGCACCGGTCTGACTGCCTGTGGATCGAGTGTCCCTGTATCAACTGGCGTACAAACAACCTGGCAAAAGGGTACCGCCACCAGCACCGCCGATCCATCAACTTGTAGTTTCGTCGCCGGTGACAGTATCGTTTTCAAGATCAGCCTCGACTCGCTGAATAACGCCAACGCATACGCCAGCACCCTTGGCTTTGCCTTCACAAACAAGTAGGATACATATAGTGGAATTCAAAAAAACAAGCAACTATAGTAATGGACGACCCCGACTCACCGTCCCACAGCGCGGCGCCGTGCCCGTTGCTCACGCACCCGTTCAGCACGCTCCACAGTCCGCTCCTGTGCGCACTATGCCTGCCACACCTACTCCGCCCGTTTCTCGTCCTGCTCGCACTCAAGATACTCACCCGCGACCTCGCACGGCACAAAAAACGGCCGCATCACGCGCCCGTCATTTCATCCTTTCACACAAAAAAGTGACCGGTCTCGCCGTCATTCTCGTTACTGGACTCATCATTATCGGCGCCTCGGTGCACCAGAACAACGTAGCAAAAAATATACAGAACACAGATGCCCATAAAATCATTAATAACCCCGGATACCAAACGGTCCTACCGGATGGCGTGCCTATTAGTACGCTCGGTGGCTGGGAACGCGTCAGCCCGGTCGGGAGCGACCCTGTCTACGCTTTTAATGACAAGATTGCTGGCACCCCGATCAGCGTCAGCGAACAGCCCCTCCCAAAGACATTTGAGGGCGAAGTCGGTAGCCAGGTCGCTGAACTTGCCAAAAAGTTTAACGCCACAAACAAGATTTCTGCCGGCGACACGACCGTGTACCTCGGCACGTCAGCCAAGGGACCGCAATCAGCTATCTTTATAAAAATTAACTTGCTCGTCCTGATCAAATCCCAGAGCAAGATCAGCGACGATGCCTGGATAAAATACGTCAAAGCACTTAATTAGTCGGCGGTAAAAAAGGTGATTACTTGCTAGGTGCTTTGTAGCTAGAAATTGATTGTGCGACTTTTCCGTCTGCCTTGAGGTTCTCGTAGAAGAGTATTTGGGATTTCGACAGAATCATTTCATCTTCAGGACCATGAACTTCATTCCCAAGCTTTATCAGCTGAACGCTACTTTGATCAGTTGATGTTTGTTGTGGATTATTAGAATCAGCAGTCGTTGATTGCGTCTGAAGGTAATAGATATTCGACAGTTTCATAGAATCAGTATTAAATGCCTTGAGTTTACCAAAGTACACCTGACCATTTGTAAAGAAAACGGCCTGGTATTTACTGCTGTCGATCGCCGTCGCTGCACTTTGTGCGTTTGACCATGCAGACCACCCAAGGGCGGCAACAATAACGATCAAGATAATGCCGATAAATGGAGGGATAAGGCGTCGCTTCCAAGATTTCTTGGTTTTTGTGACGCGCGGTGATGGCGGGTCAGCTCGGTATGCACTTGCAGGTTCTTCTCTGGCTAATTGAGGAGTCTCGGGTGGCCGACTGGTCGGTTCTGCCCTATTGATCACTCTTCTGTCTGCCGGTTGAGGGGCGCGATACTGTCCACCGTCCATGTCTATTTCTCCAATTACCTATGCTTGTTTAACTCATCATAGCATAAGGGGTATACGCCTTTCAATCGAAGCCCATACGGCCACCCTTGTTCACGCCCATAAAGCCCTTGATGAAGTTGCCAAGTACTTTGCATAAGCATATTATAAATAGTATGAAAAGAAATTATATCCGCACCAGTGTCATCGCAGTGCTCACGGTACTATCGGTATCGTTAATTATCGCCAACCCTATCGCAAGAGCCGAAAATATACAGCAGCAAGAGGACCAAACGACCGAACAGGACAATACTAGTACGGATCGTCCAGCTGAAATCGAAAAACAAAAGCCCGAAACCAGACTAACAAATGGCAGACTAAAGGAATGTCAAAGTCACCAAACTGCCATCTCTAATATAATGACGCGCATTAGTGATCGTGGCCAAAAACAAATCGACTTATTTAGCACTATTACTGATCGTGTTGAAAAGTTTTATACCGATAAAGGCACTGTCCTGACAGATTATGACACCCTCGTGTCGGCCGTCACAGATGCCAAAGCACACGCAGTAGAAACTGTTGCGAGCACACAGACAGCGTCTACAGGTTTCAGCTGTGAAGACAATGACCCGAAGGGCCATGCTGATAGCTTCAAAACAAATCTAAAAAGCCAAATTACCGCCCTTAATGACTACAAGACTTCGGTTAAGAATCTTATAGTAGGTATCAAATCAGTTGAAAGCACAACAAAACCAGCCAGCACGACTAGCCAGGAGAACCAATAATGAGCACTTTTAAGTCTCGTCAGTTAGGCTTTGCGCCTCTTATGATTATTGTTGCCGTTGCCGTTATTGGTGTGATCGGATATCTTGGATATACTTTTTACAATAACAGTCAGCAACAGGCCTCGAACACGACATCTGCGAAGCAATCAACGGTCGCACAAGATGTCAAAGTAGCCCCCGCCATCACTTCAGCAAATGACCTAGATGCAGCACTGTCGGCCCTCGATGGAACAGACACTACCTCGGGCAGCGATAGCGCCAATCTCAATAGCAAACTCTCGGCGTTTTAAGCTCGCCGCCACTGTTTTTTTTGGCGGCAACCCTTACTTCAAAAATCGGCCATCAAAGGTATTGAGGTCAACATTAACGCCGAACAGCTTGTATTCAAACTGCTGCTGCACGCCGATACGCATGTTATCCGGTGTATTCCAACCGCCGTAAACAATCGGTTGCGGTGATAAGTAATCAACTTTCCAGTCGTTGTAGGCAAATTTTGACGTATTCGTGTCCCATAGCGGAACGTCTTTAAACTCGTCATCTAAACCTTTATGAAGACCAGACCACATACCGTGACCTGTGTACATAACCGGTCGGACGCCCATCGCTTTGACGCCGTCTACCATTTCCCGCGTCACTGGCACACCCGGATCAGTTTCAATATCTAATGCAAAGAACTGAAGCTGGCTAGTATATGACCCTGTTGCCTCAATGCCAGCCTGCCAACAGCGTGGATCGCGAGTGTAGACGGCGATCTTTAGGCCAGCATCAACCGCCATCTTGAGTTGAGATTCGGTGTGAGCCCAGGGATCGCAAGTACCCCACGCTGTTGAGTGCATGACATACAGTCGAAACCCATCTCTATAGACCTGTTTGAACCAATTCGGGTCAGTAATGGTATTAGCCGAGTCGATTGCTTTGACCGATCCAGGCGCGGGCTGTGACGTTGTTCGTATAAGCAACATACTCCCGATTGCTCCAAGTGACAAAAATATAAGTACAAGAACAGCCACTGCGATTTTCCATCGCCAACTCAGTCGTACATGCTGCAATCTTTCCTCTGCCATAAATAGGTATTCCTGTTATGCCACTATTACCCTTATCATACAGTACATATATGAAGTGCGCAGCATGCATGTATATATGCTATAGTGGCAGGTAACCATGATGTCGCTTATGCCTAAAGTACAACGCGGGTTTACAATTGTCGAACTATTAATTGTGATTGTTGTTATCGGCATTCTTGCGGCCATCACTATGATTTCTTATAACGGTATTCAGAGCAAAGCGAACGACGCCGCAATCCAAAGTGACTTATCGAGTGCGAATTCACTCCTTTCTGTCAGTTATGCGACCACTGGTGTGTATCCTGTCGACGAGACAGCCCTGAGCCTGATCGGTCTAAAATTTTCCAAAGGCTCATACGGCAAACACCTTGTCGACGGCGGAACTGGCTTCCGCTACAATGCACTCTACTGCCGAACAGTCCCAAGCTATGAACCAAGCGACTTTGCGATTATCTCCAGCAGCCGATCTGGAAACGTCTATTCGGTCCGAGGCGCCGAAGGCCAAG
>Ga0209512_1002808_pt1 | contig 17700 bp, 18 predicted proteins | sample frozenSSSSmetaG_FD_184142 | JGI IMG/M metagenome (GOLD analysis project Ga0209512, IMG submission 184142) | Glacier valley bacterial and archeal communities from Borup Fiord, Nunavut, Canada, to study Microbial Dark Matter (Phase II) -... | ecosystem: Environmental > Aquatic > Freshwater > Ice >... | reverse complement strand
TCGTAAACACGCTATCAAATGGGCAGAATTTTATTTCTAGATTAATTGTTGCTCGCAAGTAAGGCAAAGATGATTAAACCTAAAACAAGCGCTCCACCCGTAAAAGACAGGAGAAACGCTTGCTGAAAGTTTTATTGTATTGTAGTTTCGTTCACGACGAAAATGGGTGTTGACTTTTGAATGGGTATGAAATATCTTCGAGTTGAAGACATCATGTATTATTTTTGATAAGAGTTGGCATTCTCTGCTGGCGACATCTTCGAGCTAGGCTTTGCGATAAAGGCACTAATCGATTATGTTTTATAATCTTTGCTCGAACTAAAGGGTTGGTGACAACGCAATTTCTATCAGTAATTTGGTAGTATCTATTGCGTAAAAAAAGAGAGAACTGGAGGATAATTATTTTAGTAATTCATAATATTGACTTGCAATCTTTTCCCATGTGTAATTTTCTTGTGCAATTTTCAACATTGATTTTCCGATTTTAATAAGCGTATTATTACTTGTAAACTGAACAAGATTTTTAAGTTCTTCAACATCATTAAAATATAGCGCCTCGTTAAATGTTGTAGCCCTGTTATATGCACAATCAAAGGTTAAAATGGGTAATCCAAGATTCATAGCTTCAACAAGAGCTGGATTAGTGCCGCCTGCACTATGACCGTGAAGATAGATCGTACAATTACTTCTGATTTGATCTAAAATATTTTGATCATAAATTGGATCTAATAAATGAATGTTTTTATTTGATTCAAATTGAGCTTTTAAACTTAATCCATATTTGCTATTAGCCCAGTTACCTACAATTACCAATGGAAGTGATGATTCTATGAACGCTTCCAAAATTAGCTGAATATTGTTTTCTGGTTCAATCCTACAAACCTTGAAGGCATAACTACTTGGTATTAAATATTCTTGTTTAACTTCGGGACTTAAAGCTAAGCTATTTACCTGATCGCCTGCATATGCAATAAATGTACTTTTTTTACCATATTCATCAAAGACATATTTTCTGATTGCTTCATTATCAGAAATGATTTCGTCTGCATATTTTATTGCTAACTTTTCTGAATACTTTAGAAATGTTCTGACAAACATATTCCATTTTGCACGGCGGTGTTCCAACCCATCAATGTTTATTATTAACTTTTTCCGCTTATAAAACAGCCGAAAAATTGGAAGGGAAATGCATCCAGAAATACCAAGTATTAAAATTGTTTCGTTCGCTTTTGCGGCTTTGAACAAAGAAATTATATCATACGGAATACTCTGAATTCCATTACCTTTCAGTGGAATATATTCAAGGAGTGCATTATTGTAGACGCTTAATCTATGAGAGTAGGCTTTTGAACTACAGTATACTGTAAAATGCAATTTTTTCCCAAGCTCTTGTGTAAGGTATTCCATTAAAGTTTCAAATCCACCATATACAGCTGGAATTCCTACTGTCCCAATGATTGCTATTGACTTCATTATTAGATTTTAGTTGTTGATGAAGTTTTCTATTCTAGATATCATTTTTTCGAAATTGAATTCTTTAAATTTGTTTAAAGAATTTTTCGAAAATATTTCATATTTCTTCTTGTTATTTATCAGGTCACATATTTTTTCCGCTATTTCAGAAATATTCTTTGGGTTGATAGTATATCCGTTTATTCCGTTCTCAATTAGTTCTGTGGGGCCACCAATTGAAGGTACAATAGCAGGCACTCCATAAGCCATAGCTTCAAGAATAGTTAATCCAAATGTTTCTATCCATTTATCCGGATGCGTTAAATTTAGTAAAAGTTTTGACCGCTGATAAAAATGGTGTAAATTAGTCTGTTGACAAAATATTTTTAAATTAATCGGAGGATTTACTTCAATTTTAAATTTTTCGACTTCTTGAGAAGATGCACTTACTACCAGTTCAAAAGAAAATTGTGTTAATTGCTTACTTAGTTCAATGAATTCATAAACACCTTTAAATTGTCTAAGGGATCCGACCATCAGAATATTCTTTTGAGTTGGCTTGGTATACTGATTATAGTGTAGTATTTTATTTGAAAAATCAGGAGATAATGAATTGTACGCTACAATTGAATTTCCTTGAATGCTTGTGATTTGTTGTAAATATTTTGATACAAAAATCGATTTTTGATGACAGTATTTATAAGTAAATCTATATATGGGATATAGAGGTTTAGATAGCAACATGTTTTCATGAACATGGTAGACCATTTCTTTTCTAAGAATTTTGCATGCCCAGGCTGCACCAAAAGGTATAATGGTATTTATATAGAATAAACCTTTTACATTTCTATATCTTATCAGAATAATAAAAAACATCTCTATTTGAGACCAAAACAACAGGAATAATGTAAGAATTTTACTCTTGCACCATTTGTATGATGTATATCGGTAATTAATATTTTCAATATCAGATAAAAATCCATAGCTCTTATTTGTGATTAAATCTACCTGGTACCCTTTTGATACAAATTCCCGAATTAATATGGACAGAATATTGGGACTTCCGGTGAAATTATTAAGAGAATGAATGAAGATAATTCTTTTATTCAATTGAACGATATTTAAGTAGTTTTGCGGGCACTCCTCCATAAATTCCATTTGATTTGTATTTACCTTCAGTTATCAAGGCCCCAGCTGCAATAATACAACCATCTTCAATAATTGCTCCATCCAGTATTGTAACCTTGGCTCCTAACCAGCAATTTGCGCCTATTTTAATGCCCTTTCTATTAACACCTTGAAGTCGAATGGGGATGTCTAATAAATTGAAATTGTGATTTTCGGAATGAATACTTACATAATTCCCCAATATTGTATCATTACCTATTTCCACTCCTCCAGCGCAACCAAAAAAACCATGAGTACCCATTCCTACATTATTCCCAACAAGAAGACCTTTTCCTAAATTTTGTAAACTTCCACTACATTCAATATTTGTATATTTCCCTAAAGATACATTTTCCCCAAAACGAATACCGTCAACAGAAACGGCATCAATGTAGGAAGATAAACCAATAGATAAGTTTTTCCCAAATCTAATTTTAGATTTGCATTTTATATCAACTCTTTTAGCTATAAATACACGCTTTGAGTGGCCAAAAATAAAAATTCCTCTAAGCATCATCATGGATCGTTCGAAGAAAATAGAGATTAAGTATCTTATTGGAATGTTTTCTGAAAAATTGAAATCTGTGCCTTTGATTGTTGTAACTATTTTAGATGCAAACTTCGAAATTCTCATTTGGTTATTATTTTAAAATTACGGTATATCTGTCTTTAAATAGCTGCTTTAAATAAATAAGTTGCTTAATAATCCACATTTAGAAACAACCTAATTAACTAATATAGTCCCATTAAACTAAGATATAATTTATAAATAAACAATACGAATTTATTAATTCTGTGATCTTTATATGTTATTTTGAGTGCGTCCATTTTGTTTTTAAATCTCTTTTTAACTTCAACTTCATCTCTTCCACTGGAAAGTTCATAAAGATCATGGTTAATTGCTATGTTGATCAAGAAATAAAAATGGCGCAATTTTCTGTAGCTTATTGAAAAATCTGTATCGATCCCATAAAGTTTTAGCTCCTCGTTGAATTGAAAACCGCTAACTTTAAAAAATGACAATTTAACACACATTCCGCTGGTAATTGCACACATTCCTTTTGAAGAAATCAATCCTGGATTTAAGTTTTTCAGTAATTTTCCGCGTACAATTCCAAGTTTTGCTGGACTGACAAGTTTATTGCCACAGTAAATTTTGGGAAGAAACAAGTCAATATCCGGATTATTACTTATTCCTATTTTTAGTTTATCGAAATATAAAGGACTTGGATTTGAATCTTGATCCCAAAAAACAATAGCATCATAGTTCTTAAACAAGCGAATTGACTTGTTATAAATAATCGCAAGAGATATATTATTTGAGTTGTGAATATGGTATTTATCAGTACTTTGAATTTTATCCATCAAAGATGATTTTTCATATTGTATTTCAGGGCTATTATCCCAAATATAATATCCCATGTCAAATCTATGGCTTTCCTTGGCTAAAAATTGAAGTGTCGCTGATTTTTCCGGATTCACGTTGTACAATATCACTACGTTCGCAATTTTCATTGATTATTCCGCCTTTTCTCAGTAAAATTAGAATTTAAAACAAAAATAATTACGACTAAAATCATCAGATTATTTACTGAAAATATATTTACAAAGAAAGCATTAATAAACCAGGAATTAAGTATGATTAATTTTAATGCCGCATTTTCACTTAATTGTTCTTTAACTTTGCGACTCAGATAAAACAGTTCTCTTATAAAGAGTGTAAAGTAAATGCTTAATCCGATTATGCCATAATTCAGCCCTATAGTTGCAAGAGATATATCCCAGCCCGTTATTCCGTAAGGATATTGTGCATATCCAATACCATATCCGAGGGGATTAATTTTCAGTAATTCAAAAAACTGCATGTAATATTGCAGTCTTGCTAATCCCGATTCGTCAGTGAAACCGGCACTCAAAATAAGAATTGCAAAAATTAATATCAGTGCAATAATGTCAATAAAAACGATATTTACACTTAATCGTGTTTTTTTATATAACCAGGCAACTGCCATTGAAATACATATTGAAAAAAGTGGGATCCTTGAACCAGTAAGATAAAGTCCTATGAATAAAATTACAAATAGAAAAGTATATAGTAACGTTTTTCGTTGCAATATACTTTTTTGCCGTAGAAATACTGCGAAACAAACTGCAATAGGTGAAATAAGATAGCTAGAGAGGATTGTTGCACTATCCATCAGACCTATAGCGCGCAGTCGGCCATTTCTGATTAAATTGAATTCGGAATAATCATGATTCGAAATATACAAATTTTTGAAATTTCCGTCAAATGTGTAAATCTGGTATATCGAAACAATTGTATTAATTAGGGCGCAAACAATTAGTAAATTGAGTAGGTTTTTTTTCTCCTGCTCACTAATTTGTATTTGCTCGGCTTTAAAAAAAAGAAAAAGTATTACAATTAAACTTGTTTCAATGATTGACCCTCGTATTCCAGCAATCGGGTTTGTAATTCCTCTTAGCAAATAAAAGATAAAAATTGCCAGAAATAATAAAATAGATAGAAACCACTTTTTGTTAAATCTTACATTTGATAAGAGTATTATCAAGATAGAGCCAAATATTACACAATAGCTGATTATTGATACTAATCCAATTATTTCATTCGATTTCCCAATTATTGAAAGATATGGGGAAAAAGAGAAAAAAAAGATTGTGAAAATGCCCTGAATGTAAAAAACTTTCGCATGCAACGAACGTAATGTGATTTTGCATATTTCTTGTTCTCTCATCCAGATTAACCGTTAAACTTTTATGAAATCAAATTTCCTATAGCTTTGATGCATTCAAATTGACTAAAGCTATTCATTTTAATCATGGATAAATGCTTTTGTAAAATAAACCTCAGGTTTTATTGGGGTTCACTAATGCCAATTGTATTTTAAATCATGCCGAATAATACTTTCAGAAACCTTGGAATTAATAATCTTTTGGATTTTACCCAATAAATATCATGATAATTTTTTGCAACATGGATTGCAGCAAAAACATGGTATTTGTTTTTGCTAAGTTCTTGGTGGTGTTTTATTGCAGCTTCAACTTCTTCTCTATAGCCGGATTTGAACTTTAACTGCACTCTGTTAAATAATTCATTGCAGAGATGGTATTTATTTGATTTATCTCTGCGAAAAGATCTTAGGAATGACCATTTTCGATTTTCAGTAATATTTAATTCATGCTGCCTATACCTGATTGTTGATTTGTCAAGCAAACGAACACCTTCATTGGCTGCTGCAATAAGTGCTAACCAATGGTCATGAAACATAATTGTTTCGGGTATAGGGAACGCCTCATCAAGTATTTTTTTCTTAAATAGCATTGTTGCACCTTGTGCAAAGTTTTCATAAAGCAGATGTTTAAATATTCGAAGATCGTCGTTTGGAGTAAACTCAATGCGTAATATTTCTCTCATTGAAATATTAAGAGATAAACCATCATTGTTTATTAAATCAGCATTTGAACAAACAAGTGATTTATCTCCAATATTGTCAAATAGATACTGCAGATGATCGCAACTCCAAATATCATCCTGATCAGATAACGCAATGTATTCACCTTTACAAAGGTTTATTGCTTTCTCGAAATTCTTTTTAAAACCCAGATTTACTTTATTTTGGTAAAGGGATATTCTATCATCAGAATTGATGTATTTTTTAAGCAGTGAGTATGTTTTATCGTAAGAGCAGTCATCAATAATTATCAGTTCGAAATCGGAATATGTTTGACGCAATATGGATTCGAGTTGTTCCTGAATATACTTTTCTCCGTTAAAGGTTGTCATTGCAATGGAGATCATAGCTGTATTTTTTTGTATTGTTCCGTTTTACTTGGAACCTCAGCATAAATTTCAATGGGATTCATTAATGGTCTTTTTAGAAATTTTTACTGCATTTAAAAGCTTTTTAATTTTTTTTATAAAACTTTTAGGAGTAACTGAAATTAGTATTACCAATGGTATGTTAATATTGCAACACTTTTTTAAAAATTTGGAATATTTATTGTATGTTTTTAAGTCATAAATACCAATTAGTCTGAAAAATATAAAATTACTAATGCTAAATAGTCCTGTATTTTTTGAATGTGATCTAATTGTCTCGAATTTAACTTTATTGTAGTATTCAGGCAGATTATTGATAAAATTAAACCAGTCATAAAGAAAAACTTCAAACACATTTTGAATCCAGTAGCTCTGCTTGTTTTTGTTTCCTTCGATTAGTTTTTCATTTATCCAGCATAATATATTTTGACCTTCGGCGAAGTTTTTAAAAATAACAGCAGTTTGCGGAAAATTTTTAAACTTTTCCACCTCAAAATTAGTTGATTTTTTGATTGCTTTTTGCGAATAGATTGTTGCTCCAGTCATTGTAAGATGCCAACATAAATCGGTCATTAGTTCTCTCCCGTCAGTATATAACTTATTTTTAATCGCTAAATCTCTATTATCTCCATTTACCGAAATGAAATCATATTTTGTTTTATTTATTTCATCTAAGATTTTTTTAATTGCCAAAGGCTTAATTATAATTGAGTCGCCTAAATACCAAACATATTCTTCAGAAGGTAAATTTAATGTTCTTATACAGTTTTGGTCATGTCCCAAACTCATAGAATTTTTAGTGTAATAAATATATTCATATTCCTTTATTAAGTCATCAATGATTCTTTCAGTTTGATCATTGGTGCTGTCATCTGAGATATAAATTGGAATAGAATAAATTCTAATATCATGAAGCATTAAAAGGATGTTTTCCTTAAGAATCTCAGCTCTGTTGTATGTAGGTATGGCTATCGCAAGGTTCTTATTTTTCATTTATTTGACAACTTAAGTGGTCAATTAATTGTGGAATTCCATTCTCAATCTCTGTTGGATTAAAATTAATTATTGACTTTAATTTTCCAATATCCAAAATCATTTTGTCGAGATCTACAGATCTTTTATCCTTAAATATTACTTCAATTTTTTTATCAAACTGCTTTTGTAAAAATTCAATTATCTCTAATAGGTTATATCCTATTCCACTTCCAATATTTAGAGTCTTATTGAATAAATTTGATTTAATGATTTTGTTTACAATTTCTGCGACATCTTTTACATATATATAGTCACGTATCGCTTTTCCGTCGCCCCAAACTTCTATTGGCTTGTTTGTTAGTATTCTTCCAATTGCAACAGCAATAAATCCTTGTTGTGCTACAATACGTTGATATTTGCCGTAAACGTTTGAAGGTCTTAAAATAATGTATTTCAGTTTATTCGTGCGACTTAATAGTTTAATATAGTCTTCAATCATCAATTTACTGTAGCCGTAAAAATTGATGGGCTCTAATTTGTGGTTTTCTTTAATCTTCTCCTCCGCTTTCCCATAAATAGTTCCACCCGACGAAAAGAAAATAATTGTTGTGTTTTTTTTACTTAGGTAGTTTAGTAACTCAAATGTTGGTTGTATTATATCCGAAAGTTCTCTGGAAAAATCATTATAGCTACTTGTTGGAATTAATGTAGAAACTAAATGAATGACGATTTCAATATCATATTTTTCAATGATAGATTTGATTAAATTAATTTCATTTAGACGACATTGTTTGAGTTTTACGCGTTTGTTAGATATTATGCTATCTGGAAGAAGTTGTAAGTCAATGCCTGCAAGTACGATATTAAAGTCATCTGCTAGAAGATTTTCGATTATATTTTTACCAATAAATCCATTAGCTCCCAGGATTAAAATATTTTTCATTTAGAAAGAATTGATTTTAAATATTTACATTTTATCATATTGTTTATAGTCCATAAATAAATTTTACTGTCATTGATGCTAAAATGCTTATAATATATGTGTTATTAATTTTGATGCGATTTTTATTGCATTTTTTATCATGAAATTATTTTCATAATGTGATTGTTTTTGCATTGCAAAGAATAATTCAGGACTGGATGTTTTTAATTCTTCCCAATCAGTTTTTGTTGGATTATAATTCATAAACATAGTATAAAGGTGATATTCTGATAGTAACCGTAATTGTTTGAAGAGGGATATCCTTTTTTGTAGTTCCCATACCTTTATTGTCATATTCATATAACAATTATTAGTTTCACGTTGGGGGCCTATTCTATAAAATGCTAATTTTGTATTCGTCCTGAAGCAAAGGCAGATTCTAGTTAATCTTATCCAAAAATCATAGTCGGCAGGAGGATATGCATTTGCATTGAAATATCCAATATTTTTTGCTGCTTTAACGGGAAATATAATTCCAGGGAATGGAGATAATGTGCCAAAATGAAATTTGCATTCTCTGAATCTATAATATCTGCTTATTTTTTTAATGTTTTGGTTAAATATTTCTGGAATATTTTCCTGAATATAAGCTCCTGCTGCGAAATACTCTCTTCCATTCTCTATTTCTTTGTTAGCAATTTCAATAAAATTTGGATGCAAGGCATCATCATCATGTAAAATAGTTATATATTCTGTTTCTGATAGTTCTATACATTTATTCCAGTTAAGCACCATCCCGATGTTTATATTATTTCGGTAATATTTAATGTTTGGGTTTCCCAATGAAGTAATATAATCGCTGAAATAATTATGAGATGATGCATTATCAATTACAATTATTTTACATTTTACGGTTTGATTTATTGCACTATTTATGGCTTCATAGAAAAACTCAGTTCTTTCGTAAACTGGTATAGCAATTGTGATCTTGGAGGTGAAATTCAACTTCTTCTTTCTGGTTATACAAATAGATGGAAGTTCTGTCATGTTTTTAAAATTGTTTCCAATCGGATTGTCATTTGTAATATTACCTTCCATTGACGTATGTTTTTAACCTTCTTGATGATTCAATGAATCCAAGTTTTATAAATGTGATGTAATTTATTCTAAATTCACGGCATACTTTATATGGCCATTTCCAGTTTGAGTATACTAGTTGAATTATTCCTTGTACCAAGATTAATCCAAGTATTCCGAGCGTGGTAAATTCCAATGAAAGATAACTGAACAATGCAATGCATCCACCTGAAATTAATGCAGATTCTACAAATGGGATATTATTCTTCGTCACAATTAAGGTTGCAAAACTCGAATGATTTCCTTCTAATAGGATAATCAAAGTATAAATCAATAATAAAGATAGGGATGGCAAAACAGCATTTGACCCAATTAAAGTTAACAACCAAGGTCCTATAAAGAGTAAAGACACGGTTCCGAGTATGTATAATATATATTGTATATTCATACTAAATGCAAATTCCTTAAGAAGTGATTTGTTATTCCCTTCAATTCGTAATGCAGAAAAACGTGGTTGATATATCCCAAATAATGTTCCTGAAACAGTTGCTATTAATCCGATCAGTTGTATCATTAATCCATAAGAAGCAATATCAGATAATGACAAATAAAGGCCAGCCAAGAACATGCTTAATCTGTTTATAGCATAACTACCAACAAAAACAAGTCCCAGTTTTTTGGCATTATGCCAGATTATTTTGAATAAATCAACTTTCTCTTTAACCGATATTTCGAACGCACTAATTCTTGCTTTCAGGTCTGTGGTAAAGAAATACAAATAAGAAAAATAGCGGTTGATAAATGGGGTAGCAAGATTAGATAAAGCTACTCCCAACAGACCTAATCCCGAGTATAGAAAAAGAAAAGTAAAAAGGATATAGGCAAGTCTTGAAAAAACAGTTGCCTTTCTCGATTCCATTATTAATCCTTTACCCGTCAATAGTGATGTGTAATAGGAATAGTAAATATTAAAAAAGGTTGAAACAGAATAAATAATCCAAATAGTAAACGAGTTATTTATATTTGTGAAACCATTGGTTACTTTAAATATATATAAACTTCCTAAGGTCGTCATGGTAAACAAAACAATCAAAGCGAGCCTTCTGTATATAAATCTCGCTGTATGGATCATCGTAGCCAAAAGTCGGTAATTGATTTCTCCACCGGCAACAATTACGTTAACTCCTTCTTTTTGTAATTTTTGTGCTCCACTAAATATATAAGAAATATTTCGGCCAAATTGCGGTGCAAAACCAAAATCAAATAAGGAAACCAATGAGCCGACTGTTAGCATTAGATAATTCATTCCAATTTCTTCAGCTGAAAGCATCCGAAGAATAAGAGGTAATGTAAGAATACCTGACGCAATTGAAAAAAATTGTGCGAAATAACCCCAGATGATATCTTTTTTTGAAAGTTTAATTGACATTTAAATACATAAGCAAGAGATTAGTTATTGAAATCAGGTAAATATCTACTTATTATACGGTTTGGATTATATTATTAATGCCTTCTTCAACTGAAACTTTTGGAATCCATCCAGGTACTACTTTACCTTTTGTCCAGGGAAGCATTACTTCTCTATCTCGGTATTCTCTTACTCCCCAATTTATAAGTAATTTCTGCATGGTGATTTTTTCAAAAATTGCAGCAAGTTCTTTTAACGTAAATCTCGTCTCTGCATTTACTGCGTAAACCGCTCCATTAATTATTTCAGAACTAGTGTTTTGCAGATGACTTGCAAGCATGAAAAATGCTTCCACAATATCATCGATGTATGAAATATCTATCACCTGGTCACCACATGACATATCAAGTGTTTCACCGCTTTTTGCAATTTTGTTCCAAAGATTAAAGATTTTTGGTCTGGTATCCTCTGGGCCGTAGGTGTCACATAGCCTGAGTGTGCAGAATTTGATTTGTTTTGTCTCAATATAATATTGTGCAATACTTTCGAATGCTTGTTTTGTGGCAGCATAAAGATTTACAGGTGAGTAAACCGCGTTGTTATAATTTTGCCAAAATGTCCCTGTATTTACAAACCATTTAATCTTTCCCTGTGAGGCACATTCCAAGATATAGGTACTAAATCTCACATTTGAATTGATAAGCCTTATGGCATCTTCAGGTTTGTGTTGGGTAAGATACAGGGAAGCTAGATGGATAATTCCATCAAAAGCTTCTTGATTAAGATATTTTGCATCGGAAAGTATGTTGTCTTCATTCAATTTGTACGTTAATACTTTTTCGCCGAATGGTGATTGCTCTTCTCCAAATAAATTGATAGTAATTTGGTTGCCTTTCTCAACAAGCTTGTTAACCAGATGCTTTCCAATAAATCCTGTTGCACCAGTAATAAATATCTTCATTTTTTAAAATTAAAGTCCTTAAAATCGGGGAAATTTAAATCGCGTTCGCTCATTATTGGATTTTCGATCTTCCATTTCATTCCAAAAGAGTTGTAATTAATGCCTTTATCACATGCAGTATTGTAGCAAGAGGTTTGTAGATAGGTTACGATTGTGTTATCTTCTAAACTCAAAAAACCATGTGCACATCCGACAGGTATATATAACAAAACCGGGTTTTCAGTATTCAATTCTATAGAAAAATACTCCCCGTAGGTTGATGAAGATAGTCGAATATCGAGAACAATATCTATTATAATGCCTTGAATAAGGTAGACCAATTTTGTGTGTTCAAAAGGCGATATCTGAAAGTGCATTCCGCGGATAACATTCTTAGCAGAAATGGAGTAATAACTTTCTTTAAAATTGGTTTCAAGTCCGTTTTGAGTAAAGAAATCTTCATTGAAGACTTTTATAAAACTGCCACGACTGTCTTTAAACTCTTTTAAGCGAATAAGTTTGAGGCCTGGGATAAATGTATTTTCAATAAGCATATTTTACAAATTTGGAAACACTGAATTACACGAATTAAAACAATTGTACGAAATAATTATTCCCAGTCGTCAGTTAGAACATTACTTAATGGAACTCCTTTTTCAACCAGCGTGTTTTTGAAAGATTTTATCATTACGGGCGGACCAGAGATAAAGTAGTTACTGTCAATGCCGTTCTCGTCAAAAATTTTCTGGATGTCGATTATTCCATCTTCGTCTTGGTAAAACAAACTAATTGTCACGAATTTTGGAAAACACGAATTGCACGAATTTGGGCGAATTTCACGAATTGTTTGTATACGATCAAGTTCGTCCTGATAGATATTGTACTCCTTGGAACGAAAACCTAAATAGATATGTGGATCGGTATATTCGTTAAATGATTCGTGCGTGAAGAGTGAAAGGAACGGGGTGATGCCAGTTCCTCCGGCTATGAATACAGTATTTACTTTATTATGCGGTTGCGTAAAAAGGTCGCCATATGGGAGTTTCAGCCATACTTCGGAGCCAACTTTAAGTTGTTGCTCCATCTGACGTGTAAATTCACCTTTTACTGCATATGTAATTTTTATTATTTCGTCATTGGGATTACTTTGCATCGAAAAACAACGAGAGTCGGGCCATTGGCTCGAACCATCGTAATCTTCATCGAGTGCAATATGCAGGAACTGACCGGGGAGGTATTTATATTTACCGTTCAATGATTTGAATTCGAGGGTGTAGATTCCTGTGAATGGGTTGAAAATCGAAATTAGTTTTGATTTATATTTCTTAGCGAGCATTTTTTATTTGATGAATGTTTATTTCACGAATTTAAACGAATTTACACGAAAATACGAATTACACTAATTGACAATACGTTTATAGGTGAGAGATGGAGAACCAAAATTGATTAATAAACCTAATTTGAATTTGGTGGCTTTTACATTGTTAACTGTTTGTCAATGATCGGCTTCAGTTAAGAATTTAGTTGCTTTCAATTCGATGATTATTGCACCGAAACATACAAAATCTGCTTCGAAATATTTTTTTTGTGGTTGATCATCATAAAATACAGGCAGTTTCTTTTCGCGGTCATAAGGTATATTCACTTTCTTAAATTCCAATTCGAGGGCTTCGGCATAAACACTCTCCAAAAATCCAGATCCAAGCTTTTTATGAACTTCAATGCAAGCCCCTATGATCTTGTAACTTTCTTCTTTGTAGAGAATCTCCGCCATATCTCTTTCGTGTCATTCGTTTTAATTCGTGAAATTTCACTTCGACGTGTAAGACTGAATAAAAGTGTCCAATACCCCTTCTACATAACTAAACATTTCAGGTAGTAAACCAGGATACGTACCGAGGAAGAAAGTATTATTCATGATGTAATCCGTATTATTCAGATGATCTGCAATGCGCCAGTTTTTACCCATAAAGCCTGGCTGTTTCGTGATATTACCTGCAAAAAGGTTGCGGGTTTCGATCAATTTTGAATTGAGATGTCCAGTCAATTCATCACGTTTAAATGGAGCGTTTTCCTTGAGTGTTACAATAAATGCAAACCAGGCAGGATCGGCACCTTCAGTAGCTTCGGGAAGGATAAAATAGTCAGGGTATTTCGAGAAGATTCGTGTCCATTCTTTGAAATTTACTTTCCTGTGTTCACAAAATTGAGGCAGTTTATCAATCTGGGCTGCGCCAATCGCAGCCTGGATATCGGTCATCTTGAGATTATAACCGATTTCAGAGTAAACGTATTTATGGTCAAATCCAAAAGGGAGATTCCCAAATTGCTGTGAGAATCGTTTGCCACAGGTATTGTTTTCACCACCGGCACAATAGCAGTCGCGGCCCCAGTCACGGAAGGCACGAACCAGCTGAGCCAATTGCTGATCGTTTGTACAAATAGCACCACCCTCGCCTGTTGTGATATGGTGGGCGGGGTAAAATGAGATTGTGGAAAGGTGTGCAAAGGAACCTGTCTTTTTTCCTTTGTATTCGCTGCCAAAGGCATCGCAATTGTCTTCGATCACCCACAGATCATGTTCCTTGGCCAGTTGCATTACAGCATCAATATTAAAAGGATTACCCAAAGTATGCGCTATAAAGATACACCGCGTTTTTGGTGTAATCGCCTTACGCATCATCTCAATATTAATATTGTAGGTTGGGAACTCCACATCTACAAAAACGGGTACTAATCCATATTGAAGAATCGGTGTGACCGTGGCGGGAAATCCAGCAGCGACTGAAATAACTTCATCGCCTGCTTTTAATCTTTTATCACCCAATTTTTCAGACGTTAAGGCTGAAAATGCCAACAGGTTAGCAGAAGAACCAGAGTTGGTGAGCAATACATGTTCTACACCAAGAAAATCGGCAATCTTTTCAGAAAACTCTTCGGAGAAACGCCCTTCGGTCAGCCAAAAATCAAGGGAGGCTTCAACAGCGTTGATAATTTCTTTTTCATCGAAGACACGGCCGGCGTAGTTTACACGTGATTTGCCAGGGATGAATTCTTTTTCGGAGAATCTGGCATGGTAATATTCAGCTGTTTTAGCTATTATCTCGTTGCGTAGTTGTTTATGATCTGTCATTATTTATATTTCACGAATTTGAACGAATTTGCACGAATGTGTTAAGATAGGTTTCGCAGAGAAAACACAGCGTGCTACAGCGTTATTTTAAATGTATAATTGCAAGTGTAAAAAAGAACCTTATTGTCCTGTAGAAGATAATATAAACAATTTTTGTATTATTTCATTGATGATCAGATCTGTACTTGACCTATATCTGATCTTCGTTTTTATCGTCTTCGATGATTTGATTGTTATTAGCTCTATAATATTCCTCCTCCTCTGACAAATGAAAGAATTCCTTCCAATTGATGTTTTTATCACATTCAACATTAAAGAAAGCATCAATGCCAATTTGTTTAAATTCAGCTTCTTTATTATCTGTTTTATCAGCTTTCATTTTGTTTTTTTTGGTAGTACTAAGGAACAAAAAAATGTGACTCTGTGTTTTTACATTGTGAAACACTGTGCAACTTCTTTATGATTTAGTTTTAACCAAAGTAATCTGTAATTTGCTTTTCTGTTTGATTACACATATTATCACCTTCAATAAAAGATTTGTTCCAGTCGACAATGCTTTTTAAAGTTGTTTCGATATCCCATTTGGGAATCCATCCTAATTCAGCTTTCGATTTGGAACAATCCAATTTCAGGTAATTGGCTTCGTGTGGCTGTGGTGAAGAATCAACACTGTAGGAGGCACCTTCACCCCAATATTCACAGATCATTTTGGTGATCCATTCTACATTTCTTGCATCTTTATCATCGGGACCAAAGTTCCAGCCTTCAGCATATTTTGCGCCTTCAGAATAGAGTTTTGCTGCCAGGGAAAGGTAACCAGTTAAAGGTTCCAATACATGCTGCCATGGGCGTATTGCAAAAGGACTACGGATCTTCACCTCTTCATTGTTTGAAATTGCACGGATAAAGTCGGGGATCAAGCGGTCGTCGGCCCAATCGCCACCACCAATCACATTTCCGGCACGGGCAGACGCCAACGCAACACCGTGTTCTGCATATTTTAAAGGGTTAAAATATGAATTTCGGTAGGAAGAGGTGACCAGTTCAGAGCAACCTTTGCTGTTTGAATAAGGGTCGTAACCACCCATCGGTTCATTTTCGCGGTAGCCCCAATGCCATTCACGGTTTTCGTAACATTTATCGGTTGTAACATTCACGATCGCTCTTACACTTTTTGTATGGCGGCAGGCTTCGAGTAAATGAACCGTTCCCATCACGTTGATGGAATAAGTTTCAACAGGATTCTTGTAGGATTCTCGTACTAATGGTTGAGCGGCCATATGAATCACAATCTCGGGTTGTACCTGTTGCATTACCTTTAGCAAATTGTCGTAGTCACGAATATCCCCAATATAGGAGGTCATGATTTCTCCGATTTTTGCTTCGTTAAATAGGGAAGGGTTTGTAGGCGGTTCTAATGCATAGCCATATACATCTGCACCCAATTTATGGAGCAAAAGAGATAACCAGGAGCCTTTGAAGCCGGTGTGTCCTGTTATCAGTACCTTTTTCCCTTTGTAGATATTATTAAAGAAGTTTGTCATTTTTCTGATATATTCGAATTTCACGAATTTAAACGAATTACACGAATGGTGTTCAATTGACAATTCGTTGATAGTTTAATGATAATGTACCAAAATTTATAAGTAATCCAAGCCTGAATTTTGTTGCTTTAATATTATTCAATGTTTGCTGACGATCGGTATCAATTAAAAACTTTTTAGCTTTCAGTTCAAGAATGATTGAATTATAGCAAACGAAATCAGCACGAAAGTATTTGTTCAAAGGTTTGTCTTCATAATAGACTTGCTGTTTCTTTTCCTTGTCATAAGGAATACCAATTTTTTTGAATTCCAACTCTAAAGCTTCCGAATACACACTCTCCAGAAAACCGGAACCAAGTTTTTTATGTACTTCCATACAAGCCCCGATGATTCTAAAACTTTCTTCTTTGTAGAGAATGTCAGCCATAATATTCGTGTCATTCGTTCAAATTAGTACTATTCGAATTTTACTACCACGTAATCCAGGGTGCTTTCCCCTTTTCGATCAAATCTTCGAGTTGACTTTTGTCTCGTTGCGTATCCATGGGTTTCCAAAACCCTTCGTGTTTAAAGGTGTAAAGTTGTCCATCGCGCGCTAATCCTTCGAGCGGTTCGCGTTCAAAAATTATTTTATCTCCGGCAGGAATGTAATCGAATACTTCAGGCTGGCAAACAAAATAGCCCGCATTGATCCATGCTCCATCGCCTCTGGGCTTTTCAAGAAAAGAGGTGACCTGTTTCTGATCGTTTACGACCAATGAGCCATAGCGTCCTTCGGGTTGAACAGAAGTCATTGTGATTGCTTTTCCATGACTTTTATGGTACGAAACCAAATCGTTGATATTTACATCCGAAACGCCATCCCCGTATGTGAGCATAAAAGGTTCGTTCCCGACATATTCCTTTACTTTTTTAATTCGGTATCCCGTCATGCTTTCCAAACCTGTATCAATGAGCGTTACTTTCCAGGGTTCAGCATGATTGTTATGATGTGTAATTGTATTTGTTGTCATATCAATGGTCAGGTCAGCCATGTGCAGGAAATAGTGCGCGAAATACTCCTTGATCATATATCCTTTATATCCGCATAGGATGATGAATTCATTAAATCCGTAATGCGAATATGTTTTCATGATGTGCCACAGAATTGGCTTTCCACCAATCTCCACCATTGGTTTTGGTTTCAGGGTGGTTTCTTCAGATAAACGGGAGCCAAGGCCACCGGCAAGAATAAGTACCTTCAT
>Ga0209512_1002807_pt1 | contig 17708 bp, 18 predicted proteins | sample frozenSSSSmetaG_FD_184142 | JGI IMG/M metagenome (GOLD analysis project Ga0209512, IMG submission 184142) | Glacier valley bacterial and archeal communities from Borup Fiord, Nunavut, Canada, to study Microbial Dark Matter (Phase II) -... | ecosystem: Environmental > Aquatic > Freshwater > Ice >... | reverse complement strand
TTGACCGATTCACGCTCCGGTTTTACCAATAACGAGAGCGTAGCAGGTGGTGCTGTCATTACCTTAGCCATGACCAATACGCGGATCGAGCAGCGGATAAAACAAATCGACCAGCATGTTGATTCCTGCATAAATCAGTGCAAAGACGATTACCAACCCTTGCAACAGCGTGTAGTCCCGCGTGTTGACAGCCTGAACCAGCAATTTACCCATGCCCGGCCAATTGAAGATCACCTCAATCAACAGCGAGCCACTCAATAAATTGGCGGTACTGTTTCCAGCAACAGTTACGAGCGGGAGCAGGATATTCCGCAGCGCATGACGGACGATCACCATTCGTTCGCGTAAGCCTTTACTGTAGGCCGTCCGAATGTAATCCTGACCGAGTTGTTCAAGCAGCGTGGCGCGCGTCATGCGGGTGAGCAGCGCTAACGTTGCCAACGATAAGGCCACGGCGGGCATGATCAGGTGTTTATCGAAGCCCAGACCGCTGATCGGCAGCCATTTCAATTTGAGCGAGAACAAAAGCTGCATCAAAATACCCAAACCGAACACCGGAATCGATACGCCAATCAATGCGATCAACCGTGACAAGTTATCCCATGCCGAATTTTTGCGCAGTGCCGCGATAATCCCCAATGGCACGCCGATCCCGACGGCCAACGTCATGGCCGCCAGTGCCAGCACGACTGTTTGCGGAAAGGCTTGCCCGATCATGATGATCACGGGTTGGCGCGTCAGATAGCTGCGCCCCAGATCGCCATGCAGCGCGTTTCCCAAAAAAGCTACGTACTGATTGAAGATTGGCTCGTCCAGGTGCATCGAACTACGCAAGGTCGCGAGCGCCTGCGGATCATCCCGCGCGCCGACCAGAAAAGACGCTGGATCACCCGGCAAAACGCGCATCAGCACGAAAGCCAGCGTATAAATCCCGAACACGGTCGGGATCAACTGCAAAAGGCGAATCGCAATGTAACGAAGCATTCATCAGCTCGAATAAAGTTGCGCAGCACGATACGAAACTGTGTTTTGCCCTCACCGGCATCGCTCTTCATAAAAGACAGGGCGTCCTGACTGCTGAAGCAAGATGCAAGGTGAGGGCAAGTTCAGCCTATTTTGCAATCGTAATCCGGTTGAACAGCACATACGAATTGTTATCTATGACGATCCCGCTCAACCGTGGGTTGACCAGCACCGTGCGCGTATTGTGAATGATCGGGATGATGACGCCGCGATCAATTCCGGCCTTTTCAATCTGGCGATAGGCTGCGTCACGGTCAGCACCGAGGGGCAGCGCCGCCGCTTTACTGATCATCGCTGCGATGTCGGCTGCACCTTCGTAACTGTCATAACCGCACTTTTGAAGCGATCCACCGGTCCGATAAAGCTGCGGTACGAAGTCATCGGCGTCGGCGTAATCCTGACTGAAGCTAATCGTGCCAAGCTGCATTTTGCACGCGCCGCGATCCTGATCATAGAGCGATTTCTCGGTGCTGTTGATCTTCAACGTGATTCCGGCGTCGGCCACCTGCTGCTGAATCGCGTTCAAAATGCGCAGTTCACTTTCAACCTGGCCAGTACGGACTTCAATCGTCAGACCGTTCGGAAAACCGGCTTTCGTGAGAAGGTCTTTTGCTTTGGCGACATCATGCGGATAGGGTTGATACGATTTGTCGAAAGCGGAAAGTCCCGGCGGGTACAGCCCTTGTGCTGCGCTGCCCTGTCCGGCCAGCACTGTTTGGACAATCGCGTCACGGTCGATGGCATACGCCAACGCCTGACGTACTTCCGGCTTGCTGAGGGCGGGGTCTTTGAGATTGACACGGAAAAAGAACGTTGACAGGATCGGTACATTGAACAGCGCTTTTGAGAGTGTGCTGTCCTGTTGCAAGCGTGCCAGATCGGGTTCAGGGACAACGGCCACATCGCTGTTATTGGCCTGATATTCAAGCACCTGCTGCGACGCGCCCGGCGATGTGCGCATGATCGCCGTTTTTACGACAGGCGCACCGCCCCAATACGCATCGTTCGCTACCAGCGTGATTGATGTTTGGTGCTGCCATTCCTTGAGCTTATACGGCCCCGTACCCACCGGATTTTGCGCAAAATCAGCGCCTACGGCTTCTTTAGGAACAATAAAGCCACCCGGCAGCGTCAACTGTTTGAGGAACGAACCCACCGGCGCAGTAAGCGTAATTTTGACGGTCAGCGGATCGATCACTTCGACGCCCGACAAAGTAGTCGCGCGCTTGGTTGCGTCCGTCACGCGCATATCATTGAAGCCCTTGACGCTGTTCAGCAGCAAGCTCGTATATGAAGTGCCTGTTGTCGGATTGCCCAGGCGCTCAAGGGAGTATTTTACATCGTCGGCGGTCATATCGCGCCCGTTCTGAAATTTGACGCCTTTATGCAGGTGGAAGGTGTACACAGTGCTATCGCTTGAAATGTCCCAACTATCCGCGAGCAACGGTTTGGGATTAAGCGTTTTGGGATCGTAAGTGACCAAACCCTCGTAAACGTTGTATAAAACCTGAAACTCATCAATCGTAGAGGCGGCCTGTGGGTCAAGCACATTCGGTTCCCCCTCGATGAAGAAAGTGGTCACGGTATTGGCGCTGTTGTTTGTTTGAGCGTAAGCAGCGACGGATACGCTCATCAGCATAGTTGCTAAAACGAGCAAAGAACGTACTAAAATTTTGAACATATAGCTTCTAACCTCTCCAATATGCTTTCAACCAAAACTTGATGTTCTACCTGATTTCCATAGACTACCGCAGAGTGCAGCAATTTACCCACTTTTATGCCTTAACGCTTTTTGCAAAACAAATCCAGCCTGTGTGATAATAGCCACAATCATGTGACCATCGAAAGTTAGCAGACAAAATCTTATCTGGCAGGGCTTATGAAACTTACGATTATCGGGGGTGGGAGTGTACGCACGCCGCGAATGATTCCGTCGTTGGTACGGCGCGCGGCACGGCTCGATTTGCACGAGCTGTGGCTTATGGATATTGATGCGGACAAGCTCAAGCTGATCGGCAGTTTATGTCAGGCGATGGCCGAACAACTGGGCGCGCCTTTTCGCGTGGTATTGAGCACTGACGCGCGCGAAGCGCTCAGTGGGGCAGCCCACATTATTACGTCGATCCGACCCGGCTTTGAGCAAGGCCGCGCCGTCGATGAACGGATCGCTTTCGATCATGGTGTTCTCGGCCAGGAGACGACAGGCGCTGCTGGCTTTGCGATGGCAATGCGCAGTTTGCCTGCGATTCTGGACTATTGCCGATTAGCCGAATCAGTTGCGCCTGGCGCATGGGTGTACAACTTCACTAACCCCGCCGGGTTGGTCGCTCAAGGCTTAACCGACGCTGGTATTCAGCGCGTCGTCGGAATTTGCGACAGTGCTAACGGCGCTCAGAATGCAGCGAGTCGCTATCTGGATGTACCGTTGGCGCGCGTCCAGCATGAAGTCTTTGGCCTGAACCATTTATCATGGACGCGCAGTGTGCGGATTGATCCCGACCCGAACGGCAGTGGCGGCGAAGAAGTGTTACCCGCGCTGCTCAGTGACGAAAAATTCATCGCGGCCACGCATATGGCGATTTTCGATCCAGCGGTACGCGCGTCGCTCCACATGTTTCTGAATGAGTATCTGCACTATTTTTATCATCGTGATGAGGCGTTGGCAGCGCTCCGCGCCAAGCCGATCACGCGCGGTCAGGAAGTGATCGCGCTCACTGATGAACTGCTCGGACGGCTGCGTGTCGCGGAAGCCAATCCGCAAACTACTCATACTGAAACCACTGATAGTACAGCGAACGGACTGGCAATCTGGAACGAGGTCATGGGTAAGCGGACTGCCTCCTACATGGCACACGCGCGCCACGACACGCCGCGTCCCAGAATGTCGCCCGTGGAAGGTGACGATGAAGGTTATTCCGGGGTTGCGCTTGGCTGTGTGGAAGCAATTGCGACAGGGGTAACGCATTTCACGGGTTTGAATGTGCCGAACGCCGGAAGTATCACCGGGATGCAGGCCGATGATGTGGTCGAGGTTAGCTGTATCATCGATAAAGATGGTCCGCGTCCGCTGCCCGTAGGTGAAATCCCTGAAGGCCCGTACCTGCTGATGCGTGACGTGAAGCGTTACGAACGGTTGGCGTCGGAAGCGATCTTGACCCGTTCGCGCGATCTGGGTGTTGAAGCGCTGGCGGCACATCCGTTGATCGGATCGTATCCGCTCGCTAAATCACTACTGAGCGCATTTTTGAACGCACATCACGATTTGGTGGGTGACTGGCATTGACGACTGCATTCCCAACTGTGAACTTTCCGGCGAAACCCTTTTACGATGTAATCGTGACCGGCAGCTATTTTTGCGATCTCGTTTTTACGGGTTTGCCGACGCTGCCGCAGCTTGGCACGGAAATCTACGCACCGCAGCTTGATCTGGTGATCGGTGGCGGCGCGGCCAACACCGCTATTGCTTTGCGGCGGCTCGCTGTGAACGTGGGCTTAGCGACCGAATTAGGCGACGATCTGTTCAGCCGCTTTGCAGCCGATCAGCTGCGGGTCGAAGGGATCGATGCGACTTTGATTAATCAGTCGGCCAGTGCGCTCCGTCGCTTGACGGTCAGCCTGTCGTATCCGCAAGATCGGGCTTTCGTGACCTATGTTGATCCCGCACCGACCAGCGCAGAACGGGCAGCCAGGGCACTCGCCAGCGCCGATTGTCGGCATATTCATTTTCCTGGCTTGAGCATCACGCCTACGATGTTAGATATTCTGACGGACTGCCGGACGCGTGGGATCAATGTGTCAATGGATTGTCAACATCGTGCTGAAACGTTGCAATCCCCATTGGTATGCGAAATTCTGAGCCAACTTGCTATATTCATGCCGAACGAAACGGAAGCACTGCGCCTGACCGGTGCCGATTCGGTTGAAACGGCGATCCGTACCCTGGCCGAAATCACGCCGTGCGTGGTGATTAAACGTGGTGCGGCAGGCGCAATCGCGCGTTGGCGGGGTATCGAGGGAGCGGGCACTTGTGAAATTCCCGCTATCCCAAGCGTTGTGATCGATACCACCGGCGCAGGTGATATATTCAACGCCGGATTTTTGGCGGCCTATCTGGAACGGCAACCGATCGCGGAATGTGTGCGTTGGGGCAATTACTGCGGCGCGCTGTCCGTGCGCGGCGTGGGGGGTACTCAAACCGCCCCAACCCGGTCGCAGTTGACGGCATGGTTAACCGAAACGGTGTAACACCCTATTTGTTGCTCTTGACCGTACCATGGGGCAAGCGTTTTCGTTCTGGATGCATCTAATAATTATATAACAGTATGATAAATATTCAATAAATAGTATATTTACATAAAAATTACGCCTAAAATGACTGAAAAGAGTGGAATGTGTATGATGAGCGACATTTCTATCCGTAATCTTGTTGACCCTGCCAACCGTTACGCTGTCGCAGCCCGTACCGCGTCCTCCCAGCTATGGTCGTTGGTTGCAGCGCTTGGGATGAGCGTCACTGTCGTGCTCATCGCGATCGTGACTGCTATGATATTTCCGATCACTGCGAAAAACGCTGCTGCCGCGCCCCACATCCTGAGTGGGCATTCGGACATAGTAACCAGTGTGGCCCGGTCGCTCGATGGTAAAACGCTTGCTTCTGGCTTCTGCTAGCAATGACCAAACGGTGCGACTATGGGACGTGATCAGCGGGAAAGCAGTGCGCGTTCTGAACGGGCATAAGGGGGTTGTGACCGGTGTAGCGTGGTCGCCCGACGGCAAGATCCTTGCCTTCGCAGGTTATGACACTGTCGTGCGGCTATGGGATGTAATCCCTGGTGTCGGCATAATAACGACAGGCTAAGCGTACACACCGTTAAAGTTTCAATAATGAGCTCCCTATATGATGCATCAAGGTTAATCACTTTGAGAGTAATGAGGTGACTTCAGATCAAGGTTATGCCCGAATCGGTAAATAATTCGGCGGCACCCAAAGTAGCCGGACTCACCTTCTGAGCGTCGAGTTGAGTGACCCCATGGAAGTGAGTGAAGCGGATAAGACCACGCACCAAGGCAGCCACAAAGGCAGTGTCTTCGCCAGTGCTGGAATTTTCTAGCCAAAATCCTTTGATAATCAGTGTCTTCGTGGCGCGGTTGAGCTTGACATCTATACGCCCGACCAGCTCGTTCCCATACAGAATGGGCAGCACATAATACCCCCAGCGGCGCTTCTCAACAGGCGTATAAATTTCCCATTTATAGTCAAAGTTGAATAGTTTGGCGGCTCGTCCACGCGCACTGACTGGATCAAGCGGAGCAAGAAAATTAACCTCTGTCTCGGCGGTTGAGTCGACTATCGTCCATGCTGCCGGAACCTGACCGATTTCGAGGGTTTCCAAATCAGTTAAATTTCGCGTGAATGTGTAGTGCAGGTCCTTCATACCTTCGATTTCGACCGCCGTAACATCACCCGTAGCGATCAACGCACTAACGCGCTCCTTCATTTCGGCTGAGCTGACAGTACGACGTGCAAAATAGGCAAACCCACGGCGCCACTCGCTGAAACGCGGTAAGCCGTCCATGTGCAGCGCTTTACGGATAAAAAAAGCTTCGGCATCCGTTTCACTCATGGGCTTCAAATATTTTTCTGGTGCAATATGCTCTGCAAAATCGTACAGTCGGTCGAAACCACGTCGCCCCGCAGTCATCAATTCCCCCACCCGCCATAGGTAGTACATCGCCAAACCCGTATCCTTCCGGGCTCGGTAGTTTTCAACGCGTGTCGTGCTTTTCAAGTCACGGTGACCCAGTGGGCCACGTGCCTTGATTTCTGCCCGTACAGTGTCTACCAAAGATTGGTTAGTTTCCATGAAAGCGTGCCACCACGCTTCATTCATATGGCGCTGCATATGGATCTTCCAGTACGGCAATTCTTCCATAGGGTAAATTTGTAGTATGCCACCGTAGTCGAAAAACAACCGCTCCTGGTAGAGCAGTTCGTTCAGGTGATCAGGCTGGTAATCCACCACACGGCTATGCAGGATCAGATCGTGGTTACGAGCGATGACGAGCAGTGGGTCAATCTGGACAGCACCCATCGCTCGAATGGCCTGTGCAGTCCCTGCTTTTCCTTGCCAACGACGACCCGGCCATAAACCCTGCTGTCCAAGGATGAAGCGACGCAAAGTCTGAACCGTTACTTTGAAATGTGACGCTGCCATATCAAGCCTATCTCTAATATCTCTAGGAGAATAGCCTATAGGTTCTAAATTGTCATCCGACCGGATGCAAGTGTATATACGATGGTAAAACTAAGTCAAAATCCGCATACTTAATGAGTGTTCACATACAATCATTAGCCTTCTGAACGCTCAATATCTAGATGCTTGCCCATCGGCTAATTAAAAAGGTTCACAGTGGTTTAAATACAGATGGTTTGATCGTTATGGGCCGCCCTTACCGAACAAAGCGAAAATCCTGTAAGTGTAAAAGTGTTGTATCATCTAACATGGCATCTATCAGGAACGACAACAATGACTGTCAGACACACGCTGAGAAGTTTCCTGCGCTGCCTTGGCACGCTTTCACTCGTCATTGTTTTAGCGCTGACAGGCACTTTATTTGCCGTGAGACAAGCTGCCCATGCCGCGCCGCCTGCCAACAAAGACAGCGCTGAGACTGAGCGCTCCGCTTATGGTAGCTTGCCGACAACGTTCATCGCGAACGGTGGACAGCTCGATGCCAGTGTGCGCTATGAAGTGCGCAGCAGTGCCGGGCATTTGTTTTTCACGCCACAGGGCGTTACGCTGGCGCGCACGGCTGCCGACAACGCACCTGTGGCGCCACACGACATTCAGCCAGCGGCACAGCCTGTCAAGCCAGCGGTTGATACAGCACCTCCAACGAGCATCGCCGTGCGCCTTAGCTTTGATGGCGCGAACGCCAATCCTACACTCGGCGCTGGTGTGTCAGTAACTTGTTAAAGATCATAAAAAATCGGCGTGTTCATCACGTCAATCAGCGTCAGACGCGCGGATGCTGGCAGGCGCTTTAACCATTTAGGAGCGACTAAAAGCATAACGCAGCGTTACCCCCAAAATGCAGTAAGCTGCCAAAACGGTCCCTCGCAGGGTGCCGCTCACTTTTGATTGCCCTGACCAACGCCGCCGATAACTAACCGGCACTTCGACAATCCGGGCATGGCTGCGGGCAGCTTTGACGATCATCTCTGTCGGCCAGCCGAATGTCATTTCGCGCATCAGGAATCGGTTCAGTGTTTCAGCGCGAATCGCCCGAAACGGCCCCAGATCGGTCACCTCGATGCGGTATAACACCCGCATAAGATTGGATACCAATCGATTACCGAAACGCTGAGTTGGTGGCATCGACCCTGGCTCAATGCCCCCCTTGACCCGCGAACCGAGCACCAGATCGGCCTGGTTTTCGACAATAGGCGTCAACAACCGTCGCATTTCCGCTGGATCGAAGCTGCCATCGCCATCAAGAAAAACGATTACGTCAGCGTTTTGACCGACGGCAGCCACACCTGCCGCGCACGCATAACCGTAACCGCGTCGCGACTCAGCGACGACCTGTGCCCCAACGGCGCGTGCGGCGTCAGCCGTACCATCTGTTGAGCCATTGTCGATGAGGACGATTTGCGTCGACTCGGCGGCATCACGCGGAATTTCGCCTATCAGCCGGGCGACGTTGCCCGCTTCGTTCAACGCTGGGATCAACACGGCAATGCGCATCAGCGCGATTCCCGCACGGTTGGATTGGCCGCTAAAAAGACGCGGGTGTGCTGAGCGATTTCCAGCGGCAGGTTGTCAAGTTCCGCGACCAGCCGTCGTATATCGGCCACATAATCGATATCGTACCATTCGGGCAAACGAGCAACGGTCAAACCGTCTTTGGCAGCACAGGCTAATGTATCGGTGACCACCTGCGGCGTACTCATGGTGACTCCCAGAAAAAGATGCGATGCAGGCGCTTTCAAGCCAATCAGGTAATAACCGCCATCGTCACAAGTGCCAAGTGTGACATCCGCATTATCGAGTTCAGCAAAGGCGGCGCGCAGGCAGTCCGCTGGAAGTGTTGGACTATCGCTGTCCATGATCACGGCTTGCCCATAACCGCCGACAGTCAGACAATATGCGGTCGCATGATGCAGTCGTTGCGACAGGTCGGCGCCGTTTTGCAGCAGCAGTTCAAAATCCGGTGCCAACTCGCGGAAATATGCTTCGGCCCCTTCAGGCGCGTAGCTAATAATCGGCACAAAATCGCACAACTTTTGCGCCGCTCGAACAATGTCGAGTGTGTCACGCAAGAAACACGCATACAGCGCCGCCGCTTGTTCGCCGGACAAGGGTGGCGACAAGCGCGTTTTGGTTTGGCCGGGCGTGGGCCGCTTGGCAACAACTAACAGCGCACGTTTGATCATGTCCGTTCAACAGCCTTTCGCCTTTCAGATCGCACAAACGAAAACGCAGCCAGTGCCAACAACCCGTACAATGGCATGAATTGTACCCACGCCGCCCACGTTGGCGCATAACCCGTGATGAACAGCGTATAGGACAGCACTACCAAGCCGCTGAACAGCCACCAGCCGAGCGCCGCCCAGCGTGCCCGCGCCAGGGTGATCGCCACAAACGGCAGCAGCCACAGCACATACCACGAAAACAGGTTGATGGAAACCAGCAGGTAGACCGCTATCGGCCGTGCGCCGCGCAAAACCGCCTCGCGTGCGGATTGGGCCGGACGAATCACAAAAAACAGGCTCACCAAGCCGATCAAGCCTGGAAATAGCAGGCTTGACGGCAAATAATAAGCCAGGTGATGCCCTTCAGCCCACTGGATCAACAGCATGGGCACGGGCGCAATGTTGAAGAATTCGCGGCTATAGTTAGGGAGAAAACCAAGGGTATCGACCCCTGGCGCAATATAAAGTGCATAGCCAATTCCAATGGTGACCAGTGCCGCCGCTGGCAAAGACAGACTGTACAGCCAATCGCGGCGAGTTGCTCGCTGGACGCTCCACAGTGCCGGGAGCAAAATCAGCGGGTACAGCTTGACCAGCGTGGCGAGGCCAATCAAAAGCCCAATGCCAATTTCATAGCGAAGGCTTGTACGCACGGCAGGTGCTTTCAGCCGCAGCCACAAGGCACCGATGATCAGTGGTAAATAGAGCGCGTCCACATGCCCTGAATGGGCTACCTCGAAAATGAGCAGTGGATTCCACAGGAAAATCAACACGCGCGCAGGGTTTTGGCCGAACTGCTGCAAAACGCCGAGCAGCAAGCCGCCCGCCAGCAGCACCGCCGCCACCATCGCCACCTTCATACCAACGATGCTGTCCGGGAAGATGCGCCACACTGACGCGAAAGTCAATTCGGCACCCGGTGGATAAACTGTGATCGCCGAAGGTCGGTTCATATGCGCCCAAACGGTCGGATCATGCAACAGCGACAATTCGGGCGCGTTAGCGGGATAGCGGTACGGATTGACGCCGTTGGCCTGCACACGCCCATCCCACACGTAGCGATACATATCGTCGGACAGGGTAGGCGAAGTTGGCAGCAGCAATCCGTTGAACACCACCGCGAAACCGAACACGATCAGCAAGGTTGATCGTGTGGGCGGCGTTGGCTCGACCAGGATTGCCCATGTTGCCAGGGCGTACAAACCAAACGCCGCGACGAAGAAGAAAAAAAAGCCCTCGATTCGATCCGGGCGGAACGGACCATACAGCGCGGCACCGCTGTAAACCAGCAGGCAGAGCACGCCTGATGCAATGAGTCTGCGGCGCAAACCCATCCGTCAGGAAACGATGCGCGCGAGGATACCCGCGATTGGACTGCCACCGTCGGCTATGCGCTTCAACCGGGCGTACAGCATGGCGTCCAGGCCGATAAACCGTCCGCCGACCACGATAAACAGCGCGTTTGCCACAATCAGCATCAAATAGGTCCAATCCCATTCGTTCGGCACCGCTGTCAAGCCGATAAACAGGTTGATCGCCATCACAAAGCCGACAAAGCCGCCCAGCCGTGTCAGAAAGCCAGTCATCAGCGAGAAGCAGACAAACGCTTCTCCAGCAACGATGAAAAAGGCCAGCCAGCTTATATTGGGCGTGATGAAGCCAGTCAAAAAGTCTTTATAGGCCGGATAGCGCGGGTTGGCGATTTCCTTGCCGATCCAATCGCACAAGCCGCTAGTGCCTGCCGCCGGAAGCAATGCGCCAGCCGGACAGCCAAAATTGTTCCAGGGTAGTTTCCAAAGCAATTGGGTGAACCATAGCGCCGCGACCATGACCCGAATCAGACCAAAAATGATTTCGTTGGTGCGGTTAACCGACGTATAACCCGGACGTGGCAAAACGGCTTGTACAATCAAGCCCAGACAGCCGATCATTGCCAGTGTCCCGCCGAGCGCAAAACCGGCTTTGATGCGGAGCGTGTTATCGACCAGGTACAGCAGGCCGATCATGCCTACTCCGGCCATGTACCAGCGCGCCCCGGTTTCGCGCAAAACGATCATACTTACCAACGCCGTCACGATGCCGACCACACCGATCACGAGCGTCAGGGCTGGAAAGGTTGTGCTCGAATCAATAAAAGCAAAGCCAGTCGTCGTACTATCCACGCGGAGTGGAAAAAGCAAGTAGGCAATAATAATCAAGACTGCGCTGACCAGGCCAATCAGGTCACCAGGCGCGGGACGGGCGGGATTAAGCGGCTGAGACGGAATGGGTAGTGTGGCAGCAGTCATAAATCAAAATCCTTATTTGAACCAACTAATGGCACTGTCGCGCTATACTTTACGGCAATGGCAGTGAGTGAACGAGATTATAGTCGTTATGACGGACAAACCCGATATTCAATCAATTCTGCAACAAATGCAAATGCTGGCTGATCAACTAGCAAACGCGGGTGCAGCGGCTAATTCAGCAGCGCCAATGAGCACGCTTATCCCCTTAGACGCGGGGTCACAGCAGGTATATTACGCGCCACCCGCGACCTATCGCGTCAAGGACGGCGTAACGCTGGCAATCGATGGCGAAAAGCCCCATTGGATCAGCACCAATGCCACCGGCGCGATGGCCTTACGTCTGTCCAATGGCGAAAACACGGTAGCCGACATCGCCGAACGCATCGCCGAGCGCTATCGGCAGCCACTCAGCACGGTACTGTCTGATACTGCGGCCTACCTGGAAACGCTGAGTGGCATCGAATATGTGAGCCAATCGCCACGGCTCGCTCCAACCTATCGCGGACGGGGCGAAGCGATCAAACTGGGACGGCTGGCCGATTTATTCTTGTTCGTCACCAACGATTGCAATTTACGCTGCACGCACTGCTATGTCAGCAGCGGCGATTATGTACCACCGCGCGAAATGACCGCCGATGAAATTTACAGCGTCATTGACCAGGCACGCGAACTGGGTGTCACGCGCTTTTTGGTCACTGGCGGCGAGCCGTTCATGGTGCGCGATATTTACGACATTGTGCGTTACATCACTGCCGAGTCTGATCTGGTGCTGCTGACCAATGCCATGTTCCTGACCGAAAAAAACATCGAGCGGCTGGAACAGAGCAAGGGGTCGGGCAGCATTGCCATTCAAGTGAGCCTCGACGGGCCAACGGCTGATCTGCACAACGCCATTCGCGGCAAGGGTGCCTTTGAACGCACCACGAGCGTGATTCCGCGCCTGATCGCGCACGGCTTCTCAGTGACCATCAGCACGGCGGTTAGTTTGCACACCGTCGATCATATGGCCGACATGACGCGGCTGGTGCATCAGCTCGGTTGCAGCGAACACCACATCTTGTGGATGCAAGAATGGGGTCGCGCCGTCGATAACAAGCCGGAACTGATGATTTCTCCGGCACGTATGGTCGAAGTGATGCGCACCTGTCGCCAGGTTGCCGACGAATTGGGTATTACCATCGATAATGACGCCTCGTTGAGAGTGCGGGTGCGCGGCAAACATGGCCGTAAAACGGATTTGTGTAGCTGTGCCTGGGATAGTCTGGCCGTGTTCAGCGATGGTCAAGTCTACCCGTGCGTGTGGATGGCTGGTGCACCGGGGCTGGAGTGCGGCAATGTTTTACAGCAGTCGCTCGAACAAATCTGGCGCGAGTCGCCGATGTTGGAGGAAGTGCGCGGGGTATCGGTGCAAAACCGTGAGCAGTGCAGCGATTGCCATCTGAAATATATATGTGCGGGCGGATCGCCCTGTTCATCGCATTTTGGCAGTCTTGCCAGCAAGGGCAAGGGCGATTTCCACGCCGCCGAACCCTATTGCGAAACATTTATGGCTTTGACGCACGACATGCTATGGGAACTCGGTTTGGCAGGTGTCGAAACACGTATCATGTCGAATGGCTACGAAGCCCCGCGTTTGTACAATGCAATGGAAGGTGCTGGAGCAAAATGCGCTCGGCCAAATACGACAGCAGTTGATCGCGCCTTTGAAGTCGGCTCGTACCACTGCGTGTGCGTGCTCGAAAGCGATGTGGCCGAAGGTGTTGCGTTTAAGCCGGTGGTCAAAATTACGCCAATTGCCCAAGCCAATGACCCTTATGCAGCGACGGTCAGCTTTGACGCGATGGGCGAATCGTGTGTCGAACTGCTGCTGCCAATGGCGAAAATGGTACGGGCACTGCAAACCAACCAAATCCTGAAAGTGGTCACGGACGATCCGGGTGCCCGCGAAGATTTAGGGGCGTGGTGCCGCATGACGGGCAACGAACTGTTGGAGCGGGTCAAAAGCGTAGGGTATGACAGCTACTTTATCCGACGTGGCAGCAGCATGTGAAAGGCTCTGTAAGATGACTACATTAACCGCTGAACAAAAGGTAGATCGGCTGTTAGATGCCGGGCAAGCAGGCTGCGGCGAACTGCTGATGTTGATTTTTGAAGAAATGAAAACACTGGCACCAAGCCAAATTCTTCAGGTGATCGGGTATGATCCAGGTGCGCGCGAAGATATTCCAGCCTGGTCTCGTCTCACAGGCAATCGTCTGTTGGCGATGGAAACAATAGCAGTGGACGGCTCCGCGCAAACCAGTTACTTCATTCAGAAACGGTAGAAAAAGGATAATCGAACATGGGTAAGTTTGTTGTGAGTTTGACCGCTGCCAAGAACGATACCGATAAAGCGACAGTCGCCTTCGTGGTCGCCAATGCTGGCCTCGTTTCCGGCCAGGAAACAATCGTCTTTTTGAGTACAGAAGGCGTCTACTTGGCGGACAAGGGATATGCCGACGACATCCACGAAGAGGGCTTTAAGCCGCTCAAAGAATTGATCGACAGCTTTGTCGAAAACGGCGGACAAGTGTGGGTTTGCTCGCCGTGTTTCAAGCGTCGCGGCCTTGAGGAAGCGAATCTCATCAAGAACGCGACCATTGTGGGGGGTGCCAAACTGGTCGAAGTGCTGTCACAGGGTGCGGGCAGCGTTTCGTACTAATCGCAAAATCGCATGTTTGATTGCGGACGCCATTGCTGGCGTCCGTTCATGTTTATCGGGAGCGATTAAGGAATGTTTTTAAGTACATTATCGCATCAAAAACGGGCATTGGTCACGGGTGGCGCGGGCTTGATCGGTTCGCATCTGGTCGATTTGCTGGTGCGCGAAGGCTGGCGCGTCCGCATTCTGGATAATCTCGAACCGCAAACGCATCGCAACGGCAAACCAGCCTGGATTAACCCGGCGGCTGAATTTGTCAACGGGGATATTCGGGATCGTGCATTGGTCATGGCAGCACTGCAAGATATTGACGTGATTTTTCACGAGGCGGCTTACGGTGGTTATATGCCGGAAATCAGCAAATATGTCGAAGTAAACAGCTTTGGCACAGCGCAGTTGCTGGAGATCATCCGCGAAGAAAATTTGCCGATCAAGAAAATTGTCGTGGCATCATCGCAAGCGGTTTACAGCGAAGGCGCAGTCACCTGTCCAACGCACGGGTTGGTCTTCCCGGTAACACGCCCGCTCAGCCAGTTGCAGCGCGGCGATTGGGCCGTTTATTGTCCCCAGTGCGGAAGCGCGACGAAACGCGCTCCAACCCCTGAGCACGCGCCCATCGGCGGTGAAACGGTTTATGGTTTGACCAAAGTTGATCAGGAGCGGTTGGTGTTGATGTGGGGAAAACAGATCGGCATTCCGACGGTTGCGCTGCGTTATTCGTGTACGTATGGGCCGCGCCAATCGATTTTTAATCCGTATACGGGTGTAATCGCCATTTTTAGTACGCGCTTGTTGAGCGGACAGCCCCCGGTGTTGTATGAAGATGGCTTGCAGACGCGCGATATGTCGTATGTCGAAGACATTGCCCGCGCCAATTTACTGGCAATGGAAAACGCGGCGGTGGATGGTCTGCCCGTTAATGTCGGCTCAAATGTCGCCACACCGATTGTTGATCTGGCATATCTGATCGCGGACGCGCTAAGCGTGCCGATTGAACCGATTGTGCGCGGCGAATTCCGGCCTGGCGAAATGCGCGACTTGCAATCGGACATCACTCGCGCCCAGTTGATCGGCTATCAGCCTCAAGTGAGTCTGGCCGACGGCATTGCCCGGTACATGGCCTGGATACGCACACAAGGGCAGGTGAAAGATTATTTCGCGGCGGCAGAAGCTGTTCTTCGCCAAAAACGGGTCGTGCAGCCGGTTATCGACCGTTCCGTCACCGAAGGGCGTCCAGAATAGCCGCTGATTCGAGCCGCTGTGTATAGTCGGCAGGGACAAACGCCAACCGTATCAGGCCGTCGGGCTGAATCACGAAGGTGCCCGGCATTGGCAATTCCCAGGAATCATCACCGTTCGATTGCGGAATGTTCGTGGAATACTGCCGTAACGATTCGGGCAGCGTAAACAATAAGCGATACTGCCGCAACAATGCGGCGATAATCTAACAGTTGTTCTTCCGGGGTCATCGATTGGTCCTTTTCGAATGCACCAGAGTAGTTGCTGCGACCACAACAATACTTACCTGTGGCGCGTAGCAACTATCCCAGGTTCAGAACCTCCGTTGGCTCCGATCATCCACTGTGTGCCGTTCCCAATAGAGGGTGTACGCCATGATTTCGCGTACCCTTACATAGATGTCATTATTCCCGGCGTCACCGTTGTTCCCACCGTTGATAGCTCAGCAATCCGCATCACTTCGTAATACAACGCTCGATGCGACGTGCTTACCTCCTGCACCGTAATGACCAGACTGGTCAGCAGCACACCCACGCCGATCAGGAAAATAAACAACGCGGCTACCGCGAAGAAATCCGAGGTCAGAACCACGCTTGTCGCAATGATGAACATATCCAGCAGAAAAATGGTGGCGGCACCATGCAACGCAAAAATCGCCTGCCGTATCTGGCGGTGATGACCCAGTAACAACGGAATCTGTCTATCAATCTGGCTGAGTCGCTCGCTGGTCATATCGAACGCCGTGCGGTTGTCCGCGTTCTTACTGTGCATCAGCGGCGCTGAAAGCAGCTCAAATCGTTCGCGTGCCATCAGCCGCAGTCGATCATTCACGTTGGCACAACGGCTGAGGATGCCACCCGACAAAATCGCGCAGGCGGTCACCATCACTACCGGAGCCACGATCAACTGAATAGACTTCAAGACCATATCGAGGAGCATGATCCACCGCTTTCAGGCTGTACCGCCAGAGTGTTTTCCGACAGTTTATCCACGTGCAGTACCATTCGGCAAAACTTCGCGGCGTCGAAACCCGCTATACTACAGTGATGATCGCCTGAGAAGCGAAGGAGTCTGTGTATGAAAGCGGTAGCCGTTTTTCCGGGCAAAGCCAATAGCATTCACCTGGCCGAATTAGCCAAGCCAAGCATCAGCGATATTCCCGGTGGGCGCGGTGTGCTGGTCAAAGTTTTGCGTGTTGGCGTTGATGGGACGGATAAAGAGATCAACGCCGCCGAATACGGTCAGGCACCCGAAGGCTTCGATTTTCTGGTCACCGGCCATGAGTCATTTGGGAAAGTGGTCGAGGTCGGACCCCAGGTGACGCATGTAGCACCGGGCGATTATGTGGTTGCCACCGTGCGCCGCCTTGGGAAGCGAACCAGCGTCCGTTTAATGGGCGTGCGGCACGCTTGCAAGACGATCCGCACTGGCGTAATTACATATTGTTTAACGAATACTTTCATGGCGACACGGGTGCAGGGATTGGTGCCAGTCACCAGACTGGCTGGACAGGGCTGATCGCCAAGTTGATCCAGCAGCAAGGCGAACATTCGGCACCCGTCGCCAAATCGCCATAAACCGGGATAGGACTTGGGCGTTAGGACGGGCTAAGCAGTAACGGAACTATCACTACGAACAGCATGAGTAGTATCCACAAGGGGCTTTGAGCAGGTGTGGCTTGGACGAGCAGCGTGCTCGGAATCGGGCTTTGATTGGCGGCGCTTTGCCGTTTGCGCCGCTGTTCGAGCCAGAAAAAGTACATGGCCGTTACCACGCCATAGGCAATGTGTCCCAGGAAGCTCGGTGGGTAAGCCGCCAGCGCCGCACCCGCTGTCAGCGCGCCTGACTTTCCTAAGCTAGACTTTGCGCATGGGTGTGGCAAAATAGGGTCAAGAAATTGATTGCGCGGACACAGGTGTATGCTGAACTTACCGTTTTTTACGTTAGCCGTAATTGACCCCTTTGCACAAGCGATATGGGG
>Ga0209512_1002805_pt1 | contig 17718 bp, 17 predicted proteins | sample frozenSSSSmetaG_FD_184142 | JGI IMG/M metagenome (GOLD analysis project Ga0209512, IMG submission 184142) | Glacier valley bacterial and archeal communities from Borup Fiord, Nunavut, Canada, to study Microbial Dark Matter (Phase II) -... | ecosystem: Environmental > Aquatic > Freshwater > Ice >... | reverse complement strand
GGGGATGAGGGCATCTTCAGGCTTCTACGAGAAGTTTAATGTAAGATTTCAGAGGCTAAATGCTGTCTGATCTAAAGTCAAAACCCGAACTGAAACATTGTAAAGGGAGATCGCAGTGGACATAACCGCGACAAAACCAGGGTTTGATTGGCGTAAACGACGATTCTTGCTAATCGAAGGCGCGATCGTGCTAGCGATCATTTTGCTGTTGATTTTTGTGATTCCACCGTTTCTGGTCAGCATTGGTCAAGCGTTTCGCGTCAATCTGCTAGGGCGATATCTGGCACTGGCGATCGTGGCGCTTGGCATTGATATCATCTGGGGCTACACGGGCATTCTCAGCCTGGGTCATGGGCTGTTCTTTGCCCTCGGCGGCTATGCCCTCGCGATGTATCTCCAGTTGCAGCCAGACGGACAGTTGCCCGATTTCTTTTCGCTCTACGGAGTGGAATCGTTACCTATCTTTTGGCAGCCGTTTAGCTCGCTGCCCTTTACAATTTTTGCGGCGATTATCATCCCAACCGTCGTGGCGGCTGTCTTGGGATATCTCGTGTTTCGCAACCGCATTCGAGGCGTTTATTTCGCCATCTTGACACAGGCGGCTTTGATCGTCTTTTTCAACTTCTTTAACGGTCAGCAAAAACTAATTAACGGCACCAACGGTCTCAAGACCGACACCGCGACGATCTTTGGTCAAACGGTCGGATCGTCTACCGTGCAGTGGTCGTTCTATATGCTGACAGTAGTGCTGCTGGCAGTAGCATATGCGCTGTGTCGATGGCTTACCAGTGGGCGATTGGGGCGGCTGTTAATTGCGATTCGGGATGATGAGCCGCGAGTTCGGTTTACGGGCTATGACCCCACGGCATTCAAAGTGTTGGTGTTTGCTGCATCAGCCGGGTTAGCTGGAATGTCGGGTGCGCTCTACACCGTGCAGTCTGGCATCATCACCCCTAAAGCAATGGATATCGCCTTCTCGATCGAGATGGTGATCTGGGTCGCGGTGGGCGGACGCGCCAGTCTCGTTGGTGCGATTTTAGGAACCCTAATTGTCAACTTTGCCAAAAGCTTTTTGAGCGAGAAGTTTCCCGAAGTCTGGCTGTTTTTTCAAGGGGCATTGTTCCTGATTGTGGTTACGGTTTTGCCGGGTGGATTGGTCGGCTGGGTGCGATCGCAGGGACTCGACTACTCACGAACGCTCCTCAGAGGCAAACAGCGAGTGACAACCTACCCAAGTCTTGAAGAAGATCCGGATGTGGAATATGAGCGACAAGATCTTACAAATCGAAAATCTGACGGTTAGTTTTGATGGCTTCAAAGCGATCAAAAATCTCAATTTCAGCCTCGATCCAGGCGAATTGCGGGTGATCATCGGACCCAACGGCGCAGGCAAAACCACCTTTCTCGACACGATCACAGGCAAAACTCAGCCGACGATCGGACGAGTTATTTTCAAAGGTCGTGACCTGCGCGGACTTAAAGAATACCAAATTGCGCGCATGGGCATCGGTCGCAAGTTTCAAACGCCTCGTGTCTATTTAAACCTCACGCCCCGCGAGAATTTAGAGCTATCGTGCAATCGCCACAAAAACATTATTGGAGCCGTGTTTGGTAAACCCACGACGGCTGAACGGCGCACCGTTGGCGGACTGCTAGAGACGATCGGGCTAACCCACAAAGCTGACATTCAAGCCGCGCTCTTATCCCACGGTGAAAAGCAGCGATTAGAAATCGGAATGCTGGTTGCCCAGTCTCCCGATCTGCTGCTCGTCGATGAACCCGTCGCAGGTCTCACCGATGAAGAAACTGAAAAAGTCGGTGATTTGCTGATGGCACTTGCCGAAAGTCACTCGATTATTGTGATCGAACACGACATGGAATTTGTCCGTCAAATCGCCCGGCAAGTCACTGTCTTGTGTGAGGGCACTGTCTTGTGTGAGGGCACGATGGACGAGGTGCAAAACGATCCCCGCGTCATCGAAGTCTATTTGGGACATCAAGACGAAGACGAAGCAGCCTAACCATTTGAGTTGAATTACTGGCACTCTAAAATCCCAAACGATATGAGTTTGACAAACGGCGCAACCGCATCTTTCACCGATTCGACCACCGCAACTCCCATGCTGCAAGTCTCGGATCTCAACGTCTATTACGGCGAGAGTCACATTCTGCGAAACGTCGATCTGACGGTGCATCCCGGCAAGATGGTCTGCTTAATTGGACGCAACGGCGTGGGCAAAACGACTCTGCTCAAAAGCATTATGGGCTTGCTGAAACCGCGCAGTGGCTCAATCGAGCTAGCCGGAATCCCGATTCTTGGCAAACCGACCGATCAACGCGCCCGATCGGGCATCGGCTATGTGCCTCAAGGACGCGAAGTGATTCCGCGATTGACGGTTAAAGAAAACCTGATTTTGGGAATGGAGGCACTGCCCGTTTCTGAAAGAACATTGCTTCGCACTCGCAAGTCCAAAACTCAAGATATCCCCGATGAGATTTTTGAATTATTCCCCGTACTCAAGACGATGCTGTGGCGATTAGGCGGTGACTTAAGCGGCGGACAACAGCAGCAACTCGCGATCGCTCGTGCGTTGATGGGTCGTCCCCGTCTGCTCGTGCTCGATGAACCTACAGAAGGCATTCAGCCCTCGATTATTCTCGAAATTGAGGCGGCAGTCCGTCGTATCGTCGCGACCACAGGCATCTCAGTCTTACTCGTCGAGCAACATCTGCATTTCGTCCGTCAGGCAGACTGGTATTACGCCATGCAAAAAGGCGGCATTGTGGCATCAGGATCTACCAGCGAGTTAAGCAACGAAGTCGTTCAGCGCTTTTTAGCAGTCTGATTCATCAGCTTCAGAGCATTCTAAGACGGCATCGAGCAAGCCAGGAAACCGATCGTCTAATTCTTGACGGCGCAGTGAATTGATGTGCTGCGTCCCTTCTTTGCGGCAGTGCAAAACGCCAGCATCGCGCAAAATTTTGAAGTGATGGGACAAGGTGGATTTGGCGATCGGAATACACAGCGCTGCACAGGGCAATTCTTCCTGATCTGCCAATCGCTTCACAATTTCTAACCGCACCGGGTCGCCTAGTGCATACAAAACCCCTGCTAGCGAGACTTTTGTGATCTCCGGGTGATAAAACAATCTCATCTCTGCATTATGCCATACAGCCCTCGCTAGTTCAGTCGTTCGAGATTATTGAACTATTGGGGAACAAAAGAACGCATAGCGTCGTTCCTTCTAAGTAGAGGCGTTAGTAGAGGCGTTTCTTCTTAAGGCATAAAAACCTGAAACTGAGAAACATAAGATTCATGGGAACTTCGCTGAATCTTTGAAATTCTTCATACTTATTGTTGCTGTGCTAGTATCTGGATGTTTGAGGAGACGTTACGGCTGTTTATCAGCATACTTTCGGTGGTGGAGGAGGAGTAAGAGTGAAAGATAGTATACCGATCGGGTATTCGAGTCTATATCTACAGCGAAGTCACCTAGAACCCATTCGCATTGGGGTGATCGGGGTGGGCAACATGGGTCAGCATCACACCAGAGTCTTGAGTATGCTCAAAGACGTTGAACTGGTTGGGGTTTCAGACACTAATGTAGAGCGAGGATTGGACACGGCTAGTAAATATCGTGTCCGATTTTTTGAAGATTATCACGACCTAATCAGTCATGTCGATGCCGTCTGTATCGCGGTGCCAACCCGATTGCATCACGCCGTTGGCATGGCAGCCTTGAGAGCAGGGGTGCATGTACTGATCGAGAAACCGATCGCGGCTAGCATCAGCGAAGCCGAGTCGCTGGTCAACGCTGCCGCCGAATGTCAGTGCATTTTGCAGGTTGGGCACATTGAGCGATTTAACCCCGCCTTTCAAGAACTGAGCAAAGTCTTAAAGACAGAAGAACTGCTGGCGATCGAGGCTCATCGCATGAGTCCCTATTCCGATCGAGCCAACGATGTTTCGGTCGTTTTAGATCTGATGATCCACGACATCGACCTGATGTTAGAACTGGCAGGATCACAAGTGGTGAAGCTGACCGCAAGCGGCAGTCGCGCCTCTGATTCGGGCTATTTAGATTATGTGACAGCAACCCTAGGGTTTGCCAACGGCATCGTGGCGACTCTAACGTCTAGCAAAGTCACCCATCGCAAAATTCGTCGCATTGCGGCTCACTGCAAAAACTCGCTGACCGAAGCTGATTTTCTCAACAATGAGATTTTGATTCACCGTCAAACCACGGCGAACTATATGGCTGAATATGGTCAAGTCTTATATCGCCAAGACGGGCTGATCGAAAAAGTCTACACCAGCAATATCGAGCCACTTCACGCCGAGTTAGAACATTTTGTAGGATGTGTGCGCGGAGGCAATCAGCCGTCGGTGGGCGGTGAGCAAGCCCTGAAAGCGCTGCGTCTAGCTAGCCTGATTGAGCAGATGGCGCTAGATGGAAAGGCTTGGCAATCGCCGAGAGAAAGCAACGTGGTTGAGCTAGACGCTCCAGCGATGGCAGTTTAGAGTTTTCTAAATCAATTTCTTTACATTCTACGAGGCGGGCAATGGGTCCGCCTTTTTTGTGTCGCCTCATCGGAGCATCTTCTCAGAAATGATAAATCTGTTTAAAAACCCTTCATATTGCTTAATAGTTTGCATCGTAGTTTAGATTCGTTTCAGTGACGCTATCTGCATCAATCGAGGAATAGGCTTCTTCTCTTTGAAACTACTTGCTAATTTGTAACAAGTTGTTTAAATTAGTTTACATAAAGATCAGAAACTTCCTATCCGTTCCCTGCTTTAACTCGCCTACTAGAAAATTCTGTGACCTATCAACTATCAAAAACTGTTATGAACGCTGATCAACTTCTAGAGCGCTATGCAACTGGGGAACGCGAATTTTCTCAAGCAAACCTGCACACCGCGAGTTTAAGCGAGGTTTGTCTAGCAAACATCAATTTGGCTCGATCGGATCTTGCCAACGCCATTTTGTCTCAAGCCATTTTGCGCCAAGCCAACTTGAGCGAAGCAAACCTGACTGCCGCTAGCCTCTGGAGAACTGACCTTCAAGGGGCAACGCTAACTTGGGCAACGTTGAACCGATCGAACCTAATTCGAGCCAGAGTCAGTCATGCGACCCTTCTAAAAGCGTCTCTGATCAAAACTGATTTACGATTATCCGACCTTCGGTATGCTGACCTCACGGGCGCAAACCTCACCGGAGCCGACTTGCGCTATGCCAATTTGTTTGGCGCAAACCTATCGGGCGCAAATCTCAGCAGGGCAGACTTGACAGGCGCAAATCTCAGCAAGGCAAACTTAACGGGTGCCTGTATTGATAGAGCGATATTGACCCGAACAACTCTTCTTTCAGCCAATCTGACAGGAGTTGATCTCACCCAAACTGATCTGCGTCGAGCGACGTTGACGGATGCCATTTTCTCAACCGCCGATCTGACCCCGCAACGGTAATAGAACGATTGCCCCCTTTAAATGCATACATCACTGGTGACGAGGACTCAAAATTCTTTATTGCAAGACTTGCGCCAAGCTTTACCGCAGCTACGATCGCAAATTTATTTCAAAGCGTCTTTAACAGCGCTCTCTCACGCGATGGAAGACCTGGTGCTGTCTGGGACTGACAAGCCCCTGGTAATCGCCAATTTTCAACAAGAGCGCTTTTATCGTCAAGAAGCCCCGCGCTATCAAAAGATTGGTGAGATCACCGATCAGGTCTATGTATTGGCAGCTCCAGAAACCGCTTTTAACGAAGGCTCTGTCTCTTATATGACAGTTGCTCTGTCTCCCGATGACCAACTCGCCCAAGAGTGGCATTTGGTGATTGTGGGGCATCATTATTCAGCCTGTCTGGTGTGTCGAGAACACGCGGCACCGCTTAGCACCCCTTCTCTAGATGAAGTCAGGCAGTTTCAAGGATTTTGGACGTTTGACCCTGAAATCACGGTGCAGGCGGCTCGGCTGCTGCTAGAGCGCATCGTTGACTATCGACCAGAATTGGCACCCAAAGTTCGGTTGGCAGAGCAAGAATATGGACTAACCCAGTCAAGTTTGCCGACTCAGACATCCAGCGAGATTGATCCAAACCTCTTTGTCGATCGCATGGTCAACTATCTGCAAGCCAGCCAATATCGCTTGCTCAACGCTTATCGCACGATCGCCAGTCAAGAGCAAAAAGAGCGGCTGGTCAACTCGATCGCCACGGCAATTCGTCGCTCTCTCAACCCCGAACAGATTCTCAGCGTCACTGTCAGCGAGTTGGGGCAGGTCTTTAGACTGGGGCGGTGTCTGCTGCATCGCGACCAGTCAGACTGCCCAGAGATCGAATATGAATCGGTCGCCCCTGGGTTAGAGTCTCTGCGGGGGCAGGTTTGGTCATTAGCATCGCATCCTCTGTTTCAGAAGACATTAGAGCAACCTCAAGTTGAAACCTCTGACTCAGAACGCACGATCGCGATCGCCGATGTCAGTCAAGATTTAGGCATTCAGTCTGACGCAGATCTCAAAGCACAGCTTCAGCGTTATCAGATTGGGTCTTGCCTAATGGTGCCGATTCGCTATCGAAGCAATTTGCTGGGGCTATTAGAACTGCATCAGCCCGACGCTCATATCTGGAAAGCCGATGAGGTGGCACTCGTCGAGACAATTTCGGCTCAGGTAGCGGTGGCGCTGATGCAGGCTCAGGCTTATAGCCGTCTGGAAGTTTTGAATCATCAGCTTGCCGATTTAGAAAGAACTCAGAGCAACCTGATCGCGATCGTCGGTCATGAATTGCGAACCCCTCTCTCGACGATTCAGGTTTGCCTAGAGAGTTTGGCAACCGAGCCAGATATGCCGCTCAACTTTCAGCAAATCATGCTCGAAACGGCGCTAGAAGACTCCGAACGGCTCCGAAAACTGGTGCAAGATTTTCTCACGCTGTCGCGACTAGAGAGTGGAGCAACTCGCTGGTTTGTCGAGCCGATCTCCTTTCAGGAATGTCTCGATTTAGTGTTGAGCCGTTATGCCTCTAGCTCAGATCAACCGCACATTGGGTTAGACATCCCGTCACAGCTACCTCTCGTTTTAGTCGATGGGGATGGCTTGATCGAAGTGTTGAGCAAACTCCTCGACAATGCCTGCAAGTTTACCCCTGCGGACGGAAAAATTATGATCAGTGCCCGGATTCCAGAACCCGATCGGGCAGATTCTAAATTAGAAGTTGTGATTGCCGACACGGGACGGGGCATCGAGTCGAGCCGCTTAGAAGCCGTGTTCGATCGCTTCTCTCAAGAAGAAGGCTTTTTGCAGCGCACCGTTGGCGGGACTGGATTGGGATTGGCGATTTGTCGACGGACGATCGAGGCGATGAACGGCACGATCTGGGCAGAGTCAATGGGCAAAAATCTGGGCAGTGAGTTCCACTTCACGGTGGGGGTGGCGTAGCGATCGAGTGTGCGACGATGAAAGAACTTCCACTCTCAGCGTAAAATGCTCGATCTGCTGCTCATCACGACCCTGGGGTTTCTCGGAAGCTTTGGGCACTGTTTAGGAATGTGTGGTCCTTTGACTGCCGCTTTTTCTCTGTCTGGGCAGTCTGCTGCTTCGTCGTGGCAGCGTCAGATCACCTTTAATCTGCTGCTCAACTTGGGGCGGGTGGTCAGCTATGCGCTGGTTGGGGCAGCGATCGGGGCGTTAGGCTCTGTCCTGATCGCGGGAGGACAACTCGCGGGAATCGATAGCAGTTTGCGGCGCGGGTTGGCGATTTTTACAGGACTGCTGCTGATCTGGTTTGGACTCTCGAATATCAATCCCAAATTTTTGCCTCATGTGCCCGTGCTGCATCCAGTTGCGGGGAAGCTGCACGATCGTCTCAGTCGCGCCATGATCCACCTCTCCCAGTCCGATCGCTGGTGGACACCCGCGCTGTTAGGCATGGTGTGGGGCTTGATTCCGTGTGGGTTTCTCTATGCGGCGCAAATTAAAGCGGCTGAGACTGGCAGTTTGTGGATGGGTGCCGTGACGATGCTGGCGTTTGGGTTGGGAACCACGCCGATGATGTTGGGGGTCGGCGTTTCGACTGCGCTGGTAAGTGCCGATCGTCGCAGCCAACTGTTTCGGCTGGGGGGCTGGGTCAGTTTGACGATCGGTCTTTTGCTGCTGCTGCGAAGTGGTGATATGGTCGATTACACCGGACACGCTGCCTTGATAATGCTGATGCTGGCACTGATTGCCCGACCAATTAGCCGTCTGTGGTCTGCACCCTTACGCTATCGTCGGGCGTTGGGAGTCGGCGCATTCGTGCTGTCGCTGGCGCACGTTTCGCACTTTGTCGATCACGCCTTTAACTGGAATCTTCAGGCAATTTTCTTCATGCTGCCTCGGCAACAGTGGGGAATGTGGGCAGGCATTCTCGCCTTGCTGCTGATGGTTCCGGCGGCGCTCACCAGCTTTGATGGGTTAATGACAAAACTGGGTGATGGGTGGCGCAAAATTCACCTGTTGAGTCTGCCTGCGCTGCTTTTGGTCGCCATTCACACGGGATTGGTGGGTTCTAGCTATCTGGGAGAACTGCAGCTCACCAGCGCTCACTGGCTGAGGGTAATTTTGTTAAGCGTGTCTGTGATCGGCGTGTTCTTGGCTCGATCGCGCTTCGTTTGGTCACTCTTATCGCTCGAAAAATTTTATGTCGCACCGTCCCGCAAGTAAAAGACTGATCATTTCTGCCGGGGTGTCGATCGCGGCTTGCCTATTGCCTATCCTGTCTGCTCAAGCGCACAACGTTAAAACCTCTGGCGATGTGGCAGCCCTGTTTCACATTGAGCCAGACCACAATCCCAAAGCGGGACGGGCTTCTCGCGCCTGGTTTGCTTTAACTAAAAAGGGCGGAGAGCTAATTCCGCTAGAAAAATGTAACTGTACGCTAGAAGTTCATCAAGAACCCCATCAAGAAGGCTCAGAACCGCTGTTAAAACCACCGCTCAAAGCGATTTCTACCGAGCAATATCAGGGCGTTCCGGGTGCAGAGATTATCTTTCCGAAGGCGGGAATCTACGAGTTAGAACTCAGTGGCACTGCCAAAGATGGGCAAAGTTTTCAGCCGTTTGAATTGTCTTATAATGTCACTGTTCAGTCGGGTGAAGCGACGCAGCCGTCGATCGTTCCCTCACCTCTTGCCCAAGCTCCGACGGCAACTGAGACAGCTAGTGCAACCCGCTGGCTCGTGCCTGGAGTCGCGATCGCTGCCCTGCTAGGAGTCGTGGTTTGGCTGACCAAACGGAAGTAGCGTAAACTTCTCGCAAAAGTCCGAAGATGCCCTCATCCCCAGCCCTTCTCCCAAGCTTGGGAGAAGGGGAGCCAGATTTCAAAGTCCTTCTCCCACATGTGGGAGAGGAATTTAGGGTGAGGGCAGGGACTCTTGCAAGAGGTCTCGTGTAGCGATCGTTCCCAGTCCTTTAGGACTGGGAACGATCGCCGGATATTTCGGGTTTGCCCAGCCTCGCCACAGCCGCTATCAGTTCATCTGGGTCAATGGGTTTAGATAAGTGCCCTTGAAACCCAACCAACAAAGCCTGCTGCTGATTGATGTCTCCAGCATAAGCAGTCACAGCGATCGCCGGAATCTCTCCCCCATGTTGAGGTGGCAGGGTTCGCACTTGTCGCATTAGCTCATAGCCATCCATCTCTGGCATCCCGACATCGCTCACCAGCACATCGAGAGGAGTCTGCGCTAGCGTTTGCAGCACTTCTTCAGCCGAGGTGACGCTGGTGACGCTGGCTCCTGCCTGCTCTAGCACAAAAGTGATTAACTCGCGGGAGTCTGCGTCATCATCGACGACTAAGATATTCGTTCCCTCCAGGCTCAAAGCAGCAGTAGGTTGCAGCCCCTCAACCGGAGGTGCAGACTCTGCGGTGAGCGGTAGATAAACGGTGAACGTCGCCCCTTGCCCTTCGCCGGGGCTATCTGCCTCAACTGTGCCCCCGTGTAGGTCAACAATTTGACGCACGATCGCCAGTCCTAACCCCAGTCCGCCAAAGCTGCGGGTTGTCGAGCCATCTTCCTGACAAAAATAGTCAAATACGTTGGGCAAAAAGTCTGCGCCAATGCCCTTCCCTGTGTCAATCACCTGAATTTGGGCATGAGCATCGATGCACCTGAGCCGAATCTCAACTCGCCCTCCTTCGGAGGTAAACTTGACCGCATTGGACAGCAGATTCCAAATCACCTGCTGCAAGCGTGTGGGATCTCCCATCACTTCCACCGTCGGATCAAACACGGTTTGAATATCAATCTCTTTTGCCTGCGCCGCTAACCGAACCGTGTCAAGCGCCCCAGAAATGCAGTATTCTAAATTAATTGGGATCATCTTGAGCGTGAGTTTATTACGCAAGATTCGTGAGACATCTAGCAGATCTTCAATCAGCTTTGCTTGTAGTTTGGCATTACGCTCGATCGTGGCGAGTGCCTCGGCGGTTTTTGCCTGATCAAATGTGCGAGTTTGCAGAAGCCTGACCCAGCCCAAAATTGGGTTGAGGGGTGATCGTAGCTCGTGAGAAAGCACCGCCAAAAACTCATCTTTAATGCGGTTGGCACTCTCGGCGGCTTCTCGTGCGGCTTGTTCTCGCTGCAAGAGTTGTTCTCGTTCGGCTTCATTGCGCTTGCGATCGCGAATATCACGAATCAGCCAGCGCAGACCCTCAGGCTTGCCAAAAGCGCCTCGAATGCAAGTTACTGTCACCTCAACCGGAATCGTGTCACTCCGTCGCGGCTGCAATAGCAACTCCCAGTTTTGGATCTGCTCAAGCGCTGGCAAGCGACTGAGGCGGCGATAAAAAGCCCGTCGCTCTGAAGGAGCAATAAAAACAATCAGGGGTTTTTTGACTAAAACCTTTAAGTCTAGGGAGAGCAAGTTGACGATCGCGTGATTGGCTTCTTGAATCACCCCAGCCTCATCGGTCACTAAATAGCCGTCAGACGCAAAATTAAACAGGTCTTGATAGCGCTGCCGTTCGGCTACCAGTTTGCGATTTTGCTCGTGCAGTTCTTCTTCCGCCGCCTTCAGTTCCTCATAGGTAAGCTGCAACTCTTCGCTGACGGTGGCTAACGCTTCATTTCGTTCCTCTAACTGCTCACTGCTATCGGTGTCTTGCTCTAAGGATTGATCAGGGAGCATAGCGCTAACTTCTTCAGAAGACATTTTATCTTTTGGCAAAATCAAACATGGTTAGAACTGCAGGCATTGCTGAATCAATCGATGAAGCACAGATTTTGCCCTCACCCTAGCCCTCTCCCAAAAGGAGAGGGGACAAGAGTTCCTGACTCCCTTCTGCTTGGGGAGAAGAGTTGGCGAGGGCTTGCCCCACTTCATGAGGAAGGCATCTCATATCTGCATTCAGCAACGCCGAATTGCAAAGCAACCCTTCAAACACCGATCATTAAAGCAGAGCATGGGAGAGAGAGGGGTGTCTTTATCTACACAAAGAGAGAGTTCTCTGCATAAGTAGGACAGTGTTGGGCAATACAGGGATATTTTTGACGATGTGCTGGGTTTTGCACGATCGGTCTCAAAGAATCTGAACAAAATCTGTTTGAATATAAGGGTAAGTTTGAAATCTACCTTCACAAAATTTGATTTCTAGCGTTTCACCCTTTACCCTTCACCATGATCAATCACGACGTAATTATCGTTGGCGGCGGATTGGCAGGATCTCGTGCGGCTCTAGAAATTGTCCGCACAAATCCCAGTCTTAGCGTCGGCTTAGTCGCAAAAACTCACCCGATTCGATCTCACTCAGTCGCGGCACAGGGCGGAATGGCTGCCACCTTAAAGAATGTCGATGCCACCGACACTTGGGAAGCTCACGCCTTCGATACGGTCAAGGGGTCAGACTATCTAGCAGACCAAGATGCGGTTGCGATTTTGACTCAAGAAGCCGCCGATGTCGTGATCGATTTAGAACACATGGGGGTTTTGTTCTCTCGCCTCCCAGACGGCAGAATCGCTCAACGTGCCTTCGGTGGGCACTCCCACAACCGCACCTGCTATGCCGCCGACAAAACCGGACACGCCATTTTGCACGAGCTAATCTGCAACTTGATGAAACACGGCGTTAAGGTCTACGAAGAATGGTATGTCACCCGCTTGATTCTCGAAGACGGGCAGGCAAAAGGCATCGTCATGCGAAACATTCAAGACGGGACTCTGGAAGTCGTCAGAGCAAAAGCCGTGATGTTTGCGACGGGCGGCTATGGTCGCGTCTATAACACCACCTCCAACGATTACGCCTCGACGGGTGACGGGTTAGCTATGACCGCAATGGCAGGTTTGCCCCTCGAAGACATGGAGTTTGTGCAGTTTCACCCCACCGGGTTGCCTGTCGGAGTCTTGATCTCTGAAGCTGTGCGCGGAGAAGGGGCGTATTTGATCAACAGCGAGGGCGATCGCTTCATGGCATCCTACGCCCCGTCTCGCATGGAGCTTGCCCCCCGCGACATCACCTCTCGCGCCATCACCTACGAAGTTCGGGCGGGGCGAGGAGTCAATCTCGACGGCACGAAAGGCGGCTCGTTTGTCTATCTAGACTTGCGCCACCTGGGGAAAGAAAAGATCATGAGCAAGCTGCCCTTCTGCTGGGAAGAAGCCCATCGCTTTCTAGGCATTGATGCCGTGACGCAGCCAATGGCGATTCGTCCGACGGTTCACTACTCAATGGGTGGCATCCCGGTCAACACCGACGGACGGGTGAGAAGCGGCGCAAACGATCTCGTCGCAGGATTCTTTGCAGCCGGAGAAGCGGCGTGTGTGTCGGTGCATGGAGCCAATCGGCTGGGCAGCAATTCTCTGTTGGAATGCGTCGTCTATGGGCGCAGAACGGGAGCCGCGATCGCCCAATATGTCCAAACCCGAAAACTGCCAGAGGTGAATGGCGATTGCTACATCACCGAAACTGAAACCCAAATTCAGGCGCTCCTCGACCAACCGGGACAATATCGCATCGCCGAAATTCGTCAAGCTTATCAAGACTGCATGACCGATCACTGCGGCGTGTTTAGAACCGAAGCCGTGATGCGAGAAGGACTGGCGAAGCTCAAAGAAATTCAGCAGAAATATACTCAGATTCGCCTCGACGACAAAGGCAAACTCTGGAACACGGAAATCACAGAAGCCTTGGAGCTAAGAAGCCTTTTGATCGTGGGCGACATGATTCTTACATCCGCCCTTAATCGACAAGAGAGCCGAGGCTCTCATTTCCGCGAAGACTTTTCACAAAGGGACGATCAAAACTTCTTGAAGCATACCCTCGCCTACTACTCTCCGGCTGGAATCGATCTCGACTATATGCCCGTCGTCGTCAATATGTTTGAGCCACAAGAACGAAAATATTAATAAAGGCAACCTTCTCTTATGGCTTACAGTGACTTCACTCTCGCCAAAGTTCAGCAAGACTTTGACTTAACCCTCGAAGAAAGGCAGAATCTTTTTGCTGAAATTGAGAGCGTAGAACCTTCTGATCTGCTCAAACAAATCCTAGAAGATTACATTCCATTAGCCACTGCAATCAATACTGAAAAGGCTCGTTCTGAGATGATGATCGCGCCAATTTTACTTGAAGTCAGACGACAGTTAGAAAGCCAAATCAGCCTGTTTTCAGGAACCGAATTTAATGTCGAACCCGAACAAGGACTCGCTGGTTTTTGCGACTTTATCATCAGTGGCTCAAGAGAACAGTTCTTTATAGCTGCGCCCGTTGTGCTAATCACAGAAGCAAAGAATGAAAACATCAAAGCGGGTTTAGGACAATGTGTAGCTTCGATGATTGCGGCTCAACGGTTTAACCAAAAGGCAGGAAATGAAATTCCTGTTATCTATGGTGCGACGACCAGTGGCACCCTTTGGCGGTTTATAACCCTAGAAGGAAAAACGGTTCACATTGACTCGATCGAATACTACATCCGAGAGGTCAATCAGATTTTGGGAATTTTGATGGGCGCGATCGCTCCCGTCTTGCTAACGAGACGCACCGCTTAAGAGAAATTGGCAAGCCAAAACCTCTTTAGCAACTACATCTCATCAACAATATCTAGAATCTGGTTGTACAAAGCTGAAGATACTCTAAAATCTGACGTGGTGATCAGAGAATCCATCAGTGGCTTAACGGCAACAATTAGATTTTTCTGCTTTGCCTCAACTAAGATACCAAGCAATCCAGTAATCCTTACCCCCAAGCGATTAGCCTCTGCTCTGCCACGACGCTCATCAATCAAAAGCAAATCTGCATTGAGTTCCAAGGCAAGAGCGATCGCCTCAGATTCGCCAGGGTCTAATCGCACTTCGATCTGAAGACGCTCAACAGCCGTGCGGTCGAGAACTTGTCTCACTTCAAGCCAAGGAGCAGTTTGAACTTCGAGACTTCCTGGAACCGGAGGATCAATTTCTGCAAGTTCACGATACACCGCTTCGGGAATAGTGACTTGCTTGTAGAGTTGAGGCAAGAGTTGTAAGTGTTGAATGGCTGCTAGATTTGTGATTGCTGATGTATCGCTAATGACAATCACAATCGCCCCAATGCCTGTAAGTTTTTCAAATCTAATTCAAAGTCTTCAACGTCGTAAACATAGAGGGGAATGCTCCGTTGTTTGAGGAGTTGGCGAAACGCACTAAGGGGCATCTCCGCTAATTTGCTCGCGTAACCCAGCGTCAACCGACCTGTTTGAAAAAGGTGTAATGCAATTTCTTGGCGAAACTCGCTTGGAGTAAGCTGAGATGCTTGCAGGATCTCGTCTGAAATTGTAATGCTCATAGTAGAACGACTTCACCAACTATGTTTTCAAGGTAGCCCAAAAACCTTCAAGGCTGACGGATAACATTTATTTAGGTACTGATCCATCACGACAAATCAATAGTGCCTAGCTCGAAAAAGATCAAGAACTTTTGAATTTGGAATTGTTGAGAAAAAACGGTTCATATTGACGCGATCGAATACTACATCCGAGAAGTCAACCAGATTTTAGGAATTTTGATGGGCGCGATCGCTGCCGTCTTGCTAATGAGACGCGCCGCTTAGGAGAAATTGTTAGCTAAGTTTCTACAGTTGGTCAAGTAGCAACTCGTACTCTGCATGAGATCCAACCCAGAACCAGATCACCGTGTCCTCGCTCAATTGCCCAACGGCTCGATAGTCTCGGTTGATTCGTGCAGAATAAATGGGCAACTTTGGATGGACTTTTTTGAATCGCAAACCGGGATAGCTTGAATCTTGCTCGAATTGCCGATATGCCTTGCGAGTCTGTTCCTGAATTAGTTTTAGTAAATCGGCGAACTGTTTACGGAACTGAGCGGTGGTGCGAGATTTCACAATGCTTCTGGATCTAATTCCTGAGTCTTGCCTGCACGGTACTCTGCCATTGCTTCGGCTGCCAGGTTAGCTAACAAATCTGGGGAACGGGCAAACGACTCGTCCCATCGCTGATCATCTTCGAGTTCTTCCAGAATCATGGCTGCGATCGCGTTTTGCTCATCAGAAGGCAGGTTTTTTAATCGAGCGATCGCTTGTTCGAGTAACTCAGTCATGACTACTTACTAGAAACGTGTTTTTCTGATTATTACCGACCGAACCCGTTTTAACCATTGATTGCGATACCCAAAGATACATCACTGATACGAGTGTTGAATTGATCGAATACTACATCCGAGAAGTCAACCAGATTTTGGAAATTTTGATGAGTGCGATCGCTCCCGTCTTGTTAATAAGACGCTCCGCGTAAGAAAATTGGCAAGTGCATCTAAACTTTGATGGTGGCGATCGACTCTAACGAACTAACGGCTAAGTTGAGCGGCGGCTAATATCCTTTGCATCTTCACCAAGATCTCTCGCCCGTCCGCTCCAACGTTTTGTTAGACCGGGCTTTAGCGACAAGTTCACGACTTCTCTGCCGCTTTCCGCTTCCTTCTTGCGTAAGTCTGCAAAAATTGCGTCCAAATCGTAGTTGAAGGACTTCGCATACTCTTCACGGATTCGGTGGATCTCTTCGACAATCTCATCTGTCCACATAACCTAATCTCCCATGAGTTCGTTGGGTGTACAAAGGATGGGCAGCACGTAACCGAAATCGAGACTAATCTCCGCCAACTTCCCCTGGATTTGAGCGTTAGCAATATGTTTGCAATTCCAGGTTAGCAGATAATCCATGCCGTGTATGGTAGCGGCGGCAATGTGAATCGCGTCTACCTTCGCTTTTGGAGGAAGGCTACTTCGAGCGAGAAATTGTGCGGCTAAATCTTGTACCGCTTGGTTCAATGCCAGCAAGGGAAAATCACGCAAAATCTCCAGTCGTTGAGCGGAAATCTCTGCGTCTCCTTGCGCCACTTCATCTAGGACAGCCTCCGAAGTGTAGAGAATGAAGGTGTTTCGACGAAACTCCCACCAGTCTTTTGTTATCTCGATATTTGCAGCCAGAATCAGATCTTTGGTTGATCTGGCTGTGAGATAGCCCAGGATACTGGTTTCGATATAGACTGTTTCGCTCATACGGCATGGTAGAACTATGTCTTAACCTAAACCAGTTTACCAACGATACAGCCCATAACACTCCTTTCTACTCTGGTGGCAAGCCCAACTTTTTACGAAACTCAGCACTATACTTTGCTTATTCCCACTTTCTAGCTTGCTTAATTTGCTCTGGAGCTAATCCTCGTACTCGACTTAGATCTGCTCCTTTTAAGTGAGTACCAGCCAAGTTGGCATTAGTTAAATCAATATCTAGAAGGTCAGCACCTTCAAAATGAGCAAGTTTAAAATCTACTCCGTTCAGGTTAGCTCCAGCCACAATCTTATACAGTCCTTGCTTGACAGGATCAAAGTTTTCGGGAAACACGGTCGATTTATCATAGAAAGCACCTGCTACTTGTGCCCTTGACAAATCTGCTGTTTCTAAGTTGGTGCCCATTAAATTCGCTTTTTTCAAGTTAGCGTCTATCAATTTTGCTTGAGTCAAGTCAGCCTTACGTAGATCACAAGCGAACAAATTAGCTTTGGTTAGATCAGCATTACTGAGGTCAGAGGACTCAAAACCTGAGCGAACTAAATTGGCAGATTTGAGTGATGCGCTTGCTAAATATGCCTCAGTCAAGTCGCTGTTACCAAGCTCCACAAAATTCAGGTTTGCTTCACTTAAGTTTGCTTTACTCAACGTTGAAGAGAAAATATTAGCGCGCTCCAAGTTAATCCCTTTTAAATAAGCATCCGAAACATTAAGACCTGCTAGGCTGACTCCATCTCTATGCAAGTCCTGGAGAGCCTCAATCCTACCTCCGCTTGTTCTTTGCCCTTCGTTGGCTCTGATAATCTGCCATGCTTCATACTGCGTTCTTCTTTGTTCTAAAGCTTTTTGCTCTGCACGTTGAGGAATTTCGGCTATGTATGTGATCACGCCTAAAACAACTGAGAGACTAGCGAGCTTTCCGATAATCCGAAAAATATCCATCTCGTCTAAAAAACGAGAAAAGCGCTCTAGGTTCTTCTCTCCTCGAAACAGGGGCGCTTTCCACCAAGACTTGAGTGCTTTCGCCTCTTCCTGCTGTAAGTAATAATCTTGAAACATTTGACGGAAACTATCCAGTGGAATATCGAGATGCTTTGCCTGCTCAACGATCGCATACTCTCGATGGATCGGATCTTGGACAGCATGGAGATCAGCAAGGCTATCGAGAATTATCTGTAAT
>Ga0209512_1002804_pt1 | contig 17721 bp, 17 predicted proteins | sample frozenSSSSmetaG_FD_184142 | JGI IMG/M metagenome (GOLD analysis project Ga0209512, IMG submission 184142) | Glacier valley bacterial and archeal communities from Borup Fiord, Nunavut, Canada, to study Microbial Dark Matter (Phase II) -... | ecosystem: Environmental > Aquatic > Freshwater > Ice >... | reverse complement strand
TACGATTACACGAGCTGGCCACCGGCAGCTGGTGCCATCATCTGGCCCGGATTGTGCCGGTCTATCAGCACGAAGTACTGACCCGCTGGATTGGTACCTTTACTGATATTCACACGCAGAAAGAAGCCAACGAGTTGCTGGAAGAACAGGTGGCCGAACGTACCGCCGAGTTGATGCTCAAAAACGCCGAACTGGAACGGACCAACACGGAGCTGCAACAGTTTACCTGGGTGGTGTCGCACGATTTAAAAGAACCCCTGCGCAAAATTCAACTGCTCAATGACACGATTAAAGAGCGGTTTCTGCACGAAAATCCCGACGCGGTAACGTACCTCGAACGCTCCATCCGGGCGTCGGCGCGGATGTCGGAACTGATCAAAGACCTGCTTTCTTTCGCGCAGCTATCGGCCCCCGAACCGTTCGAACCAACCGACCTGAACGCCCTGCTGACCGAACTGCTGCTGGATTATGATGAAAGTATTGCCCGCGCCAAAGCCATTGTTACCGTTGGCGACCTGCCCACGATTGATGCCATTCCGACCCGGTTGCGTCAGGTGTTTCAGAACCTGATCGGGAACGCGCTGAAGTTTGCCAAATTAACCGTACCACCCGTTATCACGATTCAGGCCGAACGCATTGCCACAAAAGAGATTGATGCCGGACCTGACCCCGACGGGCAGTTCTACCGCTTTGTGGTGGAAGACAACGGGATCGGCTTCGATGAGAAATTCCTGAGTCGCATCTTCGTTATTTTTCAGCGACTGCACAGCCAGTCAAGCTATGAAGGCACGGGTATTGGTCTGGCCATCGCCAAAAAAAATATCGACAAGCACCATGGTCTGATCACCGCCCGCAGCCACCCCGGCGACGGTGCCTCATTCATTATAGTGCTACCCGTTAAGCAAAATATATAATGTTGCCAACCACTACTACTAACTCCGTTATCCGGCAATTACAGGCTGTTTTTACGCTCTCGACACTGCTGTTGCTTGTTAGTCTCGGGGCATCGTTTTACAGCATTCAGCAGTTGATCCGTAACTCAGAACTGGTAAATCATACCAACCAAGTGCTGATTGAAGCTGAGACGGTTATGTCTTTGATGAAAGATGCTGAAACCGGGCAGCGGGGCTATATCCTGACGCTCGATACGCGTTTTCTGCAACCCTATATCGGCAGCTACGAACGGGTGAACGCCAGCTACGGGCGGCTCCGTAAACTTACTGCCGATAACCCTAATCAGCAGGCCAGCCTGGATCAGGTCAAGACGTTGTTCGAGAATCGCTTTGCCCGGATGCAGGCGGTTCTGGATCAGCTGGAGAAAAATCGGACACTTAGGCTGGATACCAATAGGTTAGGGGCAGAGATGGTGCAGGGTAAGCAGATTATGATTGATCTGCGTGAGACCGTAGACCGCATTAAACTTCAGGAGAGTGGCCTGCTGGAATCCCGGCTCCGGCAGCAGCAGTTCTATATTATTTACACGCCCTTACTACTGGTTATATCGGCCCTGATCTCAATGCTCATTACGGGCTTTACCTACGTTCGGATCAAGCGCGATCTGGACGAACGCCGGGAGCAGCAGCTTCACGACGATCAGCTTTACCGCGAAACTGCTATCCGTATCAACTCGATGGAAACTGTAACGCGACAGATTGCCGGTGGTAACTACGCCGTGCGCAGCCCCGACGATCAGGACGACGAGCTGGGTCGCATCTCAACCGCGCTGAATAAAATGGCCGTGTCGCTCGACGGAACCTTTGCTGATCTGGATAGCCGAAACTGGCTGCAAACCGGGGCTGCACAGATCAGCAATGCGATCCGGGGCGAAAAAAATATATACCAACTGGCCACCCGGCTGACCGATACTCTGGCTATGTATCTGGAGGCCTCGCTGGGTACGCTCTATATCCTCGATGCTGACGGTACGTTTAAACTCACTGGAAGCTATGCCGCCCAGCGCGCGCCTGCTGTAATTGATGTAAACAGCGGACTGCTGGGAAAAGCCATTGAGCAGAAAAGGACAATCCTTATTCGCGACCTGCCTGCCGGCTACACCCGGGTCAGTTCGTCATTGGGCGATGCGCTGCCTACTACATTGCTGCTGACCCCGCTCATGTATGACAGCATCTGCATTGGTGTTATCGAAATGGGCTTTCTGGCCGAACCCAACGCGCTGGCGCAGCAGTTCATCGAAGACAATCGCGAACCGATGGCCATTAGTATCAACGCGGCCCTGAATTATGGGCGGTTGCAAAACTTCCTCGAAGAGACGCAGGCGCAGTCGGAGGAGTTACAGGTGCAGCACGAAGAACTCGAAAACCTGAACGCCGAACTGGAAATGCAAACCCAGAAACTCCAGGCGTCGGATGAGGAACTGCGGGTACAGCAGGAAGAACTTCAGCAAACTAACGCCCAACTGGAAGAACGCGGGCTGCTACTAGAAGAACGCAACACCGACATTCAGTGTAAGGCCGACGAACTGGAACTGGCCACCCGCTACAAGTCGGAGTTTCTGGCCAATATGAGCCACGAACTGCGTACCCCGCTCAATTCCATTCTGCTGCTAAGCCGGTTACTGGCCGAAAACAACGAGCAAAACCTCACCGACGATCAGGTCGAATACGCTACCGTAATTCGCTCATCGGGCAATGGGCTGCTGGGCCTGATCGATGAAATTCTGGATCTTTCTCAGATTGAAGCCGGGCAGATGACGCTGGATGTAAAGCCGGTGCCGGTGGCTGACCTGGCCAGTGAGCTGCAGGGGTTGTTTGGCTTGCTGGCGCAGGAGAAAGGGCTGGATTTCTCCATTCGGGTGGCTGCCAACGTACCGCAAACGCTGGAAACCGACGCCATGCGTCTGGGCCAGATTCTGAAAAATCTGCTGTCCAACGCGCTCAAATTCACGGCATCCGGTTCGGTATCGCTCACCATCGACCACGACGATTCGGGGTACGCCGGCTCACCCCTGCTTTGTTTTGCGGTCAGGGATACAGGCATTGGCATTGCGCCGGACAAACAGCCGCGGGTATTCGAGGCTTTTCAGCAGGCCGATGGCTCTACCAGGCGTAAGTACGGCGGCACCGGGCTGGGGCTGTCTATCAGCCGTGAGCTGGCCAAACTGCTCGGTGGCGAAATTACCGTGCAAAGCGAAGAAGGAAAGGGGAGTACCTTTACCCTGTTGCTGCCACTGTCAGGTAGTCAGGTCGGCTCTCCCGCCGAGCCGCCAGCCGCCGGTCTGCTGCTGCCACCTGCCGTACCGCCCGCTGTACGGGTGCCTGCTGATGAAGCCGGTAAATACATCAGTGCAACCATACCCGAACCTGTTTCTGACGACCGTCATACTATTGCCGCTGGCGATAAAGTCATTCTGATCGTGGAAGATGATACGAACTTTGCCAAATCACTGCTCGATTATGCCCGTAACAAAGGCTACAAAGGCATTGTGGCGGTGCGGGGCGACGATGGCCCAAAACTGGCGGTTCAGTACCGGCCACTGGGTATCCTGCTCGACATTCAACTGCCCGTTATGAGCGGCTGGCAGGTTATGGATGCCCTGAAAGCCAACCCCCTCACGCGGCCCATTCCGGTGCATATGATGTCTTCGCACCGAATGAAAACCGAGAGCCGTATGAAGGGTGCCATTGCCTTTGTGGACAAGCCGATGGCCTTTGAGCAGATGCAGGAGGTTTTCAAAAAGATTGAACACGTACTGGCGCAGGATACTAAAAAAGTTCTCATCATTGAAGATAACCCCAAACATGCCCGCGCTCTGGCGTATTTTCTGGAGTCGTTCAACATCCACTCTGAACTTAAAAGCGATATTTTCGAAGGCGTTGACGGACTGAAAGAAAACGAAGTCGATTGCGTGATCTTAGACATGGGCGTTCCCGACGAGAAAGCCTACGCTACGCTCGAAGCGGTCAAGAAAAGCCCCGGTCTCGAAGACCTGCCCATCATTGTCTTCACCGGCAAAAGCCTGTCCATGCACGAAGAACTGAAGATCAAGAAATACGCCGATTCAATAATCGTTAAAACGGCTCATTCGTACCAGCGCATGCTCGACGAGGTATCGTTGTTTCTGCACATCGTGGACGAGAACCGGCAGAACACGGGCAACGGTCCCGCCCGCAAACTGGGCGCCCTCAACCAGGTGCTGGCAGGGAAAACCGTACTGGTGGCCGACGACGACGTTCGGAACATCTTTGCCCTCTCAAAAGCGCTGGAGCAGTACAACATGACCGTTATTCCGGCTCTGGACGGTAAAGAAGCGCTGCAAAAACTGCGCGACAATCCGGCCATTGATCTTGTACTACTCGACATGATGATGCCGCAGATGGATGGCTACGAAACGGCCCGCGCCATTCGTGAACATTACCAGTGGAAGAACCTGCCCGTGATTGCGGTAACGGCCAAAGCCATGACCGGCGACCGGGACAAATGCATTCAGGCCGGAGCCTCCGACTACATCACCAAACCTGTTGACGTGGACCAGCTTATCTCGCTCCTGCGGGTGTGGCTGTATGACCGGGGCTAAGAAAAACCATGAACAGGAAACTCCTCATCATTGACGATGACGCCCGGAATATTTTCGCCCTCACGGCGGTACTCCGTGCCAGCGGTTTTACGTGCCACTCCTGCCAGAGTGCTACCGAAGCCCTTGATCTTCTGCGAACCAACGAGGTATTCGACGCTATTCTGATCGATATGATGATGCCCGATCTGGATGGTTACGACGCCATTCCCCGCATCCGCAACATTGACCGCTACCGCGATGCCACCATTATTGCTATTACGGCCCAGGCTATGCCCGGCGACCGGGAACGCTGTTTACAGGCGGGTGCTTCTGAATACGTTGCCAAACCGGTTGATGTAGACAAGTTGTTAGGGTTATTATGATACGTGACGACGAACTTGAACTGCTGCTGAACGATGTGCTGGATCGGTATGGGTACGACTTCATGAACTACAGCCGGGCGTCGCTGAAACGGCGCGTAAACCGACTCCTGACCCTCGACAAGTTTCCGAGTTTTGCCGAACTGCGTTACCGGCTGCTGTCCCAACCTGACTACATAAAGCGGTTTGTGGAAGAGCTGACCGTGAACGTAACCGAAATGTTCCGCGACCCGGCCTTTTATCAGACCCTGCGCACCACTATTCTACCTACACTAACTGCCAAACCGTTTATCCGAATCTGGCACGCGGGTTGCTCTACCGGCGAAGAAGTGTTTTCATTGGCTATCATGCTGCGCGAAATGGGGTTGCTGCATAAGTCGCTGCTATATGCTACCGATCTAAGCCCCGGTGTGCTGGAAACCGCCCGAGCTGGTATTTTTCCACTGGCGCCTATGAAGCAGAATTCTGAAAACTACCGGCTGTCGGGCGGTACGCAGGATTTTTCGGAGTATTATACGGCGCAGTACGGCTACGTGAAGTTTGACGCCAGCCTGGCCTCACGCATGGTTTTCTCGACCCACAACTTAGTTTCTGATGGGTCATTCAACGAGTTTGACCTGATTATGTGTCGCAACGTAATGATCTATTTTGATAAGCCGTTGCAGGAGCGTGTGCTGATACTCTTCGACAATAGTCTGGGACCACTTGGCTACCTCGTGTTGGGAACGAAAGAAACAATCCGGTTTTCGCCCATGCAGGGCCGGTACCGACAAATAGACAGCGAGAAGATATGGCGGAAAATAGCGGACTGAACCCCAAAACGGTAGTGGTCATTGGTGGCTCTACGGGCAGCATTGATGTGCTGCTACAGCTCCTGCCCGCTCTGCCCAACCCACTGACCTTCGCTATGGTCGTGGTAATTCACCGAAAAAACACCTCAGACTCGGCGTTGGCCAATTTGCTGGCCGTCCGTACCCACGTACCGGTACAGGAAGTAGAGGACAAAGACGTACTAACCGCCGGAACTATCTACCTGGCCCCCGCCGATTATCATTTGCTGCTGGAAAAAGACGGTACGTTCACTCTCGACTACTCCGAAAAAGTGCATTATAGTCGCCCGTCTATCGACGTAACCTTCGAGTCGGTTGCCGATGTCTATGGTTCAGGCGTGACAGGCATCCTGCTTTCCGGTGCCAACGCCGACGGTACCGCCGGACTACAGGCCATTAGTCAGGCGGGAGGCACCACGATTGTACAGCACCCCGACACCGCCCAGGTGGCTTACATGTCCCAACAGGCTATACAAAACGTTCAGATAGACCACATACTGACTGCACCGGAAATGATTCAGTTTTTGAATAGTAGCCCGGACCTCCTGGTCCGGTAGCCGTAAGGCTTAGAAAGCCAGTTATTGTGTTAGCCTTACGGCTACCGGACCAGGAGGTCCGGGCTACCCTCATTGCCCCCGTGTTGTGTCGGGCGGGCGGGGTGGGGTGGCAGGTAATGTGTTGGGCACAGGCGGTGTGGGAACAAACATCGAATCAACTGTCTCCGCATCCGTATTGATCGAGTCAGGTTCAGCAGCCTGCTCTTCGTCGTCGTAGCCGTAGCTGCAATTCTGGTAGTCTTTTGTGATGGTCACGGTCGGCTTTTCAAACGGCCCCTGCAACTGCGCAAACCTGGAATCGGCATAGACTTTCTCCAGAAATTTCCCCACAATGGGTAAGGCTGTTTTAGCGCCTTCGCCGAGGTCGGTTGAGCGGAAGTGGATACTCCGGTCGTCGCCCCCCACCCAGGCTCCCACGACCAGCTTCTGCGAAACACCCACAAACCAGCCGTCAGAATTATTGGAGGTGGTGCCGGTCTTTCCGCCCATCTCATGACCGTTTTTCCACAAACTATACGACCATAACCCCTGCGACGTACCGCCCGATTCCTGCAAGCCACCCTGGAGCATGTACCGCATCAAAAACGCTGATTCGGGGCTGATGGCCTGCTTCTGTTCCGACTCAAACGTTTGAATTACGTTGCCCTCCCGGTCTTCAATACGCTGTACAATGAGTGGCTCAATGGATTTGCCTTCATTTACGAAGGTGCAGTAGGCATCTACCAGCTCATACAGTGATACATCGGACGATCCCAGCCCAATGGAGGGTACTGCTTCGAGTTTGCTTTTGATACCCATCCGGTGGGCGTACTGCGCCACGCGCTCTGGGCCTACATCGTCGGTAAGGCGGGCGGTGATGGAGTTGACCGAGCGGGCCATGGCCCGGCGCAGGGTCAGGTTCGAGTAGGAGTAATAGCCGGTTGAGTTGCGGGGTTGCCATACTTTGTTCTCGCCATTTTCGCGGTATTCCTTCCGGAAGGGGCGGTCCTGAATGCGGTCGCACGGGCTGAGGTTGCTCATCGTATCATCGATGGCAGTGGTATACACGAACGGTTTAAAAGTAGAGCCGGGTTGCCGTTTGCCCTGCTTTACGTGATCGTACTTGAAAAAATTATAGTCAAGACCACCCACCCACGCCCGGATGTAGCCCGTATGCGGGTCCATTGCTACCATACCCGCCTGTAAGAAACGCTTGTAGTAGACAATGGAATCGTAGGGCGTCATTTCTTTTGTTTCATAGTTCTTTTTGTTGTCCCAACTGAAAACGCGCATCTTGGACTTCACGTTTTTCATGTAGTAATCGATCGAGTCGGGATAGAGCGGCAGGAACCGGCGACTCAGGGTTTTGTAGCGTTCGGTACGCCGGGCTACCGAGTCGATAAAGCCGGGAATTTCGTTGCCTTCCTCGTCGGTCCATGGGTTGCGGCCCCGCCAGTGATTGTCGAAGGTACGTTGCAGTGACTTCATCTTCTCGCTGGTGGCCTGTTCGGCGTACTGCTGCATCCGGGAGTTGATGGTTGTTACAATGCGCAGCCCGTCGGTGTATAGGTCATAGCCATTTTCGTCGCCCCATTTTTTTACAAAATCCTGCACGGCCAGTTTGAGGTAGCTGGCGGTTTCGGCGTTTGGGTCTTCGGGTGTGTAGTCGGTTACTAACGGCAGCGTGCTGATAGAGTCAGCCTGTTTTGGGGTCAGGAACTTATATTTGGCCATCTGACTCAGCACTATATTTCGGCGTGCTTCCGAGCGTTCTGGGTTGCGGAGTGGATTGTAGGCCGTTGTGGCTTTTTGCAAACCTACCAGCACGGCTCCTTCCTGCACATTGAGGCTGTCGGGTACTTTATTGAAAAAGGTGCGGGCAGCCGTTTTCAGCCCAAACGAATTACTGCCGTAATCAACCGTGTTGAAGTAATACGTCAAAATCTGATCTTTTGTCAGATTACTCTCCAGTTTGAGGGCCATGAGCCACTCCTTGGATTTATAAATGATCTTACGGACAAACGGAATCCGGGCGAGCAGGCCCGTATCCTGTTTCCGGCGGGTTTTAAAGAGGTTTTTGGCCAGTTGCTGCGTAATGGTCGAGCCGCCCCCGTCCCGCCCCAGGCTAAACACGGCCCGGCCAATGGCGCGGGGGTCAATGCCACCATGATCGTAGAAGCGTACATCTTCGGTAGCAATCAGCGCGTTGATGAGCGGTTTTGGAATGTTTTCGAACTTGATGGGCGTTCGGTTCTCAGCGTAAAACTTGCCAATCATCGTGTTATCCTGCGACCAGATCTCCGACGCCTGATTGAGCTTGGGGTTCTTAAGCTCCTCTATCGATGGCATGGGACCCGTCAGATACAGGAAGTTATAGTTGAGAACAAACGTATATACGCCCAACGCCAGGGCCAGAACGAGTGACCACCGGACCCCATTTTTCAGGTATGGGTAATACCAGGTATCGGGGTCAATGTATTGATGAACGAACGTTCGTAGCTGGCTTCGGTATTTCCCGAAAAGAGTCTGGCTGACGCGCCGTCTGGCAGCGATAAATTGTGCCCGGCGTTGTCGAAACGATCCGAAGGCGTTCCGAACGGCCCGGAATCGCTCCCTGTTTTCACTCATGCGATTTTGATTTGTAGCTGATATCCCACGCGTGCTACGTAGTGCTTTGGCAGGTTGTGCGGGCACCAAAGATAACGCAAAAAAGCCCGATGTGGGTATAAGGGGGGAGGGGTAAAAAGGGATAGGGGGTAGCTGACACACAACTCGCGTCAGCTACCCCCCTATCCCTTTATTCTTTACAGTCCTTTCTTTATTTCCCCGCTTCTTTTTTCGGATCGGCTTTCTCGAACGTCATGGCTACGCCGTTCATGCAGTAGCGCAGGCCGGTAGGTTTAGGGCCATCGTCAAAGACGTGGCCGAGGTGTCCGCCACACACACTGCATTCGATTTCGGTCCGTACCATTCCGTACGCTTTGTCGGATTTTTCAGTCACGGCGTTTTTCGCGATGGGCTTGTAAAAGCTCGGCCATCCCGTACCCGACTCAAATTTGGCATCGGAAGCGAATACGGCGTTGTGGCAACCGGCGCAGTAAAATACCCCCTGTTCGTGATTGTCGTTTAGTGGGCTGCTGAAGGCCCGTTCGGTACCTTCTTTGCGCAGGACAGTAAATTGATCGGGAGTGAGGGTTTTTTTCCACTCGGCTTCGGTTTTTACCACCTTCTGGCCGCCCTGCGTGGGTAATGCGGGGGCATTCGGCGTGGAAATCAGAAGTGGGGCAGACCAGGCTAAACTGGCCAGAATCAGTAGGGTTTTCATTTGAAAAAGTGTTGTGTCGAGTACGTAGATTCACCTGAATCACGTCTGTAAAACGAAAGGCGTGGGCTGTTCGTTCAGGAGTTGACCTGACCCGTGGCCAGAAGTGTCGATAGGGTAGGTGTGGGGCTACCCCCGCGTTTCTCGATGGTCACGGCGAACACGTCGGCCCTGCCGATAGGCCGGTTCGTAAGCTGTACGTCTTGGCCCGAATCGAACACCCCGGCATCTACCGGTTTGCCATCTACCAGAGACCAGAGCTGATACTGCTGGTTGGCGGGCAGGGCGGGCAGCGACCGCACGTCAACCGCTACCTGTCTGGTAGTGGCATTCCAGAAAACGGTCAGTTTGCCATTGGGCGCTTTTTCGTTGCCCGCCAGGCCAATCGTTCGGGTCTCGGGCTGCCGCAGCAATGCAAGTATTTGTTCCGTTTGGCCTTGCTGATCGCGCAGATGCCCTGCTTCGGTCTGAAGCGAACTGTTCGTGTTGCGGAGCGAGCTAATAGTCTGCTGACTGTTGCGAAGCTGAGACAGCAGAAACACCGAAAAAATCAAGAGTAATAATCCAACCGACGCTGCCACCACCCACGTTGTTCGGAAGGATAGACTACCCCCTCCCTCGGCGCGGTCGATGGGCATAGGCCGGATTATCGTTTCAGAGCGGATGGGTACGTCGAAATCCAGTTGAGCAAGCAATCTTTCTTTAATGGACTCGGGCGGCTCAACGCTGAACTGACTTGTGTAGCGTTCAAGGGCAACGGCCAGTTCATCAAGTTCCTGCTTTATTTCTGGATAGATAGTGGACATACAATCCACCTCCCGACGTTCCTGGTCGCTAACTGCGCCTGTTACGTACGATTCGAGGATGCCTGACGCTATATATTCCGGAACGTTCATTTTTTACTTAAACAGTTGTTTCAATTCTTGTAATGCAGCCCGGATTCTGGTTTTTACCGTACCCAGGGGCAGGTCAAGTTCCTGGGCGGCTTCTTCGTGGGTAAAACCGCCAAAATAAACCAGATCGATAAGTTGTTTACGGTCGGGCCGGAGTTGATTTACCATATCCTGCATCCCAATGTAATCGGAGTTAGGCTGTTCAGTGTTATGCTGCCGGTCAACAATATGTACGGTCTCCTCGTCAGTTCGGATTGCATTGTTGGGTTGCGACTTGCGGGCGCGTATGGCGTCGATGGAGGTATTCCGGGCAATATTCAGTAGCCAGGTAAATAGTCGACCCTTGCTGGCGTCGTAATTGTCGAGGTTCTTCCAGATTTTTACGAAGATATCCTGAAGCAAGTCCTGCGCCTGTTCATCGTCACGCACAATGCGCAGAACAACACCATAGAGAGCAGCTGAATATTGATCGTAGAGCCGCTGAAATGCCTGCTGATCGCGCTGGCGCAGCTTTTCGAGCAGGACACTTTCTGAAACTGTGGAAGACTGGCGTTTCACGCAAATGAAGTTAACAGGGTCAAATATAGCGGACTTTGCCTGCTTCAACGCAAACAGGCCATGTCCATCTTGAATACTGCTACGGAATAAGAGGAGGTAACAAACCTAATCAGGACAACAAATATGAAACAGATCGCTGCCTAAAAGATTCCAGCCAGCCGACCGAATGGAGTTGTTAACGAAATGCCGACGCGCCCATTTGTGACATCAATACGACGTACGCATGTATCGGGCATCCTGAACGCTGGTGTCGGACGTGGTGCGCTGACCCGTGTTGAGGCTGGTTTTCTTTTCCGTCATAGTCCTGGTCTGGCTACAGCCAGCAGTAGCGTACCAGCCACCCAGGAGCAGGGTAAGACCAAAAAGTTGGTTGATTTTCATGACGTTGGGATATGTAGAGTTGTTGATCTGTCTGATTTTAACCGTCAATAGACCAAAAAGTTTCTGGCCCTGTAGTCGGTCATTAGGCTGGGGCTGATAGCTTTGCCTAATTACCAATCGACAACAAAACTGCTTATGCAATCTATTCTCCCGCTGCCCGCTCAGTCGCTCAAACCCGGCACCAGCACCGGCCAGCAATTCTGGCACAGTGCCGATACCAAAACCGTCGACTCCTACTCACCCGCCGACGGTAAGCTCATTGCCCGCGTTCATGCCAGCACCCGCGCCGACTACGACCGCGTCATCGAAACAGCCCAAACGGCCTTTGCCGAATGGCGGCAGGTACCGGCCCCGCGCCGGGGCGAAATTGTGCGGCAGATGGGCGAGCAGTTTCGCCGGTACAAGCGCGAACTGGGTACGCTGGTGAGTTACGAAATGGGCAAGTCGCTTCAGGAAGGACTGGGCGAAGTGCAGGAAATTATCGACATCTGCGATTTTGCCGTGGGGCAGTCGCGGCAGTTGTACGGCCTGTCGATGCACTCCGAACGCCCGGCCCACCGGATGCTGGAGCAGTACCACCCACTGGGCATAGTCGGCATCATTTCGGCGTTCAACTTCCCGGTGGCCGTCTGGTCCTGGAACGCCATGCTGGCCTGGATCTGTGGCGACGTATGCGTCTGGAAACCCTCCGAAAAAACACCCCTCACGGCCCTGGCCTGTCAGCAGATCATTGGCGAAGTCCTGCGCAACAACAACGTACCAGAAGGCGTGTCGTGCCTGATTACGGGCGAGCGCCACGCGGGCGAGTGGCTGGCCCACGACCCCCGCGTGGCGCTGGTGTCGGCCACGGGCAGCACCCGCATGGGTAAAGCCGTGGCCGTGGCCGTGGCCGAGCGGCTGGGCCGGAGCCTGCTGGAACTGGGCGGCAATAACGCCATCATCGTGTCGGACCAGGCCGATCTGGACCTCGCCATTCCGGCCATTGTATTTGGCGCGGTGGGTACGGCAGGGCAACGCTGCACCAGCACCCGCCGGATTATTGTGCAGGAAAGCGTTTATGACGATGTGAAAAAGCGGCTTAAAAAGGCATACGCCCAGCTGCAAATCGGCGATCCGCTCAACGAGCAGTACCACGTTGGGCCCCTCATTGACAAAGCCGCCGTGAACGGGTATCAGGCTTCCGTAAAAGAAATTCGCGAGTTTGGCGGCACCTTCGTTGTGGAGCCGGGCGTGCTGACCGGGCCTGAATTTGAGTCGGGCTGCTACGTGCGCCCCTGCATTGCCGAGGCTCAGAATCAGTGGCCCGTGGTCCAGCGCGAAACGTTCGCCCCCATTCTGTATATGCTCAAATACAGCACGCTGGACGATGCCATTGCCCAGCAAAACGGCGTACCGCAGGGGTTATCGAGTGCCATTTTTACCCTCAACCTGCGCGAAGCCGAGCGGTTCCTGAGCGCGACCGGCTCCGACTGTGGCATTGCCAACGTGAACATCGGTACGTCGGGAGCTGAGATTGGCGGGGCTTTCGGGGGTGAAAAAGAAACCGGCGGAGGCCGCGAATCCGGCTCCGACGCCTGGAAAGCCTACATGCGCCGACAAACCAACACCCTCAACTACGGTACCACCATGCCCCTGGCTCAGGGCATTACGTTTGAGCTGTAAGGCCGGCTGAATGGTGTATAGCTTTTGGTCATCGGATAACTTTTTGACGTTATCCGATGGCTACACTAATCTGAACGACTATTCCACCAAATGACCACCATCCGCATCGACCAGAAAGACCCTGCCTTACTGGCCGTCTCGTTCCCGCAGAATCCCGATGGCAACGACCTGATTCGTCAGGTGCCGGGCCGTCGGTGGAGTTACTCCCGCACGTGCTGGACGGTACCGAATACCCGCGAAAGCGTTATTAAGCTTGGTCAGCTTTTCGGGAAAGACTACTGCCGGTTCGATGAAGCCGTTGTGCGACTTTACAAACCGGCTGCTACCGCTCCAGAAGTAGAACAGGCAGTGAACCCGGCATGGCCCCCGGCTGGAGGGGCCCCGCTGAGTAAACGAACGATAGCTACCCATCCAAAGCCGTTTCGATATACTCCGCCCACACGTGAGTACGACAAACACCCCGTCATTGTAGCGATCACCAACGCGCTCCGGGTACAGCAGTACAGTTACAAGACGCTCAAAAATTACAAACAGGCACTCATCACGCTTATCCGCTACGCCGGGGCAAAACCACTTGATGAACTTACCAAAGCTGACTACCAGAAATACCTGCTATTCCTAACCGGGAAAAAACGATACGCGAGTTCAACAATGAACGTGCACATCAACCGAAGCGTCGGACCGTGCTAGAAATTCTATCAGGAAAAGTTACTGAAGCGCGACAAAGAGTTCTACGATGTTGCGTATCCGCGTATGCCTGTCAAACTACCCACGGTTTACAGTATAGATGAAGTCAAAGCGATTTTTGCGGCTACCACCAGTTTAAAATACCGCACCCTGTTTCAGTTGGTGTATGCTACTGGCCTACGGCTTAGCGAAGTAGCTCATCTCCGACTAGTCGACATCGACCGGCACCGTCGGCTGATTGTGGTGCGGGCTGGGAAAGGCAAAAAAGACCGGCTGGTTATGCTGTCCGAAAAACTTGATGCCATTCTGAGCCTATATCTCAGCCAGTATCAACCGCAGCTTTATGTATTTGAAGAAGTCGACCGGCGCGAGCCATTACAAAATCGTGCCATCCAGTTAGTATACAGCCAGGCCACCTATGCCGCCGACATTCAGAAACGTGGGGGTATCCATACGTTGCGCCATAGCTTCGCTACGCACTTACTGGAATCGGGCACCGATATCCGCTACATTCAGCAACTGCTGGGTCATGAAAGCCTCCTGACCACCATGCGTTATACCCATGTCACTGCCCACAAAATCAGTACCCTCAAATCACCATTGGATGATCTGTAGTTCCATACTTCTTTAGCAGCGGACGCAGTTTAGCCAGGCTGAAAAACTTACTTTTCAGCACGTACCCCTGAGTATAGCCGATCATCACCCGTTTATTACGTTGCACCCGACCGCGTGAATCGAAGCGATACAACTGCTTATCATCGCCAAAAAAGTAGTTGGGATAGCCTTCAATATCCCAGACTCGTTGAATCGAAACCTGCACATACCGTTTAATCATTTGACAATGACAAGATTTGGAAGTTTTATGGCAGAACCGTTCTTTTATAGAAGTATCCGCACTAAGGTCACTGAATAGTTAAGCGAAAAATCAAAAGTAGTTGATTATCAGCTAAAACCCATTAAGTGACTTTACGTACAATAACATGTTGGGTGCGGGTCCATAAATTAGCTGACAAGGCAGCGTCTTGGCGACAGGAAGCGGGCCGCAGAGGTTAGGCTTTTTGCTGGTTCGGCGGGTTCCTGGCGACAGGCAGCGCGGCTCCGAAGTCAGGTTTTAATTTGCAAGGCAGCATCTCGGTGACAGGTGGTGCATACCGACAGGCATAAGTTGGAAATGAAGAGACAGATAAACTCGTGAAAAATATGAAAGAGTACAAGGTTAAAGCCTTCCGTTTTTACCAAAAAGGGTTCGATTCAAATCAGTTCATCCTAGAATCTGAAGCTGAAATCCAAGCAACGCTTGATGAGTATGTGTCGAAGGGCTATAAGTTGAGTTCTACAACGTCTGGTGATTCGGGTATGGTTTACCTGTTTTTTGAAAAAGATATTTAGCTAAAAACTGGCTTTTCTTGTCACCTGCGTGGGTGGGTTTCCGGCGACAGGCAGCACGCCCCCGAAGGTGAAGCGAACAGCCCAACCTTCCATGTGTGTAAATGTCTCGCTACGCTCGTCATCAACACATGGGGGCGTTGGGTGTTCGCTCATCAAGTGTTGGTGTGCCAGCATTCGGGCGACAGGAAGCGGGCCGCAGAGGGCAAGGGTTTTTGCTTATTCGGCGGGTCCGTGTGACACGAGAAACGCCCCGGTTCTTGCGGCTTGACACAAGCACATAACTGGATTTTGAGTAGCTTCGCCTATTGATGTAGAAATAGGATGATAAGCCTTGAGCAACCACAAATTCAGGAAATTGCCGAGCAATTAGATTGCGGCTTTCGGGCCTTTTGCCACAAGACAACCGGCAAACTGGTCTTTATCATTGATAACTCGAAGTTTCTTGCTGCCGATTGGGAGGAGGAAGAAGAACAGGTTCAAGAAGAGATTGATGCCAACCGGGATGAGTACATTGAGATTGAAGCGATGGGTTCGAGCGATTCGTATCGGGTGATGGTCGATTTTGCCGAACAACTGACCAACTCTCGTTTACAAGAGCAGCTATTTCGGGCGTTAGACAAACGAGGCCCCTTCAGAGAGTTCAAGTATGTGATTGACAACTCGGGGGATTACCGAGAGGAGTGGTTTGCCTTCAAGAATCAGCGGTACTTGGATTGGGTCAGCCAGCAGTTACAGGTCAGTGAGTAAGGGTAGCTGTCTGGCGACAGGCAGCACGTCCCGAAGGCGGGGATTCAGCCCAACATGGGAAAGGGTGTAAAGGTAGCAGGTACGTCTGTTCAGGAAAGTAGCTTCCTCATCCATCAGCCTTCGTGGGTGTTGGGTGCATCGGTTTTCAAATGTCCGTTTGCCAGCGTCCGGGCGACAGGAAGCGGGCCGCAGCGGTTAGGCTTTTGCCCATTCGTTGGGTTGCGGTTGACACGAGACGCAGTCTGACAGTCAACGTTTTGGTTTGCATGGCAGCATCTCGGCGACAGGCAGCTTGTTCCGACGGTCGAGGTTTGACAAGGCTCGGTACAAGAGGTTGACCGTGTGTCGTTTAGCTTCGTATATTGGTGTAAATTACTTTAATTCGATCAATTTTATTACCAAACTCCCTTGTCTTATGAAACTCTTTACCCTACTGGTGTTGCTTGCCCTTTCCGCCCAAGCCTTTGGGCAATCCAAACCTGCTGCCCGCCCGATGGCACGCGCCAACGAAACGGTGTGGGTGTGCCTCGACCCAATAAAAAAAGATAAGCGCGTACAATACGAACGCTTTCTTCACGAAATTTTCTGGCCTGGAGCGGCTAAACTTAGCCCCGCTGAACAGCAGGTATTTCGCCAGACTCGCATTCTGCACCCTACCAAGGCCGAAGCCGACGGCACCTATTCCTACTTTTTCGTGATGGACCCAGTCATCAAAGGTGGCGATTACGACATCGAGAGCCTACTCACCAAGATGTATGGCAAGGCTAAAGCCACTGAGTACTACAAGCTCTACACTACAGCCCACGCCCGTCCACAGGCATCTTACTATGTAACGCAGTCGAAAGATTAAGTTTGTTTACCCCGCGTGGGTTCGTTTCCTGCGACAGGAAGCACGTCCCGAAGGCTAGCGTTCAGCCCAGCAAAAATAGGTGTGTAAAGGTGCAGGTACGTTCGTTCTTTTGAGTAATTTGCTCACCATCAACACCTGTGGGTGTTGGCTGTGGGCCGCTAAAGTGCTTGTAGGGCGGGTTCTGTGCGACAGGACGAACACCATATTTTGGCAGGTTTGAAAAAATACAGCAATGCAAAAAGCGAACCGGGCCGCCGGTGCGGTGCGTATTTGTATTGAGAGTGCGGCAATCGGCGAGTTAGCTGCGATTTTTACTAAGCCCTGTGCTTGACCTTTGACAGGAGGTTAATCAGGAAATCAAAATGATTAATGCTGAAACGATCATATGCAAGTTTCATTAGAATCACCTTCAAAACTAAACACTCTTTCAAGTCCCACTAAATTAAAACTTTCAATCACTCAAAGGCTCTATTCCTTAGATGCCCTACGCGGCTTTGATATGGTTTGGATCATGGGTGCTGAAGAGATTTTTCATGGACTTGCAAAAGCAACTGGTTCTCCATTTTGGGGCGCAATATCAAACCAATTCACGCATCCTTTTTGGAACGGATTCCATATTTACGATTTGATCTTTCCTCTTTTTCTGTTCCTTGCGGGAGTATCTACACCATATTCTGTTGGCCGGGAATTGGAAAAAGGAAAGAACAGGCATCAACTAATGCTACGGGTTATAAAACGTGGGATTATTTTAGTGCTTTTAGGAATGGTTTATAATAACGGTCTTCAGATTCGTCCTCTTTACGATTTTCGTTTTTCAAGCGTACTAGGAAGAATTGGTATAGCTTACTTGAATTCGCGTTTGCAGTGCATATCACCCTTTCTCCCCCTTTGTCTACTTCAGCTGCTCTCGTAGCCTGACTGAATCAACAAAAGTCAGCCGTTCAATAGATTACCTCGTAGCTTTGAGGTGACG
>Ga0209512_1002803_pt1 | contig 17733 bp, 18 predicted proteins | sample frozenSSSSmetaG_FD_184142 | JGI IMG/M metagenome (GOLD analysis project Ga0209512, IMG submission 184142) | Glacier valley bacterial and archeal communities from Borup Fiord, Nunavut, Canada, to study Microbial Dark Matter (Phase II) -... | ecosystem: Environmental > Aquatic > Freshwater > Ice >... | reverse complement strand
CAGGGCGCGGCACGGGTCGTCTTCGAAGTGCGGCGCACCGACGAGCTCGCCCTTGAGGTCGTAGGTCCAGCGATGCAACGGGCACACCACGTGCGAGCCGGTGTTGCCACGGCCTCGCAGCATCAGCGCCTGGCGATGGCGGCATACGTTCGAGAGCAACTGCAGGCCGTCAGGCGTGTGCACCAGGGCGCGGCCTTCGCCTTCCTGGGCCAGCGCGTGGTAATCGCCCACCCCGGGCACCGACAGCGCGTGGCCCACGTAGCGCGGCGCCGTGGCGAACAGTTGGCGCGTTTCGCGCTCGAACAGGGCCGGGTCGAAGTAGCTCGAGACGGGGAGCTGCGACTGGCTGCGCGCAAGGATCTGCTGCGTGACACGCTGATCGGACATGGCCCCGGTCGCCTCCAGAAAACGATGTTCGGATCGCCGAGAGCATCGGCAGGATGAGAGCGGGCCGCAGACGGCTCGTCGGCGGGGGCCGGAGTGTACCTGCGCCCCCATGCAGCAGCGTCGAGTGCGGCTAGGCGCATGAAGATGGGGCCCGGGGCGCTGACTACAATCGAAGCTTTGACGAATTGCATGACGACGCCTGCCATTACCCCGCCAACGCCCGGGCCCGTGCCCGCGAGTTACGAGGCCGCGCTCGCCGAACTCGAGAAGCTCGTGCAGTCGATGGAAGGCGGCCAGCTCCCGCTCGAGACGCTGCTGGCCAGCTACCGCCGCGGTTCCGAGCTGCTGGTGTTCTGCCGCTCGCGCCTCGAAGCCGTCGAGCAACAGATCAAGGTTCTCGAAGACGGACAGCTCCGCAACTGGCCCAACGCCGCATGAAGACCGCGAAGCAGGAGTCGGCCGGATGCCGGGCCGCCCCAAGGCCGGCCTCGCTTCCTCGGGGGGCAGTGAATGCAGTGAGCGTGGGGGCGTCATGAAACGCGATGCCTTCGACACGTGGGCTCTTGCCGAGCTCGATGCCGTCGAATCCGCGCTCGATGCGCGGGTGCCGCACGACGCGCCGGCGGCTCTCGGCGAAGCGATGCGATACGGCGTGCTCGATGGCGGCAAACGCCTGCGCCCGCTGCTCGTTCTCGCGGCAGCCGATGCCGTGCACGGCCAGCGGGAGGCGGCCTTGCGCGCGGCATGCGCCGTGGAGCTCATTCACGCTTATTCGCTCGTGCACGACGACCTGCCGTGCATGGACAACGACGTGCTCCGGCGCGGCAAGCCCACGGCACATGTTCGCTACGGCGTGGCGCAGGCGATGCTCGCCGGCGACGCCATGCAGGCGCTCGCCTTCGAGGTGCTCACGCCCGAGGGCGCCGAGGTGCCGGCCGGCCTGCAGGCGCGCCTGTGCGGCCTGCTCGCGCGTGCAGCCGGTGGCGGCGGCATGGCCGGCGGGCAGGCGATCGACCTCGCCAGCGTCGGCCTGCCGCTCGACGAGCGCGCGCTTTCCGAGATGCACCGCAAAAAGACCGGTGCTTTGCTGCAGGCCAGCGTGCTGATGGGCGCAGCTTGCGGGTCGACCACCGAAGCGCAGTGGAACGCGCTGGCCGAGTTCGGCGGCGCCATCGGTCTCGCCTTCCAGGTGGTCGACGACATCCTCGACGCGACGCAAGTTTCGGCCACGCTCGGCAAGACCGCCGGCAAGGACCAGGACAGCAACAAGCCGACCTACGTGACCGTGCTCGGGCTCGACGCGGCGCGCGCGCACGCCGAGAGCCTTCGCCACGCCGCGCATGCCGCGCTCGACGCGAGCGGCCTCGGCGAAGTCGCACGGCTGCGGGCGCTGGCCGATCGCGCTGTGGATCGCGAGTCTTGATCACCGGCCTTGCGCCAGCCTCGTTGCCATGACGACCTCACCTATCCTGCCCGGCATCGACAGCCCCGCCGACGTTCGCCGGCTCTCGCGCGCCGAGCTCAAGCAGCTCGCTCACGAGCTGCGTGCCTATGTGGTCAAGATCGTCTCCGAGACCGGCAACGGCCACTTCGCGGCCAATCTCGGCACGGTCGAGCTCACGATCGCGCTGCACCACGTGTACGACACGCCGCACGACCGCATCGTGTGGGACGTGGGCCACCAGACCTATCCGCACAAGACGCTCACCGGCCGGCGCGAGCAGATGTTCTCGCTGCGCCAGCAGGGCGGCATTTCCGGCTTTCCGCGCCGCGACGAAAGCGAGTACGACACCTTCGGCACCGCGCACTCGTCGACCTCGATCTCGGCCGCGCTCGGCATGGCCGTGGCCGCGCGCATGAAGGGCGAAGACCGCAAGTGCGTGGCCGTGATCGGCGACGGCGCGATGACCGCCGGCATGGCGTTCGAGGCGCTCAACAACGCCGGCGAATCGAAAGACGGCCGCCAGGCCGACATGCTGGTGGTGCTGAACGACAACGACATGTCGATCTCGCCGCCGGTGGGCGCGCTGAATCGCTACCTCGCGCGGTTGATGAGCGGCAAGTTCTACACCGCCACGCGCGACACGGCCAAGAACGTGCTGAAGAACGCGCCGCCGCTTTTCGAGCTGGCCAAGCGCTTCGAGGAGCACGCCAAGGGCATGGTCGTGCCGGGCACGATCTTCGAGGAGTTCGGCTTCAACTACGTCGGCCCGATCGACGGGCACGACCTCGATTCGCTCATTCCCACGCTCGAGAACCTGCGCAGCCTGAAGGGGCCGCAGTTCCTGCACGTCGTGACCAAGAAGGGCTACGGGTACCAGCTCGCCGAGGCCGACCCGGTGCGCTACCACGCGGCTTCGGGCAAGTTCGATCCGGCGGTGGGCTTTGTCAAGCCCACGGCTGCGCCGAAGACCACCTTCACGCAGGTGTTCGGCCAGTGGCTCTGCGACATGGCCGAGAAAGACGAGCGCCTGGTCGGCATCACGCCGGCGATGCGCGAGGGCTCGGGCATGGTCGAGTTCGAAAAGCGTTTCCCGGAGCGCTATCACGACGTCGGCATTGCCGAGCAGCACGCGGTGACCTTCGCCGCCGGCCTGGCCTGCGAAGGCATCAAGCCGGTGGTCGCGATCTACTCCACCTTCCTGCAGCGCGCCTACGACCAGCTGATTCACGACGTGGCGATCCAGAACCTGCCGGTGGTGTTCGCGCTCGACCGCGGCGGCCTGGTCGGTGCCGACGGCGCCACGCATGCCGGCGCCTACGACATCGCCTACCTGCGCTGTATTCCGAACATGAGCGTGCTCACGCCCTCCGACGAAGACGAGTGCCGCCAGTCGCTCTACACCGCCTTCATGCAGAGCCATCCGGTCGCCGTTCGATACCCGCGTGGGTCGGGCGCCGGCGTGCCCATCCAGCAGGAGATGACGGCCATCCCGTTCGGCACCGGCGAGATCCGGCGCGAGAGTACGAAGGCCGCGGGCAACGGCAAGCGCATCGCGATCCTCGCCTTCGGCACGTTGCTGCACCCGGCGCTCGCCGCTGCCGAGCGCATCGACGCCACGGTGGCCAACATGCGCTTCGTCAAGCCGCTCGATCTCGCCCTGGTGACCGAGTTGGCACGCCGCCATGATGCAATCGTGACGATCGAGGAGGGCGCCGTGATGGGCGGTGCGGGCGGGGCGGTGCTCGAAGCCCTTGCCGAAGCGCGAATCGAGATTCCCGTGTTGAATCTCGGTCTGCCCGACGCTTTTGTCGAGCATGGCGATCCGGCGAAGTTGCTGGCGCAGTGCGGGCTCGACGCCGCGGGCATCGAGCTCTCCATCCAACGCCGTTTCGGCAGCCAGCCCGCGCTGTTGCGGGCGAGTGCCGGGCAGTAGTCGCAAGACCAGCATGACCAATCTGAAAGACGCGCTCCACATCCCCGACACGCAGTCGTTGCACGACGATCGCCAGCTCGCGATCCAGCGCGTGGGCATACGCGGCGTGCGCTATCCGCTGCAGCTGAAGATCGAAGGGGCGGTGTCGCCCACGGTGGCCGAGTGGGCGCTCGACGTGGCCCTGCCCGCCGACCAGAAGGGCACGCACATGTCGCGCTTCGTTGCCTGGCTCGACGCCATCGACGAGCCACTCGATGCCGAGTCGCTGCGCCGCCTGAGTCTGAAGATGGTGACGCTGCTTCACGCCGACGCGGGTCGTGTCGAGGCCGCATTCCCCTTTTTCCTGCGGAAGCGTGCGCCGGTTTCTGGCGTCGAGAGCCTGTTGGAGTACCAGGGCAGGCTGATCGCCGAGGTGGCTGCGGGAGTCGTCACCGCCTGGGCCGAAGTGGTGGTGCCGGTGAAGTCGCTGTGCCCGTGCTCGAAGGAAATCTCCGACTACGGCGCGCACAACCAGCGCTCGCACGTGACCATCCGCGTCGAGCTGCTCGGCGAGCTTTCGTGGTTGCAGCTGGTGCGCTTCGCCGAAGACTCGGCATCGAGCGAGATCTGGTCTTCGCTCAAGCGCGCCGATGAGAAGTGGATCACCGAGCGTGCCTACGAGAACCCCAAGTTCGTCGAAGACATCGTGCGTGACGTGGCGCTCAGGCTCAATGCCGAACCGCGCATCGGCCGTTATGTGGTCGACGTCGAGAACTTCGAGTCGATCCACGCGCACAGCGCGGTGGCGCGCATCGAGCGTTAGCGGTTCGGCGACTTCTTCGTCGCTGGCACCGTCGCGCCACCTTTTCGCAACCTCATCGCATCGCGCAGCAGGTACTCGACCTGCGCATTGACGCTGCGCAACTCGCCCGCCGCCAGCCGCTCGATCTCGGCCCAGACGGCCGGATCGATGCGCAGGAGGAAGGCCTTCTTCTCAGGGCTCGCCATCGACCCGCCCTCGTCGGCGTTGTCTGGCGCGCGCATCATCTTCTGCGATGTCTTCTTCGCTGAGCGGCACGAACGGGCCTTGCATCCGGGTGCGCAGGCGCCGCTCCCCATCGGTCGAGTTCGCGGCACGGGTCGCGATCACGGCGACGACGACAGCCATCGCGACCATCAGCACGAAGCCACCGAGCAACAGATACACGTCGAGCACAGCAGACCGTCGCTCAGTTGTAAAGCGTGCCCGCATTCACCACCGGCGTGGCGTCGTGGTCGGAGCAAAGCACGACGAGCAGGTTGCTCACCATCGCTGCCTTGCGCTCGTCGTCGAGCTGGAGCAGGCCGCGCTCGGCAAGGCCGTTGAGCGCGAGCTCGACCATACCCACGGCGCCTTGCACGATCTTGGTACGGGCGGCGACCACGGCTTCCGCTTGTTGGCGGCGCAGCATCGTGCCGGCGATCTCGGGCGCGTAGGCCAGGTGGGTGAGCTTGGCATCGACGACCACGATTCCGGCTTGGGCGAAGCGCTGCTGCAGCTCCTCGCGCAGCGCGGCGGAAACCTCTTCGGTGCCGGAGCGCAGCGTGACCTCGGCCTTGACCGTCGGGTGCGGCTCGTCGAAGTTGTCGTAGGCATAGCTCAATGCGAGATGGCGCAGCGCCGACTCGGCTTGGGTGAGTACGTAGGCCTCGTAGTTCTCGACGTCGAAGCTGGCGCGCGCCGTGTCGTCGACGCGCCAGACCACGGTGGCCGCGATCTCGATCGGGTTGCCGCGAGCGTCGTTGACCTTCAGCTTTTCGCTGTTGAAGTTGTGCGCCCGCACCGAGATCTTGGTCTTCGAATAGAACGGGTTGGCCCAGCGCAGGCCGCGCTCGCGGTCGGTGCCGCGGTAGCTGCCGAAGAGCAGCAGCAGCGCAGCCTGGTTCGGCTGCAGCATGTAGAGACCACCGAGGCACCAGAAGGCGAGCAGCACCGCAGCGACGAGGAAGGCGATCGTCGGCCCCATCGGCCGCATCGCCATGAGACCGATGGCGATCAGCAACACGACGAGACCTATGCTGATGTAGACGAAGCCGCTGCTGGTGGCGGCGGACCGTTCTTCGGCCGACGAGATGGACATGACACGCTCCCGAGTGATGGACTCTCCAGTCTCCGGCCCCGAAGGCCGCGATTCCAAAGTGATATCACTTTAGTAGCGAGTCACGGCGCCGTCAAGCGCCTTCGGTCTCGGCGGTCAGGCCGAGCAGGCTCGGGTCGCCCCGGCCGCTGCGCAGTACCGCCGGCGGCTCGCTGGTGAGGTCGATCACCGTGGTGGGCTGCATCGGGCAGGCACCCGCATCCACGATCGCCTGAACCTGCTTCTCGTAGCGCTCGCGGATGAGTGCCGGGTCGTTCAGCGGCTCGGTCTCGCCGGGCGGAATCAGCGTGGTGGCGAGCAGCGGCTGGCCGAGCATCCCGAGCAGCGCACCGGTGACGGCATGGGCCGGCACGCGCAAGCCGATGGTGCGCCGCGAAGGGTGCGAGACGCGCCGCGGAACTTCCTTCGTCGCCTCGAGGATGAAGGTGAACGGACCCGGCGTGCCGAGCTTGAGCAGGCGGTACTGCTTGTTGTCGACGCGCGCATAGCTCGCGAGCTGCGAGAGATCGCAGCAGAGCAGCGTGAGGTGATGCCGGTCGTCGACACCACGGATTCGACGCAGCTGTTCGGCCGCGGCCTTGTCGTCGAGATGGCACACGAGCGCGTAGCTCGAGTCCGTGGGAATTGCGGCGATACCGCCGCCATGCAGGATCTGCACTGCCTGCTTGAGCAGCCGCGGTTGCGGGTTGACCGGGTGAACTTCGAAGTACTGGGACATGCGCCGATTGTCGGCGCGCCCTTCATCTCACGCAGGCGCGTGGATGCGACCTGCGAGCGCTTCCCAAACCGACGCGAGGCCTTCGGGCAGAGGCGGCAGGCCGCCGAGATCGATGCGGCTCTCGTCGGGACTGTGGAAGTCGCTGCCGCGTGAGGCGAGCAGGTCGAACTCGCGTGCCGTACCCGCGTAACGCACGGCTTCGGCAGCCGAATGGCTGCCGGTCACGACCTCGACGCCGCGCCCACCGAGCGCCTTGAATTCGCTGAACAGCGCGTACTCCTCGGTCGGCGTGAACTTGTAGCGCGCGGGGTGCGCCACCACCGCGAGCCCGCCCGCGTTCGAGATCCACTCGACAGCGTTTCGCAAGCTCGCCCAGCGGTGCGGCACGAAGCCCGGTTTGCCTTCGACGAGAAAGCGCCGGAACACCTCATTGGTGTCGTTGCACACGCCGCTCTCCACCAGATGCCGTGCGAAGTGCGTGCGCGAGATGACCTCGGGATTGCCGACGTATTTGAGCGCGCCTTCGTAGGCACCTCGGATACCCACCTTGGCGAGCTCGGCCGCCATCTCGCGCGCACGCGCCTCGCGGCCGCCGCGCGTTGCGGCGAGGCCTTGCACCAGGGTTGCATCGTCGGCGTCGAAGCCCAGGCCGACGATGTGGACCGTGACGCCGGCAAAGCTCACCGAGATCTCGGTGCCGGTGAGATAGGGCAGCCCCGCGGCCGAAGCAGCGGCTCGCGCCCGCGCCTGGCCGCCGATCTCGTCGTGGTCGGTCAGCGCCCAAAGCTCGACGCCGTTGGCCTTGGCGCGTGCGGCCAGCGCCTCGGGCGCGAGGGTGCCGTCGGAGAGGAAGGAATGGCAGTGCAGATCGGCGTTGGTCACCGGCTCATCATAGTGGCTGGCATGGATATCGCTCAGGGCCGCACCCGATGTTCGGCGCGAGGCGCGCCCCTACCATGCAGCCGGCGGCGCAGCGGCGTGCCGATCAAGAACCACCCGGGAGTTGACGATGCAAGAGCTTCAAATTCGCGCACTGATCGAAGACGTGCGCGCCGGCACGCTGCCACGGCGCGGCTTCATCCAGCGCATGGTCGGGCTGGGCCTCGGCGCGCCCATGGCCTCGATGCTGCTCATGCACGCCGGCATCGCCCAGGCGCAATCGGCACCGGTCTACAAGCCCACCAAGCGGGGCGGCGGTGGCGCGTTGAAAACGCTGTTCTGGCAGGGGCCGACGCTGCTGCAGCCGCACTTCGCCAACGGCACCAAGGACCAGGAAGGCTCGCGAATCTTTTACGAGCCGCTGGCGGTCTGGGACAACGAAGGCAACCTCGTGCCCATCCTCGCGGCCGAGATTCCCACGCTTCAGAACGGCGGCGTGCTCGAGGGCGGCAAGGTCGTGCGCTGGCGCCTCAAGAAAGGCGTGACCTGGCACGACGGCAAGCCCTTCACCGCCGACGACGTCGTCTTCACCTGGGAGTACGCGCGCGATCCGGCCACCGCCGCCGTGACCATCGCCGTCTACAAGGACATCACCGTCAGCAAGGTCGACGACTACACGGTGCTGGTCTCCTTCAAGCAGGCCACGCCGTTCTGGGCCACCGCATTCGTCGCCGCCGAGGGCATGATCATCCCGAAGCATCTGTTCAGCCCCTACGCCGGCGCCAAGTCGCGAGACGCGCCCACCAACCTGAAGCCGGTCGGCACCGGCCCGTACACCTTTGTCGACTTCAAGCCGGGCGACGTCGTCCTCGGCGCGCTCAACAAGAGTTACCACATGCCGAACCGGCCGTACTTCGACACCATCGAAGTCAAGGGCGGCGGCGACGCGACTTCCGCCGCGCGCGCCGTGCTCCAGACCGGCGAATACGACTACGCCTGGAACCTGCAGGTCGAAGACGAGGTGCTCAAGCGCATGGAGGCGGGCGGCAAGGGCAAGGCCCACATCGTGCCCGGTGGCGACATCGAATTCATCCAGCTCAACATCACCGACCCGTGGAACGAGGTCGAGGGTGAGCGCGGCAGCGTCAAGAGCAAGCACTTCGCGTTCAGCGACGTCAAGGTGCGCGAGGCGATGGCGCTGCTCTGCGACAAGAAGAGCATGCAGGAGTTCATCTACGGCCGCACCGGCTTCGCGACCGCCAACTTCATGAACAACCCGCCTCGCTTCAAGTCGCCGAACACCAAGTGGGAGTTCAACATCGACAAGGCCAACAACCTGCTCGACGCGGCGGGCTGGAAGCGGGGCGCCGACGGCATCCGCGAGAAGGGTGGCAAGAAGATGAAGTTCGTCTACCAGACGTCCATCAACGGCACGCGGCAGAAGGAGCAGGCGATCGTCAAGCAGGCGGCGCAGAAGGCGGGGATCGACCTCGAGCTCAAGTCGGTGACAGCTTCGGTGTTCTTCTCGTCCGACGTCGCCAACCCGGACACCTACGGCAAGTTCTGGTGCGACATGCAGATGTACACCACCACCATGACCGCGCCCGATGCCGAGCGCTTCATGGACCAGTTCATCGCCGTCGAAGCCTCGCAGAGGGCGAACAAGTGGGCCGGCCGGAACATCTCGCGCTACGTCAATCCCGAGTACGACAAGCTCGCCGCCTCGGCCAAGTCGGAACTCGACCCGGTGAAGCGGGCCGCGACCTACATCAAGATGAACGACATGGTGGTCAACGACTTCATCGTCATCCCGCTCATCAGCCGGCCGCGCGTGCGCGGCGGCAACCTGAAGCTCGTGACCACGCTCTCGGGCTGGGACCTCGACTTCTCGGCGCTGCAGAACTGGTACCGCGAATCGTCGCCGGCCTGAACGCGGCAAGCTGAGCGCCGCCGTGGGTCCCTACCTGCTGCGGCGCCTGGCGATCGCGATCCCGAGCCTGCTCGGCATCAGCGTCGTGCTGTTCACGGTGCTGGCTCTCGCGCCGGGCGACCCGTTCTCGGAGATGGCGCTCAACCCGAACGTGCCGCCCGAAGTGCAGGCCAACCTGAGGAAGCAGTTCGGCCTGGACGATCCCGTCTGGCAGCGCTACTTCCGCTGGCTCTTCGCCATGTTCCACGGCGACTGGGGCTTCTCGTTCATCAGCCGCGTCGACGTCGACACGCTCATCTGGCAGCGCGTGCCGGTCACGCTCGCCGTCATCGGCGCCTCGCAGTTTCTTGCCTTGGCGATCGCGTTGCCGGTCGGCATCTATTCGGCGGCGCGGCCCTACTCGTGGTTCGACCGCATCGCCAGCACGCTCGCCTTCGTGGGCTTCTCGCTGCCCACCTTCTTCACCGGCCTGCTGCTGATCCTGCTGTTCTCGATCAAGCTCGACTGGCTGCCCTTCGTGTTCCGTGCCGACATCGCCGGCAGCGGCTGGCCGTGGTGGTGGGCGCACATCAAGCAAGCCATCATGCCGGTGCTGGTGCTGGGCCTTTTCCAGGGCGCGAGCTGGACGCGCTATGTGCGCTCGGCCGTGCTCGACGTGATCCGGCTCGACTACGTGACCACCGCGCGCAGCAAGGGTCTGGCCGAGCGCACGGTGATCATGAAGCACGTCGTTCGCAACGCGCTGATTCCGGTGGTCACGCTGGTGGCACTGACCATGCCGCAGGTCTTCGGCGGCGCCATCGTCACCGAGCAGATCTTTCGCGTGCCCGGCATCGGGTCGCTGCTGATCGACGCCATCCTGCGCAACGACACGCCGGTGATCATGGCCGTGACCTTCGTGTTCTCCTGCCTCGTGATCCTGTTCAACCTCATCGCCGACCTTCTCTATGGCTGGCTCGACCCCCGCATCGCCTTCCGCTAGCGCGCCGGCGGCCAAGCGCTCGCGCGACGTCTCGCCTGGGGCCGAGGCGTGGCGGCGCTTTCGGCGCCACAAGCTCGCCGTGGCCGGCCTCGCCGTGCTCGCGGTGATGGTGCTGATGGTTGCGTTCGGCCCGCTGTTCTGGAAGCTCGCCGTCAACGACATCGACTTCACCGCGCGCCTCGCCACGCCCACCCTGGCGCACCCTTTCGGCACCGACGACCTCGGCCAGGATCTCCTCGCCCGCATGCTCTACGGCGGCCGCATCTCGCTCGCCGTGGGCCTGGCCGCGATGCTGATGGCGATGCTCGTGGGCGTGACCATCGGCGCCATTGCCGGCATCTCGCGCGGCGGCGTCGATGCCGCGCTGATGTGGCTCACCGACCTGTTCCTCTCGCTGCCGCAGCTGCCCTTGCTGCTCATCCTCATCTACCTGTTCCGCGACGCGCTCAAGCAGGCCTTCGGCCCCGAGGTGGGCGTGTTCATCCTGATCGTGCTGGTGATCGGCGGCTTTCGCTGGATGCCGGTGGCGCGGCTCGTGCGGGCGCAGTTCTTCTCGTTGCGTGAGAAGGAATTCGTGGAGGCCGCGCGGGCGCTCGGCGCCTCGGTGCCGCGCCAGGTGATCCGCCACATCTTGCCCAACTCGCTCGGGCCGGTGATCGTGGCCGGCACCATCGACGTGGCCGCGGCCATCATCGCCGAGTCGACGCTCTCGTTCCTGGGCCTCGGCTTTCCGCCCGACATCCCGACCTGGGGCCGCATCCTGTTCGACAGCAAGGAGTACCTCGACATCGCGCCGCACTGGGCCATGTTCCCCGGCACCGCGATCTTCCTCGCCGTGCTGTGCATCAACTTCGTGGGCGACGGTCTGCGCGACGCACTCGATCCGCGCCGCGTGCTGTGATGGCGGCCCTGCTCGACATTCGCGACCTGAAGGTGCAGTTCCGCACCGACGACGGCTGGCTGCATGCCGTCGACGGCGTCGACATCGCGGTCGAGCGCGGCGAGACGGTGAGCGTGGTCGGCGAGTCGGGCTGCGGCAAGACGGTGACGGCGATGACCGTGCTCAGGCTCGTGCCGATGCCGCCTGGCCGTATCGCCGGCGGCCAGGTGCTGTGGCAAGGCAAGGATCTCGTGACCGCCAGCGCCGAAGAGATGCGCCGCGTGCGGGCCAAGGAAATCGCCATCGTCTTCCAGGAGCCGATGACCTCGCTGAACCCGGTCTACAGCGTGGGCGAGCAGATCGCCGAGAGCCTGCGGCTGCACGAAGGGCTCGGCCGCAAGGCGGCGATGGACCGTGCGGTCGAGATGCTGGCGCTCGTTCGCATCCCCACGCCCGAGCGGCGCGTGCACGACTACCCGCACCAGTTCTCGGGCGGCATGCGCCAGCGCGTGATGATCGCCATCGCCTTGGCCTGCAACCCGAAGCTGCTGATCGCCGACGAGCCGACCACCGCGCTCGACGTCACCATCCAGGCGCAGATCCTCGACCTGCTCGCCGAGTTGAAGGAGCGGCTCGGCATGTCGATCCTGCTCATCACGCACGCGATGGGCGTGGTGGCCGAGGTGGCGCAGCGCGTGGTCGTGATGTATGCCGGCATGGTGGTGGAAGAGGCGACGGTCGACGAGTTGTTCGCGTCGCCGCGTCATCCCTACACGCAGGGCCTCATCCGCTCGATCCCGCGCATCGATACCGCCGCGCTGCACAAGGTGCGTCTGGCGCAGATTCCGGGCAGCGTGCCCAAGCTGGTCGACCCGCCCGCAGGCTGCCGCTTCGCGCCGCGCTGCGCGCACGTCGCGCCGGAGTGCACGGTGGCGACGCCGGCTCTGCGCGAGCCCGTGCCCGGCCACAAGGTGCGCTGCATCTTCGATCTCGCCGGAGCGGCTGCATCATGAGCACGACGCCATTGCTGCGCGTGCGCGACCTCGTCAAGCGCTTCCCGATCAAGGGCGGCTGGCTCGGCCGCGAAGTCGAGAGCGTGCACGCGGTGAGCGGCGTGAGCTTCGACGTGGCCGCCGGTGAAACGCTCGGCCTAGTAGGCGAGTCGGGTTGCGGCAAGAGCACCACCGGCCGCTGCATCCTGCGGCTGATCGAGCCGACCTCGGGCGAGGTCTGGTTCGAGGGCGAAGACGTGACGCACGCCTCGAAAGACCGGTTGCGCGCACTGGCGCGCAGCATGCAGATCATCTTCCAGGACCCGTACGCCTCGCTCAACCCGCGCATGACGGTGGGCGCGATCGTGGGCGAAGCGCTGATCATCCACGGCCTCACCAAGAGCCGTGCCGAGTTCGACGCGCGCATCGTGAGCCTGCTCGAGACCGTGGGCCTGAACGCCGACCACATGCGTCGCTACCCGCACGAGTTCTCGGGCGGCCAGCGCCAGCGCATCGGCATCGCGCGGGCGCTCGCAGTGAGCCCGAAGCTGATCGTCTGCGACGAAGCGGTTTCAGCGCTCGACGTCTCGATCCAGGCGCAGGTGATCAACCTGCTCGAAGACCTGCAGCAACAGTTCGGCCTGGCCTACATCTTCATCGCGCACGACCTCTCGGTGGTCGAGCACATCAGCGACCGCGTGGCCGTCATGTACCTCGGCCGCATCGTCGAACTGGCGGCCGCACGGCCGCTCTACACCGAGCCGCTGCATCCGTACACCCAGGCGCTGCTCTCGGCCGTGCCGATCCCCGACCCGAAGGTGCGCCGGAAGCGCATTCCGCTGCAGGGCGACGTGCCGAGCCCGATCGACCCGCCGACCGGGTGCCACTTCCACACGCGTTGCCCGATCGCCGAGCTGCCGCTGTGCAGCACGGTCGTGCCGCCGCTCGAGGAAAAGCGCAGCGGTCACTGGGCCGCTTGCCACTTGCGCCGCTGATTCACGGCCGGTACCGAGCCAGCGCGCGACTACCGGCCGACGGCGCACACGAGCGCGTTGCTCACGGCGTAGACCGCGCCGTCGGCGCCGATCGCGGTGGGCGTGTACGACTCGCCGAGGCCGTTGCTGAGGCGGATGCGCTGGCTCAGCGTGTTCGTCGCCAGGCTCCAGCGGTACAGCACGCCGTCTTCACTGTTGACAAGCACCGAGCGCGTGTACGGGTCGACCGCGGCAGTGTTGATGCACCACTCCTTCACCGGCCCCGAGGTGCCCGATTCGAACGTCGGCCCGAGGATGGTGATCACCTCGCGCATGATGGGCAGGCCCGAGATCGCGTCGGTCTGGCCGGCGCGCGGGTCGAGGACGGCGAGGCGGTTCGCACCGGTGCCGGTGCCGATGCCCGCGTAGTTGTTGTACTTGACCATCAGCAGGTAGTTGGAGCTGCCGGTGTACCCGCCGACCAGGGCGGCCGGCACCACCGAGGCGGTGTCGTCCCAGCCGAAACCGCCGGGCGTGAAGGTGGTGGTGAGCGCGGCATCGAAGTGCAGCAGCCAACCGCGGCCGTTGTGCGTGCCGAACGCCGCTTCGAGCACGCCGAAGTACACGTCGCCGTCGGGGCCGACGGTGGGCGAGGCGGTGCTGTCGTCGCTTACCCGCGCCGCCGAGCCGCTGCCAGGGTCGAGCAGCGTGACCCGGCTGCGCCGCGCGAGCGTGGTGCTGTCGAGCGCCAGCAACGCGCCGCGCTCGCCGGCGTTGTTCACCGCCACGTAGAGCACCGTGCCGTCGAGCGAAAGCGCGGGTGCGCTGTTCATGGCGGGCTTGGTGATCGAAGGGTCGCCCGACGCTGCGGTGGCCGAGACCCAGCGGCCGCTGCCGTCGGGCGCGACGCGTGCGAAGCCGCTCTGCAGGGCAGCCGCGTTCGAGCCGGTGACCACGAAGCCGAAGTACACGTTGCCCGCCGCATCGACCGTGAGCGGCGTGTTGATGAAGACGGTGGCGTCGTAGTTCGCCGCGTCGGCCGAGTACGTTGCGCCGCCGTAGAAAGCGACGAAGCGGGTGGCGCTGGTGGCTGCGTCGGCGTCGTCCTTCGCCAGCAGCCGGCCGCCGGAAGCGGGCGCGTAGAGGCGGTCCGCCGTCGTGAGCGCGAGGTTGTAGCTCGGCACCCAGCGGTGGGGCGGCAGGCGATAGTCGCTGTCGACGCGCCAGAGCAGCGCGCCGTTGCTGCCGTAGCGCGCCTCCACGCGAAAGCTGCCGCCGGCGCTGGTCTTCACGGGCAGCACAACGGTGTTGTGCGAGGTCACGACCGGCGAGCCGTAGTGCGCGAGCAGCGAGCCGTCGGGCTGGTATTGCGGCTGCTGGTCGAGCGGAGTCGACCAGACGATGCGGTTCAGGTCCTGCGTGGCGATGCGGCTGTTGGCCGCGTGCTGCGCGTCGCCGCCGAAGCCGCGCCAGGCCGGCCCGTCGACCGGCACGCCGGGCGGTAGCGGATCAGGAAAGAACGTGCCGTCGTCGACGCCGCCACCGCCACCGCCACAACCCGGCAAGGTGCCGCCGGCCAGGGCCAGCATCGAGGCAAGAACAGTACGGCGGGAGAGCGTTTCTGGCGTCGGCTCGGACATGATCGTGGGCAGGGCGAAGTCGAAGGACGCACGATGCTAGTGCCGTACCGATCAACCCAGGCCGAGCCCCTTCAGTCGAGCCGGCTCGACGATCTCGATCCAGTAGCCGTCGGGGTCCTTGATGAAGGCCACGTTCTTCATGCGGCCGTCTTCGGGGCGTTTGACGTAGGTCACCTCGTTCTCGTCGAACCAGGCGATGGCGGAATCGAGGTCGGGCACTGAAAAGCAGATGTGGCCGAAGCCCTGCGGAAGCGCGTTGCCGTCGTGGTACCGGAACGCCGGGTCGGACTCGGTGCCCCAGTTGTGGGTGAGCTCCAGCACGCCGCGTTGCGCGAACGTCCAGGCGGTGCGTTCGCCCGCCTCCTCGGGCACGGCGTTCACGGCGGCCACGTGGGCGAGGAAGTAGAGCGAGAACTTCATCTCCGCAAAGTCGAGCTTGCGCAGCACCCGCAAGCCCATCACGCGCGTGTAGAAATCGAGTGCGACGGTCGGGTCCCTGACGCGCAGCATCGAGTGGTTGAAGACGAATCCCTGCGCTGCTGCAGGTGGTGCGGCACTGACGCCGGGGTAGTGCTCGGTGCTGAAAGTCATCGTGTCGGGCTCGGCATGGAGGTCATGTTCGGCGCTGCACCGCGGCCGGCACGACGGCCAGCCGCGGCACGCCGGCTGTGCTCTCGGCGGCTTCCGCCGCACGGCGCAAATAGCGCATGCAGGTCACGCGCAGGAACGACGCGAAGTTGGGCACCTCACCGCGCTGCGCGAGGATCTCGTCGTGGAACAGCGAGACCAGGGCGTTGGTGGTGCGGCCTTCCTGCTCGGCCATCTCGGCGAGCACGTCCCACACCATGTTCTCGAGCCGCAGGCTGGTGAGCACGCCGTGGATGCGCACGGTGCGCGAACGTTGCTCGTACTTGATCGGATCGGCCTTGACGAAGAAGTCGCACATTCCTCTCTCCTTTCAGATCGCGCGCGCAGTCATCTGCTTGGCGATGTAGTCGGCCTGGCGGATCGCCAGCGTGACGATGGTGAGCGTCGGGTTCTCGGCACCGCCGCTGGTGAACTGGCTGCCGTCGGAGATGAACAGGTTGCTGATGTCGTGCGTCTGGCCGAAGCCATTGCAGACGCTGTCTTTCGCCGATGCGCCCATGCGGCAGGTGCCGAGGTTGTGCGTCGAAGGATAGGGCGGCGTGCGAAAGCTCTTGATGGCGCCCGCGGCTTCGTAAACGCGCTGCCCTTGGCGGAATGCATGCTCGCGCATCGCGATGTCGTTGTCGTGATCGTCGAAGTGCACGTTCGGCGCGGCGTTGCCCCACTTGTCTTTCACGCTGGCGTTCAGCGTCACGCGGTTGGTTTCGCGCGGCATGTCTTCGCCCACCAGCCACATGCCGGCCAGGTGCGTGTAGTTGTCCATGTATTCGGTGAAGTCGGCGCCCCAGCCGCCCGGATTCAGGAACGCCGCCATGAACGGCACGCCGAGCGCCAGCGTCTCGAGCTCGTAGCCGCCGGCAAAGCCGCGCTTCGTGTCGTGCACCGCCTCGTCGCGGATGATGCCGGCCATGGTGGTGCCGCGGTACATGTGCACCGGATTCTTGAACATCGCGTACACCGAGCCGGTCATGTGGCGCATGTAGTTGCGGCCGACCTGCCCCGAGGAGTTCGCCAGCCCGTCCTTGAACATGTTCGACGCGCTCAGCAGCAGCAACCGCGGCGTCTCGATCGAGTTGCCGGCCACGCAGACGACACGCGCCTTCTGGCGCTGCTCCTTTCCGGCCTTGTCGAAGTAGACGACGCCGGTGACCTTGCCCTTGTCGTCGTGCTCGATGCGCGAGACGTGGCTCTCGGGCCGCAGCTCCATGTTGCCGGTGGCCTCGGCCTTGGGCAGCTCGGTGTAGAGCGTGCTCCATTTGGCGCCGCTCTTGCAGCCCTGGAAGCAGAAGCCGAGCTGCAGGCAGGGTGCGCGGCCGTCGCGCGGGAAGCTGTTGATGGCCATGTTGCCGGTGTGCACCTCCTTGTAGCCGAGCTTCATGGCGCCGGCATGCATCACCTTGAAGTTGTTGTTGCCAGGCAGGCCGGGGATGCCGTTGGTGCGTGTCACGCCCATCTTGTCTTCGGCCTTGGCGTAGTAGGGCGTGAGCTCGTCGAGCGTGATGGGCCAGTTCATCAGGTTGGCGCCCTTGATCTCGCCGTAGGTCGTGCGCACCTTGAACTCGTGCGCCTGCAGGCGCAGCGAGGCGTCGGCCCAGTGGGTGGTGGTGCCGCCCACGGTCTTGCACACCCAGGCGGGCAACCCCGCGAAGTCTTTCGCCACGCGCCATGTGCCGGAGGTCGTGCGTGGGTCGAGCCAGGCGATCTGGCCGAACGACTTCCATTCGTCGTTGATGAAGGTGGCGCTGCTCTGCAACGCGCCGGCTTCGAGCACGATGACCTTGATGCCCTTCTGGCACAGCTCGTTGGCAAGCGTGCCGCCGCCCGCGCCCGAGCCTATGATGACGACTGCCGAGTCGTCGCTGAAATCGATCTTTGCCATGTTGTCTCCTGCTGACCTCGAATGCGGTGTTCTCAGGCGGCCCAAGACTGCGGACTTGCTTCGCGCGAAGGCGCGGGCAGCCACTTCAGGTCCTGGAAGCCGCGGGTGATGTAGCCGCCCTTGTCGAACGATGAACCGGGGTAGCCGAGCACGGCGAACGTCATGTCGTTGTCGTAGAGCGACGTCACGCACTGGCCGCGCACGGTGTTGAAGAAGGGCTGGCCTTCCATGGCCTTCACGACCTCCAGCTTGCGCGCCGGTGCCGCGGTGGCGAAGCTGCCACCGGCAGCCTGGTTGAGTGCTGCGATCCCGGCGCGCAGCTGAGTGGCC
>Ga0209512_1002802_pt1 | contig 17734 bp, 14 predicted proteins | sample frozenSSSSmetaG_FD_184142 | JGI IMG/M metagenome (GOLD analysis project Ga0209512, IMG submission 184142) | Glacier valley bacterial and archeal communities from Borup Fiord, Nunavut, Canada, to study Microbial Dark Matter (Phase II) -... | ecosystem: Environmental > Aquatic > Freshwater > Ice >... | reverse complement strand
GTGTAATCATCCAGTATTTTACCGGCTGTAGCGGATGAGATGGTGAGTGCCTCACCTTTTATTTCAGGTTCAAGCGCATCCCGGTCGCTGTCAGTTAATAATAAATAAATTCTTTTGCCTGAACAATAAGGTTTATAAAATGGCAAATCACCCGGATAGGTAAAAGGAAGGTCGTTCGGTTGATCGATAGCCGTATATGAAATACAATAGGTGTATTGCTTCAACTCCTGGACGATAAGATACCCCTGGGAGGTAACACCACAGCCCTTTGTAATTTCAATAACGCCGGTATGCTGCACAATATCCAGTCCGCATACAATGCCAATACCCAATAGTTTATTTCTTGTCCAGCGGTTTTGCTGGTCCAGATAATTAAACAATTGGTTAAGGTGATCATTAGTAAGCACCTGGTCGGCTTCGAACACCATGTATTCATCGGGTGCAAATTCAGGAGTTGCCATAATTATTCTTTTTTAAAAGATCCTAAGATTGTTCTTCCAAGCATTACCGGGTTGGCATCCTTACTTTCATCACAATCGTGCAAGGTAGCTACAGGATATTCGCTATGAAGATGGAAAAGTATATTTATCAAACTATCATTAATTAATCGCAACATGTCGATGGTGGCTTTGTCCTCAGCATAATTAGCCAGGGCAGACAGCCAGCTTTTATAAATCACTTCAAAGTCACGAATAGCGGTATTGCTAAGCCAGCAAACTTTTACAATAGTATGAGCGGGAGCTTCTCTCCTGATCATGTTTTCAAAGTAGTTACGAAAGGCCAGATTTTGGAAATGATCCGGCCAGTAAGGCAGTACCACGGAGATGCGGAATGAATAAGGATCCTGCTCCCCGCAAAAATCACAGTCAGCATCGAGACATACCGGCGCAACTACAAATAAATTGTTCCGTGGCCTTAAAAGAATATGTTCTATCAAATGCAAACCTTCCGCATCACACTCTTTATTAAAACCGGTAATAAATTTATGCTGCACTTCCATAGCCCTCACATCACTGGAAACTTCATTACTGGCGGCCAGATCACTGCCATCCTTGTCTTTGATAACTAAGCGGTGTCCGGTTCCGCTCACTTCAATAAAATAATTAGCTGCAGATTTTGCATAAGGTAAGAAAGTAGCAACGGCATCAACGGCATCGCTTTCTTTTGCATAGAAATTTATCGAAGTAATTGTATTGTCATCTTCGTCTTTAAAAACGAAAAGATATTTTGCGGGTGAATCGGTTGTAGGAATAATATCAGCGAGGCTGAAACAATATAAAAACCTGCGATAAATATTTTCAATTCCGGCAAGCCTGCCGGCTTTTTGTTCAAGTCCAGATAAATTGCCGGTATCCCAGAGAGCAGTAGCGTCAACGACAAAATTTGCCGGGGACGGAGCTTCCTGCTGCGGGTAATAATTAAAAGCTTTAGCCCGTTCATAGCTCACTTCTGGATATGCTTTCAGAAATTCAATTTTATTACTGATCATGTGAGCAGGATCAATTTTTGTTTCCGTTTGCAACTCATAGTCCAATGAGTACATCAACAAAACATAATCATTAAATGACTCACCAAATCGCGACATCAGGTGATCAAGAAAACGGTTACGCCTATCAATAAAAGTTTTATCAGTCTCATACAGCTGTTGCCATTCGTTTGCCGTGACCGCCGTGGAATCATGGTTGTTCAAAAGAGCTTTAAGCAGTGAGTTTCCACCAACATCAGTTTTATATATAGCTTCAACATCTTTTATATCATTTACATATTGCCCGTAATAAGTTTGAATGGAATTATTTGTTGAGAACAACTGCCTGGAATTTTTTAACTGGCTGAAAAAATCTGCCAGTAACTGATCATAAAACAACAGGTATGCCTTCATCTGCTTTGCCTGGGCTTTCCTTTCTTCGGTGGCATCGGCACGCAGACCAGCGGCGCCGATACAATATGTTTGAGGAAACAGGTAATCAATAGAAGTATATTCTTCAAGTTTTACATACTTGCCGGATGGCAGGGTAAGATCGTCTGCGTGGCCGGTAAGTTTATTTCGTGCATTAACCGCGTGCAGCCAACGAAGCGTATCACGCACTTCGGCTAAGCCGGATAAATATGGAAACTGATTCTTATAAAAAAGGATCTTTGATTTTGTTTCCGAAAGGATCGGTTTATGCCACGGACTAACGGGCATACACCATGCCTTTCCTGTTTGTGCGGCAACCGGTTTACCATCCTTATCGTACTTGGTCATACGAAAGCTGCGCACTGCAAGAACTCCTTTAATATCCATTACAAGGCTTATGATATCCGAAGCGTAAATTGTTTCACGCAACTGTGTTTTTTTTAATTCCTGTGTATCTATAAATCCATGCTCCAACACCGGCCCTTCAAATATTTCGTCGGTAGTATATCCTTTATTGACTAACTCCTGCAATAAATAAAACGATAAAGACGGATTTAAGTATTCTTCAATTACATAGAAAACGCGGGCCTGAACCTCCTCCATATCTGCATCCGGTGCCACATCAATATCGCAACAAACAGCAATCTCTTCATCTCTTATAATATCAACACTAACAAAATCTTCGCAAAGGTTTCTGTTTTCAGCCAATTTCTTTACTGCCGACTGTACAACTTTTTTTGCTGTCTGTATTTTGTAGATATAAAGATCTATCACCTGTTTTGTAAAGTCCGTTGCAAAAAAAGACTGCATATCTGCAAGCGATATATTTTTATTTGCTGGCTTTAAATCAACAGAAACGTGTGCTTCCAGCATTGTTGTATGTGCAGTAATGTCGCCATCTATGCTAAAAGAAAAACCTGTTGATAGTTTCCAGTTTTTTCCGTCCGCATCAACAACCGGACTTACCCCTGTTAGAGAATCCTTGTTAGCCTTTAATAAATCGTTATTAATATCACTATCATTTAAAGCCGGCAATATGACGGTAAAACTCAACATCCCCGCATTGAAGCCGCTTATGGCGGGACTGAGCACCTGCAGTTCACCGTTATTTAAATCCCCTGCCAGCAGATCATCATCAAGATCAATCATTACTTTATAAAGGCCTGATAAATAAACAGGATGAGGTGTACTTTGATAAGACAATGCATCCTGTTTACAATCTGCAAATATGGGCGTCTCCCCTGCCGGAATAATTATATTTTTTACGCTGTAAAAATCATCAGTAAGAAACCATGCGTTGTGGATACCATTTATATCGATCAATAATTTCCTGTAATCATCTATCGTTAACGGTGCCTGTGTAAGAATTTGCCTGGGTGTAAAGAGAACCTGTGATGAATCAATTTTTCCATCTTCTTCGGTTAATAAATCCTTCATTGGCAAACCGGCACGGAATCCTAATTCTGTAATGGCAAAACAAAGTGCTTCAAGTATTGTGATGCCGGGATCATGCTCGTTATAATCCGTCCAGAGATTACTGCCTAATTCTTCTATGTACCTTAATCCCTCGCTTCTTAAAAAAGCATAATCTTCATCGCGGCGAAGCGTGGGAGCTTTTAATATCGTTGTTTCTTTAGCCATCGCATTTGCAGTTTGCCGGTGATTGAATAATATGTTTTGCAAGGTCATCCTCATTGTAGTACGACACTAATATAGATCTTGCAGTGGAGGCCACGGCCTCTTCCACATTGTATAACGCCTGCCGGATATTACTTCCTTCACGCCTTACAATATGATTCATTTTAAAGCAGGTAACAAAATCAACATAAGGCCTTTCTTCTACAAAATTCAGCACTACCGATTTTTCAATTTTTCCACCGAATTCAATATCGCGACCGCTTTCATAAGCCCAGGGTGTCAGAAATTTTTCAATGTCATTACCCAGTTGTTTTTTAAAGAATATCAGGTCATGACCAGGTAAAAAAGTTACCTTAAAATCAAACTGTACTTCCTCGAACTGGGGGTTTGTTACGTGAAGGCGAACAAACGGAGAGGTAAGTTTTTCAAGATATTGCTGCATTTCTTCCAACAGACCGACGCTGGTATAAGGCCTGAGTAAGTTAGCGGCTGCAAAAGTTGTCAGGTCGGGAACTGTCACTACCATCACATGTCCCGGCAGCACTTCGCTGTAACTCAATTCTTTCGTGGTATCATTTTCGATAAAGCCCGTATGACTGATGCACTTTGCTTTGTGTATTTTGGGAAAATAATCAAGTACAAGCCGTTCATAATCCCAGGCAGCTACTGCACGGTGTTTGTGGCGCAGTCGCTCACTTACACGTACATAAAACTGGTCGTTGGTTTCATGTAAGCGCCCGCCGAAAGATGTATAAGGCTGCTCCGTTTTTTTGATAGCCGCAACCGGCACTTCCGGTTTGCTGATTGTTGCTGCCGGCAATACTTTTGTAAACTCAATACCCCTGGAAAGGTGCTGCACGAATTCTGCTTTGGCAGCGTTATTCCTTATAGCGATAATTTTGCTTACAGCATCGGGATCATGATCTGCCACCAGTTTTATCCATGTAAGGGCAATGTTGGCACGTGTGTTACCGATCTTAGCAGTACCAGGTAATGATACTGTTACTATCCCCGAGCGGGTAAGACTGTTAGTATCGTCTGTAACAGATAATTTGTCAAATGGCAACCAGTTATTAAAAGCGAGGTAATACCACTGGATCTTTGTCATTGGTTTCAACGGGTTGGAACTGCCATCCGAAACCTGGAAAAGGATTGACAATGTTTCATCTGCAGATGCATCTTTAAGTCCAATCCAGAGTTCTCCGCCATTATCTTTTGCCACGCCATTGTCAAGATTAAAAACCGGTAAAAAAGTAATGGCATCATCAGTAAGACCAGGATGCAGTTCGCGTGAGCCGAAAGGTTCCAGATGATAATAAAGCCCCTCCCGATGAATGAATGCAGCGTCTGTAGTATTTTTAAAATCAATGGTTGTTTCAGCCGAATAATTTATGATGACCGAGTTGGCTTCAATTTGCGGCGAGGGTAATGCTAACTTCGGTTTTGGTACGGTATAACTTGTTACCTTAAGAGATGTGGCATTCTCATAATTAACAGTAACACTTGTTTGCTCTAATGACGTTTGTATATTACCAAGATAAGTAGCCAGGCTGTAAGTATCAGTTTGTAATGCCAGTTTGATGTAACCGGAAACAGCGTCGATACCGTATTGAGCATCAGGTGTAAAATCAGAATCGGTGACAGGAATATTACCAGTATCTGCCTTTGACAGCGATACCGGCGTGTTATATAAATTTTTACTGGAAGCGATTGGCTTCGACCATCCTCCCTCAGATAATGCAAGCAGATCAGCAGCAACTGGCAGGGTAGCATTAACCACATCGTAAATACTTAAGACATCTGAAGCAGCTATTTCATTTGAAAAAATTCCATCTGTTGCAGAAAGCGCTGAACTTGCAGTAAGGTCCTGCGAGAGTTGTGTAGCAGTTGAGGAGATAGTATCAGCAGGAAAAGCAGCTGAAAAGGCTAACAAGACCGGGCCCAGGTTTATCTTTTCATAATCGGGAACTGAAGCAACGGCTTCCGCCACGGAGGTATCAACAGGCTGCCAGTCAAAAACAATATCCAACTTAGTTAAATGCTTTTGAAAAATTTCTTTGCTGCCGATAATCAATGATGAATTTTTGCCTGGGAACTCGCCGAATGGTTTGAAAGGTTTTGCGGCATTTATTTTTCCATCGTTATTTTGAAGACTCAGATTTTTAACGGTGGCTGAAACACTCAGGATAATACTGACAACGTTTAGTCCTTTTATTTTCAGGTATGATTTATAGTCAGTCACAAGCGCCTGTGCCATCGGTAATACAGTATCAAAATTACCTTCGTGAATTTTTTTCGAATAAGCAACAATGCCGGGAACATCTCCGGGAAGGATAACAGTGAAAGTTACAAACGGACTATTAACAACAACCGAATATGACGTAGCGGTGTACCAATTTTTTTTGGTAGTAAATCTTATCCTGAAAACTCCTTTCAGATCATCTTCTGTTACACCCGATAAATTACTACAGTTAAATGTAACATTGATGTTACGCCGGCCTTCATTCAGATAAAGAACATTGGATGCGATAGCAAAGCCGTTATCAGCCAAGGGGGTTTTACGATCATTTCCAAAGGCAAACCATGACTGGTCAGTACTTGTTAGTTTACCACCACTCCCATCTGCTGAATTGGCAACAGTTGATTCTACAAGTATGCCCGCGGCTTTATCGAGGTACAGGGATTGTAAGGACTGAATACTTGCTTTTTGTATTACTACATCATTGGCAAGCGCATAATGAAGATCGTTATTTGAGTTGTCTTTACCAGCTTTAAACGAAGTGTTTGATGTAAGCAGGTACTGCCCGGTATTTTTTTGCAATTCAAAGATCAGGTGTACAAATGCAGGACTGGCAACCCTATTTCTTAGTTGTAAAACATCTTTATAATAAAAATCAAGATGATTATGTGTGAAGTCGTTCAGGTGATCCTGGGCCATTTTAAATAACCGGAGGAACGCCAGGTAGAGTGCGTAGTGCGGCTCGTGTGACGAATATTTAAAAAGAGTTTCATTAAGATAAGCAGGCGCCTTGCTGACAATATTAATAATGCCGTTTATAAATAATTGAAGGGGGCCATTAAATAAATTGTGTGTCAGGATATGACTGATATCATCTTTTGCATCAAGACTTTTTAAGGTAATTTCCGGAGGAGCAGGGTAAGAAACCTGCCACGCTTTTTCCAGGCTACTGATATCAAAACTACCTGACAACAGAACAGGATCCACAGGCATTAGTAGATCGATGTACATTGAATTTTCGCTAATCAATGAAAGTGTTGCCCATTTAAAAGTGTTATAGTATCCGCTTAAAATACTAAGCGGTACAGCAAGGTTGGAACTTATTGCTACAGATAAAAACGTAGTAAAGCGAACATCATTTGGAAGGCGTTTCAGGCATTGATCCAATAGTGAGGCCAGCGAAAAGACCAGGTCAAAAATAGTTTTAAAATATTTCTTTGCTTCCTCAGCGGTTACCGCGTTATGTACCTCTTCGTTTACATATTTAATAAAGGGCATCAGGTCTCTAATTCTCCAGTCAGTAACAGTTGCAATAGTTACCGATACATCCTTTGCCATAAAGTGCTGCCAGTCTCCGGCCGGCTGATTGGTTCCATCAAAATAATTAAGATAGGCACCATATTTTTTTGCAAACAGGATAAGTTGCGAAGCAGTACGTTCATCCACTTCTGCATACCGGGCAAGCAATGTAATCAAAATGCGTTGCTGCTGACTTGTGCCGCTGTATATTAAAAGATCGTTATCGTTGCATTTAGCTGCCATTAGCGTAATTCAGTACCTTCTTTTTTATAATAAGGATAAACAAAATTGAACCGTGAGTTAGTTGTACGAATTGTGTATTCTATGATCAGCAGGATGACGCCGTCTGTTTCACGGCTATCATCTACTTTTACGGAGTTCAGGTCAATCCTTGCTTCATAAAAGAGTATGGCATTTCTTATCATTTCACCGATATAGGTTTTGAATGTGGTGGTCATTGGTTCAAACAACATTTCGTCGAGGTTACATCCATAGTCAGGCAACATCACCCTTTCCCCTTTTCTTGTAGAAAGCAAAATGTGCAGACTTAATTCAATATCAGCTTCATTGCTTGTTGTTTCCAATGTATTGTTGATCGAATTAAACACCGGTGGAAAACTCCATCCGGTTCCTAAAAATGATTGTGCCATATTAACCTCCTATTATTACAGTGAAACAACCAAGAACTATAGTGCCTCCATGAGCTGTTGGGTCGCCCAAACGCGCTGCTGGCTTACCGCCAATCAATACTGATGAGGAGCCATTTGCGATTGTATCCGGCGGCCCTGCACAGGTACAGCTATCTCCGACACATGCTGCAGGTAAGCTTCCGATAAGAACTGTTGACACCCCGGGAGGCATTATCGGTCCGCCTACATGAGGTACAACCCCTGTGACCATTGGGCAAACATGCATATCGGATATTCTTGCTGCAAAAGGCATAGCATACTTTTTAATTAATCATTACTACACCACCTTTAATGGTTGTAGTTGCTGAACCATCTACGGTTACAGATGGCGCCGAGAAAGAAGCACTGCCACTGCCCGCACTTATTGAAGCACCGCCTGCACTAACTGAAAAATTTCCTGAAGGACTAATTGTAATATTGGCAGCTTCTATCTTTAAATCGCCACCGGCTTTCAGGCTCATAGCAGCCGCGCTTTCTATACTTACAGAACTTCCATCCATTGTAATCTTATTACCATTCTCGTCTTCGAGCTTCATGATATTATCAGCTTCGCTGATAGTAACTTTTTTACCGGCCGGCGTTTCAATCACCAGAGACTTATCAGCATCATTAAATATCATTTTCATTCCGCTTCGCGATACATAGCCTTTTTCATCGTTCTGATCCGAAGCCGCCAGTGGCGCAGGTTTGGCGCTGCTGTTAACCATGCCCAGCACGATCGGATGCCGCGGATCATTGTTCATAAAACCCACAATAACCTCATCGCCTACTTCTGGCCTGAAAAACATTCCGCGGTTATTGCCTGCATCCAATGAGCTTACCCTGCACCAGACGCCATCCTCCTCCGCGTTGATAATGGGTAACCGAACCCTTATCCGATCCTGGCTTTCAGGGTCGTTTTCCAGGGCGGTAACAACACCAGTCTGGAGGCCCTGCACAGAAGGCAACATATTGGCTGATGGCGCGGAATGTACTGCCGCCAAATTTGTAAATGGCTCTTCGGAAAGACCAAACTGAACATCTGTTTTCCAACCGCCGTTTACTATCTCATGATGCACGCCTGACACATATACTTTACCATTGAAACGTTCCCCTACTCCACCGATATTGATAAGGTCACCGGGACTGATTTGCCCGTAACCGCGGAAACGTGCACGGCCGCGGCACCGGGATAATCTTGCATGCTGGAATCGCGCATTCGCCAGGCTTTGCAATTCATCTTCTTTAATTTCCTCACCAGCGAACACATCATACGCGGATATATTTAAAACACTCACCAGGTCGCCTGCACTGATGTTACCATTCTCTTCAAATCCTGGGTCTTCTGCGTCTGCTGAAGCAATAGCCTGGTTGGCATAATCCCATGTAGAAACCTTCAGTCCCTGGTATTGATTGCGCGCATCAAGGTCGGCATCAAATTCAAGGATAGTGGCACCGAATACTGCATCAAGCACTGCGTCTCCACTTAGATCAGGTTTTTTAGCACTGATCTTTCCATTATCTACTATACATAATTTTCCGTTTGCTTCCATCCTGGATATTATAAAGTCCCAGTCAGTACTATCATATTGAACCAGTGATTCGTGTTGTACGCCTGTATCCTCGATCTCATGATCAAACTGATATGCATCTATGATTGTACCTGCTGCGTCACTGTCTTTAGTATCGTAAAAATATTTACTGTTACGGGCAACAGTCATCCTGATTGTTTTATCGCGACAATCCAAAATCAGTAAAGGCGAACTGTCGTTGCGTATTTTTAAACTATGCCTGAGGATAATTCCATTGAATAAAGAAGTTTCATCAGAATGATAACCCACTGTAATCTCAATCACGGCTCCTGGCTTAAAAGTGTCTTCATTGCTTACCGTAAAGTCCTGTGCTGCCGGATCACCATCATATAATATTAGCTTGGCTGAAGGAATCCTGTTTACTTCCCTGTTTATATTTATTGATGCAACCTGGTATTGTGTGCTTACCGGCTGTCCACCTACCTTCAAAGTAAATGTTACCAGGTCTGTATCCTGCGTTCCCGGAAGTGATTGGCTTAGTGGCATTGACAACTCATTTAATTAAGGGCGGAAATATCAATTTCATTCCTGGGTTTAACTGTTTAAAATTAGTAAGCCTGTTAAATTTTGCTACCTGGAAATAATACTTGCTGTCACCATATTCACGATAGCACAATAACGGAAGCGTGTCTCCTTCTATCACCGTTTTTATATGTGAAAGATCAGGTGACTTACGGCCTTCCTTAGCCGATAATGTTTCAGGATCAATAACACTTTGAAACGTGCAATTAGCTTCGGCCCTTACCGGTGTGCCATCTGGTTTAAAAAGTTTAAAATTGACAGTCATAGTTGTGAGCTGGCAATTGTAGATCAGTGGACCCCACTGCAGCTGTACATACCTTGGTGCGTGGGTATTACTGTCGTACTTATACACAACATCCTTAAACTTATTAAAGTCAGCGACAACATCCGGTTTTTCAGAAGGCAGGCCTGGTACAGCCAAACCGGATAAAAGGCCGCCACCTCCTTTTTTAATAACGCCGCTGCCATCAAATATAAATTTGAATGTCATCGTTTGGGGGGGACGCTTGTTGAAAGTTCTGACGCTCTCGCTGGATCCCTGTCCGGTTATATCATTTGTCTCCGAACCATAAGTGAGAGAATAGGACTCAGGATTGATGAGCACTTCATATTCGGCACCCGATATCTTGTTAGAGAAAGCTGCTTCTTTGTACGCAATCAGCTTCATTTTCAGTAGTTGCCCGAGTGCCATCAGCGTTGCATTTTTTGTTTCATAATTTCAAGCACCTGCTCAACACATATTGCAATGATTGCATCAGTATTTACAGGAGAGGATTTTGCAGGGGTAACAGAATGGGATGAAGTATCCTGCACCACGGTGGTAATCTGAAGTTCCCGGATTTCAACTGGCATAGAAACAGTATTTCAAAATTGAAGAAAAGTGTAAAGCTATCCTACGGAAATGCTTGCGCTTACACTGGCACTTCCGAACAAACCGGCCACTGCGTCAACAACGGCACCAACGGCAGCAGACAGGTTAAGTGTTTTATAATATTCATACCTCAGTGTCATTGACTCAATAACAACCTGCCCCTGTTCAGCATTAAACGCTGATATATCATATTTAATCGGGTAGGCATTGGCGATATACCATGAAGATACCGGCAAATGCTCTGCATTTAATAATGATACAATTAAATTGGTAGGCTTATAATTAAAATTTTCCATTGAATCTATACACCAGGCGGTAACTCCGGATACCAGCGTCATCCCGCGTTTGAGTACAAGGTCGGTATAAGTTGTACGACCAGGCAGGCGGTGAACAAAACGATTTTCACCACCTTCGTTATAAGTATCTACGCCAACACTTACATTAAGTCCGGAGACTTCCTGAAAGCGAAAATCGTTAGGCACCTGCGGGAATATTTCAAATGCTACAAGAAAATGAAAACCGGTAAACGGATATTCAAACATGCTTAATCATTTTGTATAGTAAAACCCTCATGTGCCAGGTCAAGCTGCTCAAGGGCAACATCGCTACCATCTGCTTTTAAATCTGTAGAAGTGATTTTTATCGGCCATGCATTTTTTACTTTCCACACAATAACAGGAGCAAGTGTTTCATCAAGTAAACTGATGGTAATATCACGTCGCTGCACCATATTCATATTGATAGTATTGAACCAGCTGTAAAATTCATTATCCGATTTAAAGATGCCGCGCTTCAGCATGATGTTACTGAATTTCCGTTGACCAGGCATTTTTATTTTGTGGTATTCAGGGCTTGCGCCGTCCCGGTATTCAATGACGTCATTTGTAATATCTAGGCCGCTAACATCAGTAAAGCCAATACGTGTTCCACCCCAGTCTACCTGGAAGTGAAATTTGGGAAGTGGGTAGTTTGCCATAATTTTTTTTTAATTATTTTTAAAAATTTGGTCGAACAGAAGATCAGGGTTGTTGTTGTATTTGTGAAAAACGGAGAATAATAAATTCTGCAGGCCTGACAGGCGCCATACCAATTTCTACTATCATACGTCCATTAAGAATATCATCAAAGGTCATTGTTTGTCCAAGCCCTACTTTCACATAGAATGCCAGTTCCGGTTTGGAACCTGCCAATGCCCCAAGCCGCCATAAATTAGTAAGGTAGTTTTCAATCATAGCCCGAACCTTCACCCACGTATTGCCATCATTAGGTTCGAATACAAAGACATTGGCCGCTTTCTTAGCAGACTCTTCTACCATGATATAAAAACGGCGGACAGAAATATATTTGAAATCGTTGCTGTTGCCATCAAGTGTGCGGGCACCCCATACCAGAATGCCTTTACCGGTGAAAGCACGTATTGCATTTACTGACTTGCCGGAGCCGGCATCTATATTGAGATTTTGCTGCAGCTCATCTGAAATCTGAAATGTTGTTCCTGTAACATCCTGCACACCAACATTGGCAGGCGATTTCCAAACGCCCCTTGAGCCATCTACTGCTGCATAAATACCCGCTATTGCAGGAGACGGCGGCATTACTACCGTAAATTGTGAATTGATTGCCTGTTTAAGAATATTATAAGCCGCCAGGTTTAATGAGCCGGCAGCTACAGGTGAAGATGGCGGTGAAGATGGTGGTGTTACCGTGCTGATATCTTTCAACGATAACCCATGTAAAGAACCCTGCGCCCCGTTTACAATATGATTAATTAATGTTTTGGATTCATCAATGTCATAGGAATAAACTGTTTTTAAGTTCGGAAAATATGTTGCACCATAATTGTAATAACTGGATGCAAACCCGTTTCTGAAATTGCTTATGACGAAGTCCAGGTCACTGGTTGTAACGAGCGATTCACCGGTATCGAAAATATCCATTATACAAAACCTGTCCTGGAGCGCTCCACACTGGTTCAGTGCGGCAGACTGAAGAGCGTAATATACTGACTCCTGCATTTGCTGCCCTTCCGGAAAAATAATTAATGTGGGCTCATCTTCTTTACGTAACGCATCAAGTCCGTTGGTATAATTATTTAACGATAGTGCCGCGCCTACATCATCTAGACCTGATAACAAATCTTTCGCGTATGGCCCTACCGATATGATATAACAGGAGCCGCCGCCATTGGCATAAAAGAAACGGATGGCAGTGTGCATGTTGTATCTTGATCTGGCACCGGCAAATGCAAAGCTTATCGTGTCGGTAGTAACCGTTCCATTTGTTACCTGGTTATACGTAATTTTTATTCCTGTTTCCAACTGTGCTTTTCCGAAATACAATTCATATTCCAGGAGAGAAGAAATACGTGTCGGCTTATTAGTAAGATCTTTTCCACCTCTGCCGGTTGCTGTCTGGGTATACCCTATAAACGCAGGAACAGCAGTGGCAACCTGGGCTATAGATGGTGGAAATGAGGGAATTTCATTTACATAAACTCCCGGCGTTTTAATGGCGCTTTCATTTATTTGTGACATGTGTATTGAATTTTATTTTTATAAATCAATAGTTAAGAAAAATTTCTGAACAATAATACTTATCGCTGCCACTGGTTAAATTTGTCAGCCTCTGCGGAACTGCACAGGGTATAGCGTTGTACTGATGCGCATCAATAGTCAACGTCAAGTTCAACGCTTTTTCACTTAACGGTATGGGTGATAGTGAAAAAATGGTACTCCCTGGCGCATTTGTAAAAGTATAAACACCACCATTGTCTGTTATACCCCCGGCACCTCCGCTTGCCAGTACAAACTTCCAGATGGTATACCTGTTTAGAAAATAAAGGCTGAACACGGGCGACAAAAGAATATTGGCTGCATTCAGCAATTGACTAGCTGCAGAGAGACTTGTTTCACTAAATATTTCCACTACGGCAAATGCTTTGGTGCTGCCTAATTCTTCGTTGAGATAAATATTTTGTGTCACTCCATTTAACTTTAACCTGTACTTCCCGGGTTTGAGAGAAGTTAGGTCAAGCGTAAAAGAAGGAACAAGGCCGGCAAAATTGATTGATTCAAGTAAAACAACCCTGGTGTAATCACCCGTCGCATTATTAAAGCCGAGCACCTGAATGGCAACAGATGATTGTGGTGTTGTAAAATTATAGGTTGACTTAAGAGGCATCCATTGCACCGCATCATCTTCGCTCATATACATATTTTTATCCAACGGCGCCCAATGATCAGCGTTAGAAAGATCGAATGCGCCGCCGGCATCACCGGAACGAATAGCCTGAAATACAGTGCCACTGACATCTACAGACAAATCTCCCGGATTATAAGTTGTTGCACTGTTATACGGCAGAATTTTCGATGATGTAAAGTTTTTATTATTCACTACATTATTATTCCTGTTGCTGAAATAATAAATTTTCCCTGAAGGGTAGGAAAATGGCAAATTGGTATAATTAAAAAATAAAGGATTTTTTAGCTGAATGAAAAAGGTCAGTTGCATACCATCTTCCGGTAAGATAAATGGATTACCATTATTATTTAACTGAACTCCTGCATATAATTTATTCTGGTATTGCTTTGCCATAATTTTTTGTCCTTTCAATACAGTTTCAGTCTGTCCGGAAGGCATCATTTTAAAATCGTTGCACAACTGATCTTTATAAAATTTGTGTAACAGTTCCAGTGAAAACAAAATGCCATATTTCGTATCTGTCATTATTACAAATTTTTTGCATTGATAATAATTTCCTGCAGCAGTCCGGCCTCCCCTTGTACAAATTCATCGCTGATCGTAATAAGCCTCATCTTATACATCACTGACGGCAAATATCTTGAACCCATCACACCCCATAAATTGTTTAAGTCCTGAAATGAAATAGTATAAAGATCAAGAATTAATTCGTCGATGCCTTCCGGTAATGAAGGTGATGTGAGATGAGTGAATACATTTTGAAACTGAAAGAACTGGATAATACATGATAACCTTTTTAAAGACTCACTGTAAGTCATATTAACTGAAAACAACAGAAACAAATTCAGGTACACCTTAGGATTCTGATAGAAAACTTTATTATCTCTGCGAACAAAATTTTCCTGCGACTTACTTATCCTGTCTTCTTCAATGTTAACCAGTGTTAAGAAGGCATTGGTGTTAACACCGCCACCGCCATCATTTCCATTACCAAGCTGTGACACATTGAATAATATAATGGCATCACCTGGTGGTAATTGAAGTTTTAAAACCATGTAGTCATTCACTTGCTTACATAGAAAATTCATCGCCTTGTCAATCACGGTATAAAGTTTATTATGATAATACTTTAATTATAACCCTGTTGATATTAATAATGAAAAACAGCTGATAAACAGATTGCGTGACTAATTACATGCAACAAATCATTTTATATAAAACTCATTTGAAGTATACATCGAATAATATTAGCCTGGTGCCGGAATGAATAAAATAGGGTAGGAAAGATGGAAAAGACCGAATTAATTTATGCCTGTTCTGATTGACTTTTAAATGTAATATATAATATCGGTAAATCATAATTAAAGCAAAAAATAAATTATTTCAAATAACTAAACGTATTGATATATTAAGTGCCTAACATTTCTTTTCGATTAAAAATTGCCGCAATCGAGTTTGTATTGTAAATCGAAATTAATTTTATGTTTGGTGATCCGGTTGTCTTAATGGACTAAACTATCCTGATATCATTAATGTAATTTACTACAGTGAATTATTATCTGCAATACTCGGTTAGTGGTATAAGCATGCACTAAAAAATAACGACATTCATACTATTATTTAAATATAAAACGATTGCCACTTTCAATGTCCAAAATATATTATTAATTTAATGCCGGAACTGCAACTCAACTAAAATATTATTTTAAAATGAATCATACTGAACTAATCAATTATTTGATTAATCAGCGGAATCTGAAACGATACCTGGAAGTAAGTGTTCATAACAGGCAAAACACTTTTATGCATGTTAATTGCCAGTTGAAGGCAACTACTTTTCCGGGTTCATCCGATGTTCTTATTAATTACAACAAAGAAAAGTTTGACATTATTTTTATCGATGGTATTCATACAGAACAACAGACATTAAAAGACATTCAGAATGCCAGTAACTGCATATCAAAAGAAGGCCTAATAATCATACACGACTGCATGCCGCCCGATGCATGGCATCAGCGTGACCAGGAAGATTTTAAAGAAGGAGAAAACTGGAACGGTGCAGTATGGAAAGCTGTGCTGAGAATATTTAATTGTGCTACCGGCAAATGCACTTTGCTTGACACAGATTGGGGCTGCGGGATCATAGACATGGCTAATAACCAGGTGCCGTTATGCAAACCGATTCCAGAAAAGATACAATATGAAGTACACTACCAATGGTTACTTGAGTACAGGAAAAGCGTTAGTGCCTATATGCGTGATCAGGTAAAAGTATTTTATCATCTTGCCTGCATGGGAAACTGGAAGGAAGTTTTCGAAGAACAGATGCAACAACTTCAAAAGAGTGGTTTTCATCAAATCAATCTGACAATTCTTGGCAACGAAGAAAATTTGAACTATTCAAAATGGATATGCAGCAAGGCAGATCTCCAGGCTTATGTGCTTTTCAATACACCCGATTTGGCTTACTTTGAAAAACCGGCTTTGCTGGCGATTGAAGCACATTGCCGGCAAACAGACGGACACGTATTGTACCTGCATAGTAAAGGAGTAAGTAGCCCGGCGGATGAAACGAAAATTAAATGGCGAAGGCTGATGATGAAGGAACTGGTGGAGAACTGGCATGCCTGCATTGAAAAATTACCTCACTATGATATCATCGGCGTTAACTGGCGGGACATGCCGCCGACATCACATTTTTGTGGAAACTTCTGGTATGCATCTACAACCTATTTACGTAGCCTTGCTGACTTCAAAATTTATTATAATAATCCACGATACAGAATCTGGGACAGAATAGATGATAAAAGGCTGGGATGTGAATTCTGGATCAGCAGCGCGAACAACGCTCCGCGGGTACTCTCATTGGGGTACAGTAACGTTGACTTTTGTAACCAGCAATTCTGGAGAGACAAATAATTGTTTGCTACCATGAGCGCAAAAGGCAAACCAATGCTTTGAAAGGCTTTCCCTATTATAAAATTCACGACTGTTTCAATGCTTATGATCTATAGAACGATGCTATATATTGTAACGGATGTTTAATAGTGTTCCCAGATAGCCTGCAGATTTTAAGGATGATATTGAACCTGAACAGCAGTAACGTTAAATATAAGTCCGGCAACAAGTTCCTTTCTTACGGCGAACAAGTTTTGATAACGCTGGTTATAAATAACCGGTAGCCAAATTCGCCGAGCAGTTTTACTCCTGCGGTAAAGCTGTAGCCATACTTAGCTTTCTCATTCCAGGTATAGCCATCTTCATATTGCAAACCAGGGAGATTGCCGGATTCAGGAGGTGTGTTCTGTTCCGCTAAAATACCGGGAACATTGTCTGGTCTCATGAATCGCTCGATGATCCAGCCTTCACCTTTATTACCTATATCTACCCCAAAACCCTTCCAGCCGGATTGTACCAATACCCTGGTGTTTGACATTGTTGAATACTGACAGGCTCCTGCGCCAAGACCGACCAGGTAGTGATTAGTAATACCAATATTTTTAAAGATGTGATCAATGATCACGTCTTTCTCATATTGGGAATGATAAATAGTAGAAGACAGGTTTGGTATTTCAGTATATTTTTAAATATACATCTATTATCGAGATGCCCGGGTTGTATAAGCCTATACGGTTGTGCAACTATTCTATCGGGATCTACACGGAGATTATCTCGAACACCACTGTTATGAAGATGAAAAGATTTAATATCATAAGCAGGATTATATACTGAATAACCCGCGGCTCCTAATCCTTTTGCAATTGCATTATCGCATCCGGCCATTCCCATGGTGAATTTACAATCCTG
>Ga0209512_1002800_pt1 | contig 17738 bp, 15 predicted proteins | sample frozenSSSSmetaG_FD_184142 | JGI IMG/M metagenome (GOLD analysis project Ga0209512, IMG submission 184142) | Glacier valley bacterial and archeal communities from Borup Fiord, Nunavut, Canada, to study Microbial Dark Matter (Phase II) -... | ecosystem: Environmental > Aquatic > Freshwater > Ice >... | reverse complement strand
AACTTTATCAAGCCTGATTGGCAGATACTATGCTATGGATCGTGATAACCGATGGGAACGTGTACGTAAAGCCTATGATCTGTTGATAAACGGTATTGGCAAGCATACCAGAAACATGATGCAGTCGGTTCTTGACTCTTATAATGAGAATATTACCGATGAGTTTATCATGCCTTTGATTTTGGTAGATGAGCATGATAAGCCATTTAAAACAATTCAAGCTGATGAGGTTGTTATTTTCTTCAATTTCAGAACTGACCGGGGCCGTGAATTAAGTTTAGTGCTCACCCAGCGCGCTATTCCTGAGCAGGAAATGACACCTTTATCCCTTTATTTTGTAACGATGGTAAGTTATGACCAGAGTTTTACCAATGTCAGAATCTTGTATCAGAAAGATGATCTTATACAAACAATGGGTGAAGTACTTGAAGCTGCAGGAAAAAATCAGATACGAATTGCAGAAACAGAAAAATACCCTCATGTAACCTTTTTCTTTTCAGGTGGCCGTGAAAAAGAATTTATGGCTGAAAAGCGACTTTTAATTCCATCTGCCAAAGTAGCTACCTACGATTTACAACCCGAGATGAGTGCGCGGGAAATAACAGCCGCCATTCTACCTGAATTAAAAAAAGAGTGGGCTGACTTTATCTGTCTGAACTTTGCCAATCCAGATATGGTCGGACATACCGGTGTTTTTGAAGCAGTCATCAAGGCAGTTGAAACAGTCGATACCTGTTTGAAACAGGTTGTAGAAACTGGTTTAGAACATGGTTACTCATTTATCATCCTTGCTGATCATGGCAATTCTGAATTCATGAAAAATGCTGACATGAGCCCTAATACGGCACATACATCCAATCTTGTTCCCTGTATTTTAATTGATGAGCAGTTTAAACATATAGATAGTGGAAAACTTGGTGATGTGGCTCCAAGTATTTTAACGCTCATGGGTATTCCTGTACCCTCACAAATGACTGGCAATATATTAGTATCTGTCTAACCATGATTTTTTTAAAAACATCTGCCATAATAATACCCGTATTTTTTGCTGTGCTAGTTTTTCCGGCAGTTCTGTTTTCATCTTGTATCAGGCATTCTTCTGAACCAGCAAAGCGCTATTCTCAGTATTTCAGTATACAGGGATATTTCAGGAAAGAGGCTTCGATTTTGGCCAGGCTCAATCCAGTTTTAGTGAAAACAATCTCTGTCAATGGAAAATTGCAGACCAAAAGACTGGATTCAATTAACTGGATAAATGAATTAAGCCTATTTACGGCCTCAGATATAAATAAACCAGCCTGGATTGGTAAATACAGAATAGACAGTACTGCTAATAATATAACCTATACTGCGCTTGATAGCAATCTAAAAGTTCGAAGGATAGAGATTAAAAAAAATCAATTCTCAGCATTGCACCCTATAAGTGTAGTAAAAATTAATATTAGAGTTAAAAATTTTCTTTATTCCCTGAATGAAGAGCTTTTTTATTATACAGATTCCCTGTACACCATAAAAAGAAGGCAACGGATCAATCTGCTGGGATCAAAGTTTTATGAAATTACCGGTCAGATCAAACGTCGATAGCCGAATCTTTCTGGGAAGATAGTATATCGCTACTTCTTAACTGTTCAATAAGCTTTAGCTGTTCTACTGTAAGATTCTTTGGTACAGTAATCACAAGACGTACAAATGAATCACCACGCTCATCGGGTTTGCCATAAACAGGCATTCCCATCTTTTTTAGCCTGATGGTTTTATTGCTATCTGTTCCTGAGGGAACATCAATCCGTACTGTTTTATCAAGAGCAACAACTTCTATTTTACCCCCCAGAATAGCTGTATAAAGGTCAATGGCCTGATCGAAATAAAGGTCATTTCCTTTTCTTTCAAACCGATTATCTGCTTTTATATGAACAGTAATGATAAGATCTCCATTAGCTCCTCCATCGCGTCCGGGGTCTCCTTTTTCTTTTAAGCGCAGGCGCTGCCCTTCAGTCAGACCTGGTTTGAGTTTCATATTGATTTTTGATCCATTAATATTAACTGGATAATCAGCGCCACTAAATGCATCGTTCAATGTTACTGTGATCTCTGCCAGCAAATCGTTTCCCTTAACGGCTCTGGACCTACCCCTTTGTTGGCCCCCGAAGCTAGCATTACCTCCAAAAAATGATTCAAAGAAATCAGCGAACTGACTCTCATCCTGCTGAAAACCGCCGTATCCTGCCGCACCTGTTCCTTGTGATGACTGCTGTCTGTTAAAACCACCTTGTGAATTGCCATGAGGCTGGTATTGATCCCAGTTATCACCAAGCTCGTCGTACTTTTTTCGCTTTTCAACGTTTCCTAAAACCTGATTTGCTTCATTAATTTCTTTAAATTTTGCTTCGGCGGTTTTATCACCTGCATTTCGGTCGGGATGAAATTTGAGGGCAAGTTTCTTGTAAGTCTTTTTTATGTCAGCCGCTGTGGCTGTTTTGTTGAGACCCAAAATTTTATAATAATCTTTATAGTCCATGTAAATGATTCTTGCCGGAAACTTATTAAATTACTTTCTTATATTTAAAATAATAAACCTAGCAAAGTTAGCTTATTTTGAAATTACTCACGCGCATTTTTCTAATCGTTTTGAGCGGCATGATTGTGATTCTTTTCATTTATCATTTTGGTCCCAAACCGCCAACACCTGTTATTGATGAAATAATGCCTGTTGTTCAGGTCAATTTAATGAAACTTGACGATAGTCTGTCTAGGGTAGAAGCGGGTTTACCTGTCAAAAAAGGTGACCAGGCTGAGATTATTTGGTCCGGGAAAGGAATAAAAGTAAAAACACATCTTGCTCTTGTATACCTGCATGGCTTTACTGCCTCACATGAAGAAGGAATGCCCTTGCATGAACAGTTTGCTGCTCGTTATGGCATGAACTTATATCTGAGCCGGCTTTCAGGTCATGGTTTGAAGTCAAGCGAACCATTCGAATATTTAACAGCTGACAGCTTGTATAACTCTGCAAAGATGGCTCTAGCCATCGGTTGCCGATTGGGCGACTCTGTTGTTTTAATGGCAACATCAGCAGGTGGAGCTTTGGCTCTTGAACTGGCGGCCCGAGAAAAACATACGCCTATCAAGGCGCTAATCCTGTATTCACCCTGCATACGCATTTTTGATCCGAATGCATGGGTACTAGGGGGGCCATGGGGTCTTTTTCTAGCACACAAAATAATAGGTGGAAATTACCTTTATAGTAACCGTAAAGACACTCTTACAGCAAAATACTGGTATACCCGATATAGAATTGAAGGAGCAATTGCCCTCGAACAGTTCATCGAGAAAGAAATGATACCAGCAACTTTCAAAGAAATAAAAATTCCGGTACTTACCTGTATGTATTATAAAGATCTTGTACACCAGGATTCGACGGTAAAGACAAGCTCAATACGCTGGATGGTGGCTAAGCTTGGAAGTAATAGCCGCATTAAACCACTAATAATTTTTCCAAATGCAGGAGACCATGTCATAGGCTCTTATTTAAGGTCAAAAGACTTACCTGGGGTTAGAAAAGCCACATATGCGTTTGCTGAAAATATTATAGGGCTGAAACCAGTAAGTGGTGATACTTCAGGACGAAAGTGAAAATATGCTCAGTTTTAAAAACTTTAATAAATTTTATAACAATATCTGCATACTGGAAATAGAAAATCAGTTCCTTGGTGAAGGTGTTTACTGGGTTAAAGGTATTAATGGATCTGGTAAAAGTACGTTGTTAAAATCAGTAGCAGGTATTATCAGTTTTAAAGGAGAAATACTATTAAACGAAAAAATCAGCGTAAACAAGCATTCGGTAGCCTATCGTCGATTGGTAAATTTTGCTGAAGCAGAACCAATTTTTCCTGATTTTTTGAAGGGAAGAGATCTTGTTAAACTTTTCTCAACATCTAAGAAGGCTATGAAAGGTCAGGAAAACAGCCTTTTAGAGGATATGCAAATGTCGGATTATATTGACCATCCGATCAGGACGTATTCATCTGGAATGCTTAAAAAATTATCACTTGTTCTTGCATTTCTAGGAAAGCCAGACTTGATATTGCTGGATGAACCACTGATTACACTTGACAAAAAATCAGTTGATACTCTTTACCAATGGATCGCAGAAAGCTATAAAACAATAGGTATTAATTTTTTAATTACTTCACATCAACCACTTGAAGCAGGTATTCTTTCTTACACACAAACTATTCAAGTTACAGAAAGGAAATTGACAATTTAGGTTTAGGAGCTCAAAGATACAAGCGCATCAAAAATCAGGAATTTTTTTGAGCGTAGATTATTAGATAGGTTAATATAATTTTAGTTAATTAATATGGATACTATTTTCGTATTAAAAATATTGCTTGCTTTATTTATAGGTGGGCTAATTGGTGCCGAAAGAGAGTATAAAAACAAATCTGCTGGTCTGAGAACAATGATCATCATTTGTGTTGCATCTACCCTGTTCACAATGTTATCAATAAGCATCGGTGGAGTGAGAAATCCTGACAGGATAGCTTCAAATATACTTACCGGTTTAGGGTTTTTAGGTGCCGGGGTGATCTTTAAAGATGATAACCGTATTACTGGTTTAACAACAGCGACCACAATATGGGTTGTTGCCGCCCTTGGGATGGCCATAGGTAGTGGTCATTATATCTGGGCAATCGGTACAACAGCCGCAATTTTGATTGTACTGCTCGCATTTCTGTACCTGCAGGTATTGATTGACAAAAGACATCAGATCAGGCATTACCGCATAGTATTACCCTACCAGCCTGGTCTGGTTCAATCTTATGAGCGGCTATTTAGAAAACATAAACTGGAGGCAAGAAGAATGAAACAACTAAAAAAAGAAGAACTTTTTGAAAGTTGCTGGGTAGTAAGTGGTACCGGGCACAAGCACGAAACTGTCATAAATCTGATTCTATCAGACCCACTTATTAAAGAATTTGAATTTTAGTTATTCATATGCAAAGATCGGCTGTTAAAATAATCAAGGAGTATAATTCTGACAGACATCCAGAAATACTCAGATTTAAGTATAAAGCGATGTCAGCAAGCCCATTCCGTTTTCTGAGAGGAACCTGTCATTTATTTTATGAAGATTATTCAACAAGGCCAGCCATGACTACCGACCCCACTTCAGTCTGGCTATGTGGGGATATGCATATTGAAAATTTCGGTGCTTATCAGGGTGATAATAATCTGGGCTATTTTGATATCAATGACTTTGATGAATCAACGAGAGCTCCATTAACCTGGGATCTGGCCCGCTTTCTGGTAAGCCTGCAATTATCAACAGCCAGTATTGGTGTTGACATGAAAGAAATCCATGTGTTGAGTAGTGTTTTTCTGAATACCTTTCATGAAATTCTAAAAGCTGGTAAATCAAAAACAGTTGAGGCCCCTACGTCAACCGGAGTAATAAAGACATTTTTCAGCCAACTATCTGAGCGTACAAGAAAGAATTTTATAGCCGAGAAGACGGTTTTGGTTAAAGGCCAGCTACAGCTGATCAAAACCAAGGATCACTGGCTACTACTAAATAAAGATACCAGCGACCGGGTTATGGGCTTTATTGAAAAATGGAATGAGGGTCTGGGTGAAGAGAGATATAAGTTACTCGATATTGCCTACAGGCTTGCCGGCACAGGGAGTATGGGCCTGGAGCGATATGTAGTGCTGGCGAAAAAAAAATCTGAATACTTTTTTCTTGATTTTAAGTTTGCCCAGCAGGCTTCAATTGATCTTTATGTTGAGCCTAAAATAATATGGAATAATAATGCCGAAAGAATTATTAATGTCCAGAAAATGACCCAGCATGTTTCTCCAGCGCTTTTACAAAGGGTTGTCATAGACGGTAATTCATATGTCATGCGCGAGCTTCAGCCACTTGAAGATAAACTTGACTTCTCTATTCTTGATGCGAAAAAAGGAAAACTAAATGAGGTTATCGGAACTATGGCTGAAATGGCAGCATCTGCCTATCTGAGGAGTAGCGGTTGGATGGGCTCATCAACAATAGACGAACTTATTGATTTTGGATCAACTCATGACTGGCGTAAGGGCCTTTATACATTCGCCAGCAATTATAAAGATCAAGTGATTGCTGATTTTAAAGAATTTAAAACAGCATTAAAAGACGGAAGATTAGAACCTGAACATTAATTTTAGAGGCCAGCAAGAAGATTATCCCCAATGAGGAGTTTCAGGTGATGCAATTGCGACATACATTTCATTCATTACCTGCATATGTGGAGTCGTTAAAACGGCTAATCCTAGCAGGGTGTAAATGATAATTGACTTGTCATCGATAAACATATATCCGGCAAAACCTCCTAAGACTATACCTGCAATGGCCAACAGGCTGTAAACGACAATCTGTCGGGTTATTTCATGTATAGTATATGTACCCGAACGCTCTAAATAAACAATGATATTGCTTAGCGATGAGAGAGAATGCCACATGATAAAATAGAATGTAAAACCAAGAAGCATGGGCAGATTGTATACAATAACGACCAGTAGCATTAATTTCCATAATGTACCAGTGATCAGTCTTAACTGAGAGAGATTAAAAACAATGTACAGTAATGCTGAAGTCAGAAAGAACAATAAAATAGCAACCTGTAGATACAGCCTATTAAGGTCAATAAAGGTCAAAATAAATGGAATATTGCCGCCTGAATAAAATAGATGATAAAGCGGTTTTACTTCATCGAAATGGTGTAGCAGGATTGCACTTAGAACAAGTAATCCGTAAGCAATCGTAAACAAATGTTTTGAGAAATGATCTGAAGGAATCTTTTCAAGGTCGGTCTGTCCAAAATGGTAGGCTGCAAGCAATACAAAAAGGGAAATCCCAGTCAGGGGAAAAAAGTATATGATAACCGCCGATAAGACAAGTCTAGCCAGGTAAGCAGCAAAAAATTTACTCACTGAGAATACTCTTTTTCGGTTTATTTTATTCTGTGTAGCAACCATAAGGTCGGCCGCCCCGTGCGGAATACCTAGCAAAATTATTCCACCCAAAAATAAAACAAACTGTACTGAATTAGAAAAATTAGCCAGAAAGTGCTGAAGAACCAACAAGATCAGCCCAACGAACAAAAGTATTGATTTGTGCATTTAGCTTCTAATAACAACGGGCAAATGTCAGACATAAAGTCATACATTCACCCGCTAATTGAAATTTATTTTTTAATTATACTATTACCTGTTTGCGTAAGAAGGTTCTGGTGTTGGTACTCCAATAGATGGTTTATCTGACTGGGCCAATGAATAAATCACAAGACCGAAACCAATTTTATTGATTGCATCTCCAAGATTGTAAACAGCATCCAGAGATAGACCTTCCAGTACTCTCACACCAAACAATCCACCTGCTGTTCCTGCAATATACCCAAGTGGGTAAATTGACCAACCTGCCAAGACAAACCAACCTAAAGCCTTATTTGCTCTTGCAACAACAGGACCTGCATTTTTGGCCAAGGTGCTAACTTCTCCAAACCATACAAGATACACAATGTAGAAGTAAGCTACGCTGCTCACAAAGCCCCAAACCCAGCTTACAGTTTCAGTACCGTGCAATGCTTCACCGATATAACCAGCTACAAGCATAAATACAGAAGCAATGATCAGTTTCCAAAGAAGTCCGATTTTAGCACCAGATTTCTTGGTAATAAGGTAAAACTCAACACACATAAGCGGTACAGTTAAAAGCCAGTCAACATACCTGAAGAAAGTAGGTGATTGTCCTGTTACCAGGTAATAATCGCGCATGTAAAAGTAATGCACTGCTGCAATAAAAGTAATTAAACCAGAGACCAGTACAGAGGTTCTCCATTTTTTGTCTGTATTACCAACTTCAAAGAAGAAGAATACAGAAGCTCCGAGCATAGCCATGCAACCTACAAAAAATGTAAAAGCTACGTAGTTGTTGGGTGCAATTTGATGAATTTCAAGTAACATGTTATTCATGATTTTTTTAAGTTTTTGATTTCTGAATTAGCAATATAACTAGATAACATATCTTATGTTTAGTAATCTATGTATCAATTTAGTTTCAATAAAACAGAAAAATTAAAATCTTAAAACATCTAATATGTTACACAAATTTTATTATCAAAACTTCTATTAATTCTCAAATATTATCTAAATTTAATTCTAAAAGTAAAATCAGAATCTTTGCACATTATTCCTTAAGTGCAGAAATAAGATTAATTGCATCTCCAGTATTTGTAACTGGTAATTGACATATTTTATCTTTGCAGACATAAATCTGATCATAAAGAAAGCCATTTTTACCTTCAAATAGGGGTAATTTATTGCCATTCTTACTTTCAACTAACACAATGGTGAATGGTAAATAGAAATCTCTAAAACCGGCTGCTATTTTTTCAGCATTTGGCCCGCAAACCGCTATCTCTGTAAGCCCTTGTCCTGCTTCAAGCATAAGCAGACTCCAGTTTGAAAACGAGGGAGCATAAGATGCCATCTGCGTTTTAACAGCCTCTAACATCCTGATTGCATAATCAATATAGGTATCGTTCGTAAAATAAGAACCCAGATGATATAAAACCCTGGCCCCGACAGATGAGGAAGATGGAATAACGGTATCAAATACCTCCTGCTTTCTTGCTATCAGTGTTTCTTCAGCAGACGTATAGTAAAACATCCCGCTCTGCGGATCATAAAAATCTTGCAACGCCCTGATCATCAATTTTTCTGAAGTGAATAGCCATTTTTCATCATAAGTAGCCTTGTAAAGTGCAAGACATGCATCTGCTGTAAACACGTAGTCATCTAAAAAAGCAGGGATCTTTACTTTACCATCTTTACAGGTACGGTATAACTGGTCATGAGAAATAAAATTTTCAAGCAGAAAATTCATATTTAACACTGATAATGTCAGATATTCAGGGGCTGAAAAAGAAATATAGGCATCAGCATATGCTTTGATCATAAGCGCATTCCAGGATGCAAGCATTTTATCATCAAGTCCTGGTCTTATCCTGGTGGCACGGTGTATCATTAGTCTGGTTTTACATCGGTTCAGCAGAACAGAAAATTCATGTTCAGTGAGTCCGATTTTTGCTGCAAGTCCCATTTCATGTCCCTCACGAAAAAGAATATTTGTTGATTCCCAGTTGCCTGCATCTTTTATGTGAAACACAGTTTTGATCAGATCTGCATCACTGCCAAGTAAGGAATTAATTTCCTGACCAAACCAGGTATAAAATTTTCCTTCAATACCCTCGCTATCTGCATCTAGGGCAGCATAAAACCCGCCTTCAGGGGCACTTAGCTCAAACTTCACAAACTTCAGGCTTTCGTAAACGACCTGTTTGTAAAGCACAAGTCCTGTTCGTTGCCAGGCTTCGGCGTATAAACTGATCAACTGGGCATTATCATAAAGCATTTTCTCAAAATGAGGCGCAAACCAGATCGCATCGGTAGAATACCTTGAAAAGCCTCCACCTAACTGATCGTAAATGCCCCCGTATGCCATTTTATGCAAGGTTAGGTCAACCATCTGCATCAAGTCATCATCTGCTTTTAGATATGCCTTACGCATCAGAAAAACCCAGCTGCCAGGAAGAGGAAATTTAGGAGCGCCCCCAAACCCTCCATTGACCTTATCAATATGACGCATCCAAATACCATCAAGCTTTTTTTGAAAGCCCAGGTATTCTTCTCGCGCTATTTGCTCTTGAATCACTGGAGATGAAAAAGAACCATTTTCATTGATCCCGGCAGTTAGCTTGGAAGCATACTCGATTGCTTCATCTGGTGTATTTTGCCAAAAATCTGCAAGGTTCTGTAATAATGCCATCCAGTCGTTCTTCCTGAAATAGGTACCCCCGTAAATAGGCCGTTGATCAGGCAAACAGATACAGTTAAGGGGCCATCCCCCCTGCCCTGTCATCAGTTGTAAGGCATCCATATAAACCTGATCTATGTCAGGGCGCTCTTCCCGATCAATTTTAATGCAAATAAAATGGGTATTCATGAGTTCTGCTACTGCTTTATCTTCAAATGACTCATGTTCCATGACATGGCACCAGTGACAGGCTGAATAACCTATGCTTACTAAAAGCAGCCTATTATTCTTTTTGGCAAGTTCAAGTGCCTCACTGCCCCAAGGTAACCAGTTTACTGGGTTATGGGCATGCTGCAGCAGGTAGGGCGAAGTTTCATGTATAAGGGAATTCGTTTTTTCAGTCAAGGACATATAATAAGGTATGCGAATGCATGAGCATTAAAGCTGCCTGATACTTTCTTCAAGCCGCCTGATTTCTGCATCCCGTGCGAGGTAGTAATTTTTTAAATCGTTTTCCTGAAGATACCTGAGAATAACCAAGGCTTGTTTATAATGGACCTGAGCGGCCTTTGGCTCTGATTTTAAGATTTCAAGATCACCAAGAGCTGACAAACAGGTAGCTGTTGAGGCAAAAATAGCCATATTCATACCTGCAGTTTCTTTGAGTTTATTTACCAACCCCGAATAAGGCACATCAGCTAAAAGAGTCAGATCAATATTCAGATGTTGCTGGCTAACCTGTTTCAGTACCTTAATCCCGTCTTCATAGAGTCCCTTAGCTTTAAAGCCGGTAATTAATGCAATAGCTCTTGCCATTGCATCAATTGATTTACCGATATAATCTCTGGATAACATTCAGTTTAAATCAATTAGGAGTTTCAGCATAATACTTATAGAAAAGTGGAATGGTCTCAATTCCTTTATAAAAATTAAAAAGCCCGTAATGCTCATTTGGTGAATGTATGGCATCTGAATCAAGCCCAAAACCAAGTAATATTGAATTGATATTCAGTTCACGCTGAAAAAGTGCTACAACAGGAATACTGCCTCCGCTTCTCTGTGGTAATGCTGGTTTTCCAAAAGTTTCTGCCATTGCTTTGGCAGCTGCGAGGTAGGCCTTGGAATCAGTTGGTGTTATACAAGCCTCTCCTCCGTGATGTTCTTTGACTTTGACTGTTACTCCGGCAGGAGCAATACTTTCAAAATGCATTTTAAACAGTGAACTAATAGATGCTGATATCTGCCCTGGTACCAGTCTCATTGAGATCTTGGCAAAAGCTTTAGAAGGTAAAACCGTTTTAGCCCCTTCACCCGTGTATCCACCCCAGATACCATTAACATCTAGAGTTGGCCTGATAGAAGTTCGTTCATTTACTGAAAAACCCTTTTCTCCTGAAACATCAGCTATATCAAGGTCAGCCTCGTACTTTTTCAAGTCAAAAGGAGCTTTGGCCATTTCTGCACGTTCAGCCAGGCTTACTTCCTGGACATGATCATAAAAGCCAGGAATGGTTATGCGACCATCATGGTCAGTTAAAGAGGCAATCATAGTACACAGGGTATTAATTGGGTTTGTAACTGCTCCCCCATAAACACCTGAATGCAAATCACGATTGGGACCAGTAACTTCCACTTCCATATAACTCAGTCCTCTCAGTCCTGTATTAATAGAAGGAATATCATTAGCAATCATGCTGGTATCAGAAATTAGCACCACATCTGCAGCGAGTAAAGCTGTATTTGATTTGACAAAAGTTTCAAGATTTGATGACCCTATTTCCTCTTCACCTTCAATCATGAACTTGATATTACAGGGTAATTCACCAAGTCGATTCATCAGTTCAAAGGCCTTTATGTGCATAAACATCTGACCTTTATCATCACATGAACCCCTGGCATAAATCTTTTCATCTTTAATGACTGGTTCAAAAGGCGGAGAATGCCATAAATCAAGGGGATCTGCAGGTTGAACATCATAATGACCATAAACTAATACCGTTGGTTTTGAACGATCTGTGATTTTATCTCCGTAAACAATGGGATTGCCTGCTGTAGGATATAGACTGATATTTTCTGCACCTGATTCTTTTAATTTCAAGGCAATCAGTTCTGCCGCTTTTAACAGATCGCCCTGATGCTTAGGATCAGCGCTGACAGATGGAATACGCAGTAACTCGAAAAGTTCATCGAGGAAGCGCTGTTTATTATTAAATATTTCCTGCTGGATATTGGTAAGTGAAAGCATGTTTTTGTATTAATTTTAGACACCACCCATGAATAGAATTATTCATGGGGCAGAATGATCAGAATGAAGGCTAATTTTTCTCAAAAAATACGGTCATCCTCTCAAAACAAATTAAACCTTTATCGGGCTATTAAACGAAACCTGTTTTAATTAATTCAAATCGAAAAACTGAGTGCTGCCCCTGAATGCTGCTGTACCTATAAATGAAGAAAAATGGCTAGTCACGACGGGTTCTGGTACTTGCAAACCGGCTTGGTGCATGTGGGCGCCCACTCAGGTTTGCACCACCACCGCGGGATCCTTTTGGAGCACCTGGTTTTTTCTTTTTCATTGGTGAATAAGGTGGCATTACAAGGTGAAAGGGTTGGTTTTCGACTACCTCTATATCAAGGCCTGTAAGTTTTACAATATCATGCAGGTATTCTTGTTCTTCCTGGTCACAGAACGAAAAAGCAACACCACTGGCTCCGGCTCTTCCTGTTCTACCAATACGGTGAACATAGGTTTCAGGTACATTTGGCAGTTCGTAATTCACGACATGCGACAAATTATCAACGTCAATACCGCGTGCAGCTATATCTGTAGCCACAAGTACACGGCAAACACCAGCTTTGAAATTTGCAAGCGCTTTTTGACGGGCAGCCTGGCTTTTATTACCGTGAATAGCTTCAGCCTTAATGTTTGCTTTTGTAAGTTCTTTTACAAGACGATCAGCACCATGCTTGGTACGTGTAAACACCAGTGCGCTGGTAATATTTTTATCTGCCAGTAAATGAACCAGGAGATTTCTTTTATTTTTCTGATCTACAAAATAAAGCGCCTGTTTGACTTTTTCTGCTGTTGATGATACAGGGCTTACTTCAACACGCTGAGGGTTTGATAAGATTGTGTCTGCAAGTCTTGAAATTTCAGGAGGCATTGTTGCAGAAAAGAATAAAGTCTGACGTTTTTGCGGTAGTTTTTGAATAATTTTCTTGACATCATTTAGAAATCCCATATCAAGCATACGGTCAGCTTCATCAAGTACAAAATGACGCACATGTTCAAGGTGTACAAAACGCTGGTTCATTAGATCGAGTAAACGACCAGGTGTTGCCGTTAGAATATCTATTCCGTACTGAAGAATGGTTGTTTGTTTGTGCTGTGACACACCACCAAATATGACAGAATGCCTTAAGCCTGTATGTTTGCCATATGCTCCAAAACTTTCATCAATTTGAATTGCCAGTTCACGGGTAGGGGTAAGTATTAGCGCACGGATAGGTCTGTTAACCTTAGCTGGGGGGCCCTGATTGCAAAGTAACTGTAGTACGGGAATAGCAAAAGCTGCTGTTTTACCGGTTCCGGTTTGGGCACAGCCCAACAGGTCATTTCCCCTTAGTATACCAGGGATTGATTCCGCTTGAATTGGAGTAGGATTTTCATATCCTTCATGCTGAAGTGCCCTTAAAATAGGCTCAATCAGGTTTAACTGTTCGAAAGTCAAATGAGTTGTATTAAGTTTTAAAAACCAGGTCCCAATATGGGCGCAATGGTTACTATCCGGCCCGGATGACTGAACTTTTCAGACGGCCGGATTAAATAAGAAGAAATGTTAACACTCTAAAAGTATGTATTATTTTCGGTATGCTTTCGGTATCTCCAGATTCTTTTGTGAACATATTTTTTTTATAGAAGTTCCGATACAAGTTGTTTGCTTTTTTTTGTCACTTCAGGTCTTCACAGAGTTGCCTGCCATGAGTATATGTCTTGAATAAAATGGCACAGTCTGAGATAAATACTTTATTTCAGCGTTTTATCACCAGTCAGGGACTGCATGATCACAGAAAAGATATCGCTTGCCTGAATCAGTTCTTCGGTTTGCCTGACTGAACTGATTAAGACGGGTCTTGCTGTATTGCCGTCAGGAATATGGCCATGAGACCCTTTGATCAGATCAGAATTCAGGGGAATAACGTTCATTACATACCTGAAGCCTAATTTTTTTTGCAAAAGTTTAAAAACTGCCTTGATTTTTGAAGACATGAACATTTCTACCGGATCATAGCCTGGCTTTTTAAAGATATCAACTGTTCGGGCGTAATCTGGAGCAAGAGAATCATCAAGCCAGAAATAATAGCTAAACCAGGCATTACTTGCCGACACTAGCACTAAATCTCCTGATCGCTCGTGACAGATACCATAAGGCTGCTGCTGCTGTTTATCGAGTACCAGCGCTATATTTTTATCAAAAGAAAACAAGGCTTTCAGCGTAGCAAGAACTGATTTATCATTGACATAAATATGGGCAATCTGATGATCAGCTACCGCAAAAGCCCGGGATGCACCAGCATCTAAAAGCTCAAGACCTCTTTCATTGCGTATGCCGAGGTAGCCTGCATTTCTTAGAACTCTATTCGGATATACCACTTTATTTACGGGTGTAACCGCGTATTCTGATAATATGATTATTTCTGCCTGCCTGGATTCATAGAAAAGTACAAGTTTTTCTACCTCCCTATCGATTGCCCGAAGATCGCTTGCAATCAGTGGTAAATCAGGCCCATACTTTTGAAGACAGTAATCAAGATGCGGCAAATAGATAAGTGTAAGGGTCGGATTGTGTTTTTTTTCTGTCAGAATTGAGGCATCCACTATCCAGGTGCTTGAAGCAATACCTGCCCCAGGGCCCCAGAATTGAAAAAGCGGAAATACACCTAGTTCCTGCTGTAAAAAATCTCTAAGATCAGCTGGCTGGGTATAACAGTCAGGCATTTTTCGACCATCAGCCAGATAATTTGGCCGTGGTGTTACTGAATACTCAACTGATGAATACATATTATACCACCAGAATAAATTAGCGCAGGTAAATTCAGAATCAATACTTTTTGCCAGTTCCCAGATTTTTTGTACCTGCACAAGCTGATTTGATTGTTTCCAAAACTTAATATCACATTCCTGGTGATCATACCAGCCATTACCAACTATACCATGCGCGGTGGGTAATTTACCTGTCAGATAGGTTGATTGGGCCGTAGTAGTCAGGGCCGGAAACACCGGCTGTATATTTGTAATGTTTTTGTGTTTTATATAGGATGATAAAAAAGGTGTATGCTCTCCAATTAAACCAGCAGTTAAACCTACAACATCTAAGACAACAGTTTTATTCATGGCCCTGTGTTACTAATTGCGTTTTAACCCAGGCTAGTTCCCTTATGATTGACTGTTCAACCGGAAGTTTCAACCCCTCTGGCAAAACCTCCCACGTATAGGTTTCGACCTCAAGATGGGTTGTAAAAAAAGTTTGATTTAGTAAATTTAAGACCTCTGTGATATCAGATTGAGTAGCGTAAATACCTGGCGCAAGCACTTCACAAAAAACAGGAACATGAAAATGGATGCGCCATTCATCAAAAGCTACATCGTCTACTGAAGTCAAGGCATCAGGCAGATCACGGTAACGGATGAGTTCACCGGTATTTTTTTTCGCTACCACCTGATGCAGGTATACCGGCTCATTATAGATATTCAGGAGCCTTTTTATTTCTTCATTTCTGCTAGATGAATTCTCAGACTCCGGGCTAAAAACTACTTTCAGAGCAGCAGAAATCTGCAACTTTCCAACCTTGATTTTGTACTTTTTAAGCTCTGCTAAACAGGATGCATGATTTTCAAAGCCGATAGCAAAATGACATATATCATAACAAAGGCAGATATGTTCGCGAATTTGGGCTTCCAAAATTGAAATTTCTGCTTTTGAGTTTGCTCCAAAATAAATTTTAGCTGCGGGTAAAAGCTCAAACAAATACCAGTCTATAAATTCAGGTCCTGTTTCCAGTAAACCATCAGGCTCAGGCTCGAGATCAAGGTGAATAATCTGCCCTGTTCGCTCTTTCAGCCTGATTAATGATGCAGCTACTAGAATAATATTATGTGTTGCTGATTTCCTTGCCGACAAAAGCGCTTCCCGGGTAATAAACCAGTACTTATAGCTGAGTGGTGAGGTCGAGATACCCCCATCAATACCAACAGGTAGTAATGCGGCAAGAATATTTATGAGCCTCAGGGTATAATCAAGTCGTGCCTCGGTTGTCCAGTCAGGAAAATGCACCTGATCTTTTACTCTGGAATAATGGAACTCTCCGTAGGGAAACCCATTCAAGGTGAATACATATGACTTATTTTCACCCAGCCAGATCTTAAACTGCTTCAAAAAAGTTGGTTCTAAAAGCGTAATACTAGCAGCGTTTGAAATACGCAGACCAATTGACAGGGGTTCAAAGGGGCTGAATTCTTCTTTAATCAGGTGAAAATTCTGTTTCAGGGCAGCAAAATGATCATCCCAGCTGTCACCAGCATGTATATTAGAACAGTAGGTTAACTTTAAATCAGTCGGATTCATAATTTTTCTATGAGACTGAACTCTTTTAACATCCTCATTGATTTTTCAAATAGCACCTTATCGATTGCATTGACATTTATACCTGTGCCGATATCGCTTAGTAACATAATTGTCAGTCTTCCTCCAAGATGCTCCCGAAATTCATTCAGCCCTTCAAAAATTTCTTTTTCCTTATCCAAAACGGCATGGCCAAGATCAAATCCTATTGCCCGCAAGAGGTTAATAATTTGTATCATTTTATCTTCAGAAAGGAAACCTGCTAAATTTGAGTAAATACTATCAAGTGCAATTCCTACAGCCACCGCCTCACCATGAAGTAATGAAAAGTCAGTCAGATATTCAATTTTATGTGCGGCCCAATGACCAAAATCAAGGGGTCTTGAAGAGCCATTTTCAAATGGATCAGGTCCGGATATATGTTCAAGATGCAACCTGGCACAGGTATGAATCAGGATTTGCATACGCTCGACATCTCTTTCTACCAATGACTGGGTATGCTTGTGGATCCAATAAAAAAAAGATGCATCTTTTATAAGCGCTACTTTAACAGCCTCTGCTATACCTGAGCGCCAGTTACGGGTATCAAGGGTCAATAAGAAACCAGCATCATTAAAAACAGCTACCGGGGTAGAAAAGGTACCCAAGAAGTTTTTCTTTTTAAAATAATTGATTCCATTTTTAACACCCACCCCAGAATCATTTTGTGATAGCACAGTGGTCGGAAATCTCAGGAGCCTGATACCCCTGTGGGCAATTGAAGCAGCATAACCTCCCAAATCAAGCAATGCCCCACCACCGATGACAGCCAGGTATGAATGCCTGTCTATTTTATGAAGATTTATGGCTTCAAGAACAGTATCAAGAGAATTGTGATCATTTTTAACCTGCTCTCCACCAATAAGAATGATAAATTCACTTACAAGAGAAACGATCTGAAACTGCTTGAAATAAGTAGTAATATCTGATAATAAGCCTGGATGAGCAATTGCAACATTACCGTCTATAACAAAAAGAATCTTCCTCTTAAACTCATCTTCACCCTGTTCAGTAAGAAAGTCTGCAAGGAGCCTGTTAGAAAGACTAAAAATATGCTGAGTGAAAAATATTTTGTAGCGAAAACGCACGCTAAAATCTTGTTCTAAAACTGACATAAATACTTAATTAGGTTACAGCAAAATATTTGGCAAGACTGATAGATATCGGCAAAAGACATACAATTATCCCAGCCAGAATTAGCTGCCCGAAGGTTGCTGCCCAGG
>Ga0209512_1002797_pt1 | contig 17761 bp, 14 predicted proteins | sample frozenSSSSmetaG_FD_184142 | JGI IMG/M metagenome (GOLD analysis project Ga0209512, IMG submission 184142) | Glacier valley bacterial and archeal communities from Borup Fiord, Nunavut, Canada, to study Microbial Dark Matter (Phase II) -... | ecosystem: Environmental > Aquatic > Freshwater > Ice >... | reverse complement strand
TCAATATGAGGCTTATCGCCCAGAATCCGGCCTGATACTAGCCACCGAGGCCGCTCTTGAAGCCGTTCGGCTGGGTAGTTCTGCTTACACCCAGTTTGAAGCCACTGGTTATAGCGCGGCGTTTGTAGCAACTCAGAGCGTTTTAGAGTTAGGATAGATGCGGATAGGGATTAATGGGCTGTTCTGGCCCCAGGAATTTACCGGGAGCGGTCAATACACCCGTCATCTCTGGCAAGCCCTTCACCAAATTGACGAGGGTGAGGATACCCCCGAATATTATTTATTGGGGTCGGGCCAGCCTTTTGCGGGTCTGTCGAAGGAACAGCAAATGCACCTGTCTCCGCCCGTTTTAGTGCAGCAACGCGGCGAGAAGTTACAAAAACTCTGGTGGGAACAAATTGGTGTTACCCAACTCGCTAATCAACGTAACCAGCGATTACGCCCCTTTGATTTAGTCCATTACCCCTATTTTGCCGCCCCCTTGCGCCTTCCCCAAAAACCAACGGCGGTGGTAGTAACCATCCATGATTTAATTCCTCTGGTATTGCCGGAATATGCCGCCGGACGGGCTGCTAAAGCTTACTTTCGTCTAGTTAGTACAGCCGCTCGTCGGGCCGACCTGATTCTGGCTGACTCGGAGTATAGCAAGCGCGATATTTTGCGGCTGTTGAAAATTTCCCCTTCCAAAGTTGCGGTGGTTTATCTGGGGGTGGATGAACGCTACCGGGCGGGCGAATTGCCAGCCGACCAACAAGCCGCCTTGTTCCAGAAATATGGCCTACAGCCGACTGACCGCCTGATTTTTTATCTGGGTGGCTACGATTTGCGGAAAAACGTGCCGAACCTGATAAAAGCTTTTGGTCTGGCACTGCCCAAACTCAAGGAATTAGAGGCGCAGGATGGTGGTGGACGCTGGGTGCTGGCGATGGCGGGCAAAACCCACAGTAACAACCCGGTAATTTACCCGGATGTTAATGAACCTATGCGGCAGGCGGTAGGCATAGGCGAAGATGCTGACCGGGTGCGTTTTATCGGATTGGTGGATGAAGCCGATAAGCCCCTGCTCTACCGGGCCGCTTCGTTTTATGTCTTCCCCTCGCGCTACGAAGGTTTTGGCCTTGACCCCCTGGAAGCGATTGCCAGTGGCGCACCGACTATTTGTTCCAACGCCTCCAGTCTGCCGGAGGTGGTGGGTGAGGCCGCTTTACTGGTTGAGCCGGACGACCTGGCTGGCTGGAAAAACGCTATCGAGAATTTAGCCGCCCGCCCCCAACTCCGCCGCGAACTGGCTATGGCTGGGCCGCTTCAAGCCCAAAAATTTAGCTGGGACAAAACCGCCCGCCGCACTCTGGAACTCTATCGAATGCTGGAATGTATCGAGACACGGGGGAGGAAATAATAAGGATGAGGGATGAAAAATCAGATATTCTACCTAGTGCAAAACCAAAGGGGGTGGTTAGCAAAGGGCTGAATTATCCCTTCTCCCTAGCAGGGAGAAGGTTAGGATGAGGGGTGAAATCTTAGCCTAATCCCTTACTCAAGAGTCAGTTAGCTCGAACCCTCACCCCTACCCTCTCCCTTTCAAAGGTAGAGGGAGTAAAAATTCCCTTGTCCAACACCTGCTGTGGCATTGCATTAGGAATTCGCGACCTCGTAGATAACACCCAGCAATTTAGCAACATCAAAAGGTTTGCTCAGGAAATAGTGCGCTCCAGCAGCCATAACCAGTTTTTGGTAGCGTTCCTCTACTGACATCACAATAACTTTAGCCGTTGGTAATAGCGTTTTGACTTGGGCCAGCGTGTGTACAACTTCCAGGTCAGGCAAAGTCATATCCAGTAAAATAACCTCTGGTTGAAGTTTAAGCGCCTCTAAAGCTTCGAGCCCAGTTCCCACCGCGCTTACCAATTCGATATTCTGGTCAAAGCCCAGCATCATGGTAATACTGAGACGGGTACTGGGTGAGTCCTCCACCACTAAAACCCGAATTTTGCCTCGTTGGCTTGGGGTAGTCATATAGTTAACCTGCCACAGGTAAAAGGGCTTGTTGAAAGTTTATTTCTCATATAAAAACTGAGAAAGTTGGGATGGGATTTACTCTATTCTCGGCTATTTTTCTCAAAAATGCAATAGTTTTGTTTCTCCTTTGCCAGAATCGCAAGTTTAGCTCTTATTCTGTAATTTTTTAAGCACCTCGCTAACCGAGCGCGTGACCTGTTCAAACGGGGTAGTCTGGAGGCGATGCGACAGAGCCATTTCCGCCACCTTGCGTACATGCTCCGGGGTTAGATTTTCCGCCCCGGTAAAAGCGGCATACGCCTGGGCGGTTTTGCCCGTTACAATGTCGCCGCGATGCCCATCAATATCCAACTCAATATTCAGGCGGGCGATTAGTTCAAGGATAGGGCGCGGCACGCTCAGGTTTACAAGGTGGGCAACCGCCGTCGTAATCTGGGAAGCCAACTCCTGTTCAGCGTCAGCATATTCGGTCAGGAAATTCTCTGGACTTTGTTCGTAACGCCGTCGCCGCTCCACAATTTCGACTCGTTGCATAATATTTTTAATCCCGACAATTTCCACCGAAAGCCCAAAGCGGTCAAGAAGTTGGGGGCGCAGGTCGCCTTCCTCCGGGTTCATTGTCCCAACCAGGATGAAGCGCGAGGGATGGCTATAGCTGATGCCTTCGCGCTCCACAATATTTACCCCCATTGCCGCCGCGTCCAAAAGCAAATCTACAATATGGTCATCTAAAAGATTAACCTCATCAATGTAAATAATATTGCGGTTAGCCTCCGCCAGCACTCCCGGCGAGAAGTGCAGTTCGCCTTGCTTGAGAGCCTTTTCCAAATCGAGCGTGCCGACCACCCGGTCTTCGCTGGCGTTAATCGGCAAATTAATCACCCGCATCTTGCGCTTGGCGCGGGGCAAACTATCAGGTGCTATGGCATAGCGGGCGGCACATTCCCGACACATTTCCTCTGGGCGGGTCGGCGGGCAGTTGTATGGGCAATCCGCCACCACTTCATATTCGGGTAGCACGTTCGCCAATGCCCGCACTGCGGTACTTTTGGCTGTTCCCTTTTCTCCCTTGATAAGCACCCCGCCAATCGTGGGATTAATCGCGTTTAATATAAGGGCCAGCTTCATATCTTCCTGCCCAACCAGAGCAGTAAAAGGATAAATATAATTTTTCATTTAATACTTTCCAGGTCAAAACTCAAAGGTCGAAAGTCAAAAGTTCCCCCTTCCTTTATAGGGAAGGGGGATAGGGGGTTAGGTCAACCTTAGAACTTAATCACGCCGCGCAGGTTTTTACCCGCCAGCAAATCATCATAACCCTCATTAACCTCGTCCAGCTTGTACACATGGGTAATAAGCTCGTTGAGCTTGATTTGACCGTGTTTGTGCAAGCCAAGCAACTTGGGAATCTCGACCTGGGGGTTGCTGCTGCCGTAGAGTGTTCCCAAAATAGACTTCTGGAGCAGCACCAACATCAAAGGACTAATCGGAATGGTCTCGGCGGTAGCAGGGGTCAAACCAATTACCACAATCGTGCCGCCTTTGCCCGCCGCCGCGAAAGCCTGTCCGATGGTGGGCGGAGTGGCAATCGCCTCAAAAGCGAAATCTACTCCCACCCCGTTAGTCAGTTCGATAGCCTTCGCTACCAAATCTTCCTTGTTAGGGTTGATAGTGTGGGTCGCGCCGAACTCTTTGGCCCATTCCAGCTTCTTGTCGTTGGTATCGGCGGCAATAATAATCGAAGCACCCGAAGCCTTAGCTCCCTGCACCACGTTCATCCCAATACCGCCCACACCGATGACCAGTACGCTACTGCCCGGAGTTACCCTAGCCCGATGTACCGCCGCCCCAAAGCCGGTTGCCACGCCACAGCCGACCAGACAGGCGACATCCAGCTCGTAAGACTTATCAATCACACAGACCGAGTCCTGATTTACCACCGTGTACTCGCTAAAGGTGCTAATCATACACATCTGACCAACATCCTGACCTTCCCCGTTGTGTAAGCGATATGTACCGTCTACCTGCGGCCCCATCAAAATACCCGCGCCGAGGTCACAGAGTTGGGTCATACCCGATACGCACCAGCGACACTTGCCACAGGAAGGGATGAAAGTCAGCACCACGTGGTCGCCAGGTTTGATGCGAGATACGCCTGGCCCGACACTCTCGACTACCCCCGACCCCTCGTGACCCATGGCCATAGGCATCATGCCTACTGGCACGTCCCCGTCCATAACGTGCAGGTCAGAGTGGCATAGTCCGGCATAGGCCATCTTAACCCGTACCTCCCCGAATTTGGGTTCATCAATATCCAACTCCTCCACTACCAATGGTTCGTTGGCTTTGTAAATCACGGCTGCTCTGCTTTTCATAGATTAACTCCTCTTCTCATCATTGAGTCATTTTTAGGCTCGCAACAACTACGCGCCTTCCTCGAAAATAGTATTGCCTTTCAAATCAGACAATACAAAATAACGACCTTGCATCCGCTCGGCCATCGCCCGACATATCCCTTCTGGTACAGATTGACGGGCAATCCCTGGATGATAATAAGGGCCTGTATCAATGATAGTCGCTGGTAAACGTACCTGCGCGACCTGTTCGGCCATTCGCAGAGCATCCCGCACTGGAATTTCGCCCTGCATATTGCCACCAAGACCGACATTGGGTAGGCCATCGGTAAATAAAACTAACACCGGGTAAAGGGTGGGGTCGCGCCGCCGTTCCTTCTCGATAAGCCGAAGACTTTCCAAAAGGCCAGTGGCAATAGGCGTGCAACCGCCGACATAGATTTTTTCCAAAGCTTCGCGGGCCTGTCGCCGATTAGAAGTCGGGGGTAATACCACCCGCGCCTGAGCAAAGCGGAAGGTAATCAGGGCTACCTTGTCGCGCTTTTCGTAAACATCCTGCAAAAGAGCCAGTATCGCCCGCTTGGTCGCCAGCATTAACTGGCGGGACATTACCGAGTCGCTGGCATCAATCGCGAAGACCAGCAGGGCGCGACTTTTACGCTCCCGCCGTTTCTGTCGGAAATCTTCGGGCCAGATTTTCAGAATCTCGCCCCGCCCTGGTTGCCAGCCCCGCCGCCGTTGGTGCAATGCCGCCGCCCGCAAGGTTGCATCCAGAGCTAAATCGGTCACGGGCGTTCTAAGCTCACTCCGTACGTAACGCCCTGTACGCCGCTCGGTAGGCGAGAGAAACCGTCGCCCGGTGTAGTAGCGCATTTTACGGTCACGCGGCAAATCCATAATCTTGCGGAGAGGAAAGCCCTTTTCTCCGGCCTTGATTTTGCGTGAGACCCCCGCCAGACCCGGCTCATAATCTTCTTTTGGTATGGCATCCGGCTCCGGGAAGTCGTCCACCTCGGCTAATTCGGTTGGCTCATCGGGTGACTCGCCCCCGCTCAATTCTTCTTCTGGCTGAATGGCTCCGGCAATTTTCCGCAGGTTGGGCAATTCTTTGGCGCGATGGGCCATTGCCAGCCGCAGGGCCTGTTCGGCATCCTCCATTGTTACTTCGCTGCGCCCGTCCAACGCCGCCAAAGCGCGGGCGGCACAATCAATCACAATATCGCCGCGATGTCCGTCCGCCAACAAATCCTGAGCCACCGCTTTGGATACCGCCAACCGAATCAGCATGGGCGTAGTGGTGGTCGGGTAGATTGCCCGCGCTCGTACAAGCTTTTCCCGCAGAGCCGCTTCCTCTGTCGCGAATTGCGCTTGAAACTGGACAGCATCGGCCTCGAAAGCCAGGCGGTGTTCGGCAATCAGGCTGCGTCGCTCCACATCCCTAATGTTCTCTGCCGCCACCGCCAGCCCAAAGCGGTCAAGCAATTGAGGTCGCAATTCCCCTTCCTCCGGGTTCATCGTGCCTACCAGGATAAAACGAGCCGGGTGCATTTCGCTCAAACCTTCCCGCTCGATATAATTCACCCCCAATGCCGCTACATCCAACAAACTATCCACCAGATGGTCAGCCAGCAGGTTAACTTCATCCACATATAAAATGTTGCGGTTGGCATCGGCTAAAATACCGGGTCGAAAAGCATCCTTTGAACTAGCTTGCCCGTTCTTCAAAGAAGCTGCCAGGTCAAAATATCCCGCTAATCGGTCTTCGCTGGCATTGAGTGGTAAGGTAATTACCTGCAAGGGATGCTGGGTTATTGGCAAACTTTGGTTTTCTTCCAGCCGACGGGCGCAATCCCGGCATAAATAGCGGTTCTGGGTAGGGTCGCAAAAATAGGGGCAATCGGCTACTCCTTCCTGGGTGGGTAGGACGTTCGGCAAACTACGGGCGGCAGTAGATTTAGCCGTTCCCCGCTTGCCAAATATCAAAACCCCGCCCACTTCAGGGGCCACCGCACAGATTAACAGAGCCGTTTTAATATCGGCCTGTCCCACTATCGCGCTAAACGGTAATCCTTGCATGTCTTTCCTATCTAAAATCCAGGATCAAAAATCTAAAATTCAAAGAGTTGTTGGTGGTCGGTGGTCAGTTGTGGGCAAAGAAGTTTTCCGATTTCCGATTTCCGATTTTCGACATTCGATTTTTAAGGCTGGTATCATCGGGCGCAGGGTGCGACATTCCACGCAACGACCCAGCATTCCCACCTGATGGGCCATTAGTTCCAACCAGTACAATCCAACAAATATTGGCAAAGCCAGCTTTGGATGGCGAGTAAAATAGTCGTACAAAGCCGCATAGCCGAAACAAAACAGCCCGACCACCAGCAAAGGCCACCAGAATAACCCCACCAGAAGTATCAAGAACCCATAGTAACGGGCTATATTGCCACAGAGATGCAAAAACATGCTGGCATAGTTCCGGGCTGTCGCCGTTAGCACCACCCAAAAGCCTAAGTGTCCACCAAAACGTTGTAGCTGCCGATAACGCAATATTGTTTCGGCTAAAGGCACGAGCGGCGCAACCAAAAGCGCGATGGGCCACAGCAACCCCAGCAGCAGCAAGGCCACAAACGGCACACGCTGGCGGGGGATATAAAATAGCTTGCGTTGGGTTGGGTGCTTCCTGAGCAGGAAAGTTTCCGAGCCACCATAAAAGGCTTTGCGCTTCACAAAGCTGTTCAGACGACAACGATATTTGTGTAGCACTGCCCCACGCGGCACATACTGAACTTTATAACCCGCCTCACAGGTGCGCCAGACCAAATCTACATCCTCACCGATGGGAAAGGCCGGGTCGAAACCACCCAATTGCTGCCAGATTTTGCGCCGAATCAGCAGATTAGCCGTCGGTAAGAAGGGAATAGCACTATTGGGGCGACACTCCCGCTCCTCCAGGCCCATATAGAGCGAACTGGCAACACTTTCATAGCGTTCGATGGCGGTATCCAGCGAAAAAGAGTCTACCCGCCCCCCCACAATTCCGTTTTTAGCCTCACCGAAATATGGTATAAGCTCGCGCAGCCAGCCTGGAGTTACCTCACAATCGCTATCGGTGTAAGCTATAATCTCACCTTTCGCCACGCTTGCCCCAACATTACGACAGGCTGCGGCCCCGCCCCACTCATTCATACATATCGCCTGGTCAATCGGCAACTGTCTAACAACTTCGGCGGTGTTGTCGGTGGAAGCATCATCCACCACGATAATCTCAAGTTTGTCCGGCGGATAGTCCAGAGCGCGTAAACTTTGCATACAGCGTTCAATATCAATCGGGCGATTTCGCACTGGCACTACCACCGAAACGCTAGGCCAATTCTCATTAACTTCCAACGATAATAGCGGCTGTTGTAATAACAATCGCCTTGCCGCCAGCTCCGCCAGGGTTCGTTCCACCTGTTTCTGATTTGAACCGATTGCCATTGCGACCTGGGTGGCTGAACTCCATTCCTGGCACGTTTCCAATAGTCGGGCGGCGGTCTCGTTCAGACGCAAGGCTAACAACGGGTTAGGCGAGATAGCGACTACCCCCCCCTTTACCCTTTTTAGCTCAATATGCGGTTTTAATTTGTAACGATATTCCATAATTAACCTAAAAAAGGGTCATCATCAGGTCGGCGGGTAATGATAGGTCGGGACGGACTTGCGCCAGAATCTCCGCCAACCCGCCATAATCCACCAGATGATAAAGCGGCAAACCCTCTAGTACCGCCTTAATATCGGCACACTCCGCCAGAAATTTATCCAGCCCAAGCGTTTTTATGCCCTGCGCTACAACCTCTGCCAGCAAAACGGCCTTGATTGGATTATAGGCTGGTTCGAGCAGAGCAGCCTTTTGTTCAGGCGTAAGCGGCCACCCCTCCAGAATGAAGCCGCGCTTGGGATAGGTTAGCCGAGCATGATGAGTCGCTGCCTCAAAAGCTCTTACAAACTCGGCAGTCAGCCACGCCGCCTGCTCCTCCAACCCCTTCGCCAGTTTCGCCAAACGACTGATGGCCTGCCCTACCTGATGGATGAACAGGTAGCGTCTTACACTAAGCGCCGTTGGCCCGGTAAGACGTTCCCGCAATCCTGCCAAAATGCCCTGCGGGTCGTACAGAATCTTGCCATTGACATATTTTGTCCCAGCATCCAGCTCCCAATTGTCCGCCCGCCAGTGGGGATGCTCGAAATATTCCTCTAGCAAGGGCGCGGTCACATACTCCACCTCGCAGCGCAGCCCTCGCGCCGAATGTACCCCGTAAAAATGAACATATTCGGGCTTAGCCAGCACAATCACAAAATCCAGGTCGCCCGGCGCGGTGTTCCAGAGGGCACTCCCGTAGAGCAACAGCCCCGCCACCTCCGGGTGAGCCATCGCGCTCTGACTAAATTCTTCCAGGGCTAACTGTACGTTCATAATCTAAATGCCAAATGGATGTGGGTTATCGGTAAAAAGTCAAAGGTCAAAAGTCGAAATAGATTGACTTGAGACTTTAAACCTTCAACCTTCGATTTTCAATGGCTTTAACCAATGCCTGAACGGTCTGTTCCAAGTAGCGGCGACCTTGCTCGGCGGAAGCTTTGGCGGGGTCGCCCAAAACTCCGTTAGCGGTAACAGGCCGCAAGCCAACTGTCATCATTTGGGGCAATATCGCTTTGAAATCGCCTACATAGCCAGCCTCGGCCTTTTCCCGCCGCACCATTTCAGGGTGCAGGTGGAGTAATTGGGAGGTTTCGCGCTCCCCAGCGTGCCAACCCGCTTCCTGCGCTGAAACTAAGCCTTGTGTTTGTTCCAGTTTTAGCCAATCCCCCAAATCGGTCAGGGCTATCACCTCCAAAGTCGGACAATTTTGGCGTAACTGCTCCGTCCCTAGCCGAATAGCGTCGTAGTTACCGCCGTGCGCCGTCAGCACCAGCAGCCGCCGGAAATTGTGACGCGCTGCCGAGCGACCAATATCAACAATTATGCCCGCCAGAGTGCTTTTCGACAGGCTTAACGTTCCGGCAAAGTCCAGATGCTCGTCGGAAGTTCCGATTGGCATAATTGGCGCAATCAGGGTTTTACCCAACTTTGTAGCAACCCTCTGGGCTAACTCCTGCCCGATGAGGGTATCAGTTGACAGGGGCAGGTGCGGGCCATGCTGCTCGGTTGCGCCCAACATCAGCAACAGGTTGTCGAAACCCGCCGCAATTGCCTGTTCAACTTCTATCCAGGTCAGGTCAGCCAGCCATAATGACACTACAAATCTCCTAGTCAAAAGTCGAAGGTCTAAAGTCGAAAGAAACCAATTAACAAGGATGAACAGGATAGACAGGATATTAGGAGAATTTTTGTATGAGAATCCTCCTACATTCTTACTCCTTTTTCTTATTCCGACTTTCGACTTTCGACTTTCGACCCGATAAACCCCTGCTGTTCGAGAAAGGCCAGAATACGGGCCGCCTGGACTTCTGGCGAACCTTCCAGCGGGCTACCCTTTTTAGTATGGCCTTCTACTCCACCACTTAGAATAGCCTGGATGCGGGCGGCGGCGGGCAAATCTGGGTCGGGTATAAAAATCTGGCGCGGACGCGGACGGGGGGGCTGGATTTCCACCAACCGCACCTGCGTTCCGCCACTATCATCCCTACCCGGCTCTACCACCTGAATAACCGCTTTTTGGGCCGCCATATAGGCCGGGAGGGTCGGGTAACGTGGCTCAACTTGCCCTGATTCCAGGGCTAATAGAGCCGGAAGTCTTATCCGTACTTTTTCCCGTCTGCCGCGTTCCAGTTTGCGTTCCACTTCTAGGATTTTTGCCTCATCAAACTCTGGTTCCCATTTAGTCGAAACCACTCTGGTGGCCTGTGCCAGATTAAGCCATTCCGCCAGCATCACCGGAACCTGAGCACTACCGTTATCGCTGCTACGGTTGCCGCATAGTACCAGGTCAACATTTAGGGGCTGAATAAGGTTTGCCAGAATCCGGGCAGTCTGGGAAGGAGCCATCCCCGCTAGCCGCGCCCCCCAAACCCGCCTGACGCTATCCACCCCCATCGCTAGACAAGCTCGCAAAGCCTGTTCCGCCCGCTCCGGCCCAACACTTAGCACCTGCACCCGCCCGCCAAAGCTCTCTCGCCAGCGCAGGGCCAATTCTACCGCTTCAAGGTCGGGTGGATTGATAATATAGGCCAGTCGCCGAGTGTTAATAATCCCACTTAGCGGGTCAATCTCCACCGAAAGCGGGTCGGGCACTTGTTTAATACATACTACAATGTTCAGCATAAATCCTAAGCTTCCCGGAACGAAACACCATAACCACCTTTGGGGTAAGTCCAGCTTATAGCCCCTTCGCGGTTACAGGCCACGTAACAAGTGCCACACTCGAAACACTGCTCATAATTAAAAAGAATCGTGCCGTCCGAAAGCAGAGTAAACAGGTTGGCGGGACAAACATAAACACAAGCGTGGGTCGAACAATCCCGGCAGACCTCGTTATTGACCTGAATATGAGCCTGAGTATCTACCCGAAAGCGCACCGTCGCCAGCCGCCCATCCACCCCTTCCGTTTCTAATTCAGGGGTAGGGCTAATTTCCGGCGATTTTGGGTCGCCAATTTCTGGCTTACCCTTAACCCGCTCCCAGCCCCAATTGATAACATTTTCAACCTGTTTCAACAATTCGGTTAAACCCTGATTTCTTGCCCACCGGGCGGGTTACAAACCCGCCCCTACAAATATTTATTAGATTTTAGATCTTCGATTTTAGATTTTCCTACCATCCCAACGCCCTGCCACCTTCCCACAGGTCGCGAGCCAATTGGAGGGGCGATACCCGCTTTTTACGCAATTGCCCCCAGGCTACTTGCAGCAGCTTGCGTTTGGGCTGACCGTGCGAGCTAAAAAGTTCCTGCGCTCCCTGACAAATCAGTTCCGGGTAGAAGTTTTGCAACCGGGCACTATTCACAAATTCGGGAGCGTGCTTGTAGCGTTTGAAATCCTTTAGCACAAAGCTTTCTTCAAGTTTGGTCTGATAAGTTTTCAAACGATTAGCACTGAAATCGCGGATGGCATGGGCCTCAATAGCTGTTCGTCCCGCCGCCGCGCCACTGGCAATCGCGTAATTAATACCTTCAAGATAAATCCCGGTAGCAAAACACAACCCTGCCGCATCCCCCGCCACCAGCATACCGTACGTATAAAGTTTAGGAATCAGTTTATAGCCCGCCTCTGGTATCATATGGGCCGAATATTCGCTAGTGTGAGTATCCCGCAACAGGGGCGCGACGCTGGGATGGCGTTTGAAATGATCAAGCAGGTCGTAGGCGCGTTGTTTTTGTTCAGTCAGGGACGAAATCTGGGCAATCAGGCCAATTGAAAGACTGTCGCGGTTGGTGTAAAGAAAGGCCCCACCATGTACCTCGGCGGTAATCGCTCCCAGATATTCGTTAACCAGCCCCTCATCCCCCGTCAGGCCAAAACGGTTTTCCAATAATTCACGGTCAAGTTGCAATACTTCCTTGACCCCCAGGCTCATTTCTTCAGCTTTGAACTCATGCTGCAACCCGGCCTGTTTCGCCAGAAAAGAGTTCACCCCATCCGCCGCAATCACTAGCGGGGCATAGAGTTCGCCGTCATCACGCCGCGTTTTTACCCCGATTATCCGCCCGCCTTCATCCCGAATCAGGCTATCCACCACCGTTTCGTTGACCAGAAACGCCCCGGCCTCCACGGCTTGCTCCGCCAACCAACGGTCAAACTTTGGTCGCAAAATAGTAAAAGCGTTGTAAGGTGCTTCAGCAAACTGGCTGGTTTTGTAGTCAATCGAAAGGGCCGCGTCCTGGCTCATAAACGAGAGTATCCGGCGAGTGACATAGCGTTCGACGGGGGCAGTCTCCCAGAAGTTGGGTAGCAGTTCGTGCAGCACCGCCGAGCCGTACATCGCCGCGCCTGATACGTTCTTGCTGCCGGGGAATTCGCCCCGCTCCAGCAGCACCACTTTTAGCCCCGCCCGTGCCGCCACCAACGCCGCCGCACTCCCCGCCGGGCCAGCCCCTACTACTATTACATCGAAGCGGTTCATCTCATCTTCTTTCGGTTAAAAGTCAAAGGTCAAAAGTCAAAAGTTAGCCTGTTTCGACCTTAAACTTTTGACTAATATTGGTACAATCTGAGCAGCGTCGCCCACAATCGCCAAATCTGATAGAGCCATAATGGGTGCGCTGCGGTCAGGGTTGATACTAACAATTACCTTTGCGCCGCGTATTCCGCCAATATGTTGATTTGCCCCCGATATGCCCAGCGCGATATAGAGTCGAGGGGCAACGGTGCGCCCAGTAGTGCCAATCTGTCGGGGGAAGGGTAACCAGCCTTTATCTACCACTGGGCGGGTAGCTCCTAACGCCGCCCCCAGCGTATCGGCCAGGGTTTGGGCTTGCTCGATGCCGGGTGTGCGCGAAACCCCCAACCCCACCGCCACAATCCGCTCGGCTTCCACAATATCCACCGAACGCGGGTCGGGCGGCGTTATAGCCAGCGAGAGGCTGCGTTGCTGTCCTGGTTCTCCATCTAACACAAGTTGGCGAATTTTTGCGGCGGCTCGCCCCGGTAAAATACTCACTCCCCGCACACCGGGGCGCAAGGTTGCCAGAATAGGCTGACCTTCGCTTGGTTCAGCCTCATACAAAGTGTGCAACCTGTCGCCATAGACCGGGCGGGTCAGCCGCAACTTACCCGATAAGTCCCCTGTTAGCCGCAAACAATCCGTAACCAGAGCCGCATTTAACCGTGCCGCCAATCTTGGCATAAAGTCCGAGCCGTTAGGACTGGCGGGCGCAAGCAGCGCGGAATAACTTTCGCTTTTTACTATTTCCGCCACCGCCCAGGTATAACGCTCGGTACAGTAGCTTGCCAGGGTCGGATGCTCGGCTATCAATAGTTCGTCCGCACCATAGCTGCCAAGCACGAGAGCTAACTCCGTCTGGATATTGGCTTCTAGCGTCTCGCTCAGAACCAACGCTACCACTTGGGCTTGCCAGACACGGGCTATTTCGGCGGCCTCGCCCAGCAGTTCCAGGCTGGCAGTGGTCGGCGCACCATCTTCCAGCTCTATCCAGCACAAAATGTCAGTCATTCGCCCCATTCCCCGGATTTCTTAAAAGTTGTCGGTTGTCGGTTGTCAGTAAAATATTCACAAAGCTGGTCAGAATAGACAGGAGGTTTGTAGGGGTGGGTCTGTGGCCCATCCGGGCGGGTTACAAACCCGCCCCTACATTCTTGTCGTATGGTATTTAACCGTACTTGCTATTACTTCTTTATTCTTTATTGTGACTCCTGCCTTCTGACTCCTTTTCGATTTTAGACTTCCCGCCCCACCCAATGACCTTCGTTAATGGCGTGACTGGCGCGGCGCGGCGCGAGGGCATCCCCGGCTCGATAAAGAGCCGGGACTTTACCCTGTAATGCGAAATAAAGTGTGGCTAGAGATTGTCCATGATTCGCTACCACCACTAAATCGTATGGGCCATAGTGCAAAATCTGGCCGGAATAGTTGCCGATAACCTGAACTTGTTGCCCCGGAAAGCCGAGTGGTGACACATTTGGAAGCACCGTCACGCCCATCGCCAGCACCCGCCGATACCAGTTTTCCAGGTCAAGGGTCAGGCCCAGGTCTTGTCCGGCATAGAGACCCGGAGTCAGCACATCTACTTTAACTCCCCTTGCCGCCAGCCATTCTACCGTGCTGGTGGCCTGATGAAAACCTAGTTGGTCAATCACTGCCGCCCGCTTGACCCCTTCCAGATTATATCCTTCCAAAACCGCCCAGACCGAGACAATATGTGATTGGTCAGCTCCGCTTAACGGTGGACGTAGCGCGGTTGCCCCGGTGCAAATTACCACCGCTTCTGGCTGCTCGGCTAAAACCGTTTCGAGGGTCGCTGGGCAATTAAAGCGGATTTCAACGGGCAAGTGGTGTAATTCGTTGAGTTGATTACGCACAATATCGCTAAACTCGGCCCGGTTGGGGACGCGCCCCACCAGTCGCACCTGTCCGCCCGCTTCGGCTTCCTTTTCTAGCACTACCACCTTATGACCACGCTGGGCCGCGACTTTGGCACATTCCAACCCGGCAGGGCCAGCCCCCACAACAACTACCTTTTTAGGACGGCTGGTTTTGATAATTGTGCCGCGCCCTAACTCCCGTTCGTAGCCCGTTGCCGGATTTTCGATGCAGCCAATATCAAGGTTAAGGCCCGCCCGCCCAATACATTCCTGATTACAGGAGATACACAACCGAATGGTGTCTAGCTTGCCGCTCCGAGCTTTTTCAGCAAAGTAGGGTTCAGCGATTTGCTCCCGCACCATCCCAATCATATCGGCATGCCCGTCCGCCAGGATTTGCTCGGCCTGAAGGGGGTCTTTGATACGACCTACTCCAAAAACGGGCCTATCGGTAATCTGGCGCAAGGCACTTGAGACAAAAAGTTGGTAGCCCGGTGGCACATGCATCGAGCCTTCCACCATAAACAGGGTGTGGGTGGCGGTGCCGATGCTGGTATTAAAATAGTCCAGCATGCCGTGTCGGTCAAGGAGTTGGGCGGCTTGCACAGTCTCGCGAATAGTTACGCCGCCGTCAATCAACTCATCACCACACAGACGGATACCTAATACAAATTCGCGCCCAACCTCCGCCCGAATGGCCTCGATTATTTCCAGAGCCAGCCGCAGCCGTTTCTCGACTGAACCACCATAAGCGTCAGTGCGGCGGTTGGCGTGTGGCGACAGAAATTGCCGCAACAGTGAGCTGTGAGAGGCTTGCAATTCCGCCCCATCAAAGCCCCCAGCCTTGAGATACCTGGCGACACGAGCGTAACCCTCCACTACTTCACGGATTTCGGCTGGTTCGATTTCTTTCGCCACTTCCCGAAACATAGGGTCGGGGATGGGCGAAGGGGCCCATACTGGCAATCGGGAGTAAAAGCTGGCGGCCTGTCCGCCGTTATGGTTGATTTGCGCCAGAATTTTAGTGCCGTATTTATGAACCTCGCCCGTCAGCTTGCGATAGTGGGGTATCACCCGCTCATCGAAAGCATGAATCAGTTTTTCGTAGGCGTGGTCGGTAGGATGAACCGATTGCTCCTCGGTGATTATCAATCCCGCCCCGCCCCGCGCCCGTTCGGCATAATAAGCGGTCAGCCGCTCGCTGGGTAAATTATTCTCCGCCAGATTAGTCAGATGCGCCGAAAATAGTACCCGGTTCGGTACGGTCATCGAGCCTATTTTTAATGGACTGAACAGGTATTTGAATTGGTTCATAATCTAAAATCTAAAATCGAATATCTAAAATCTAAAATTTGAAAACAAAAACCAAAATTAGTTGTCGTGTTCGTTGAAAATCCAGATAGCTTCTTCCTCTGGAATAGTTTTGAACTTGTTACCATTATTATTAGAGCTGGCAAGATAGCGCATAAACCCAGCAATTTGGCGACTGATTTCGGTTGCCTGAGTGAGTAGCCCCTCAAAAGTAACCTCATTCAAATAGCCAGCATCAAGAGCTATATATAATTACCTTGATTGCTAGTGACACCCATAAGAAAACCTTACAAAATTGAGTTGACCAAAACCAAACAAAGTAAGGAGAAACTTATGAGTGCCAAGTGGATTATAACCATTTTTGTAGTGATTGACGACTTGCTGCAACAATCTGGGCATCAAACTGATAGTCGCCGCCGGGTAAGTGACAGTGAAATCTTGACGGTGGCTCTGTGTGCCGCTAAATTTTGCCAGAACTATCACGAATGCACCGTGATTATCATGCAGCAACAGGGCTACTTGTCAGGTAAAATCAGGGTAGCGCGTTTCAACCGCCGCTTGCACAAGTTAGCCGACTGGTTAGAGTTCAGCCACTTAGTCTTGAGTGAACTAGAGCGCAAGGGCAAAACCTTTATCATTGACAGTATGCCTTTTACCCGATTGCGGAGGTAGTTTCGGGCCGAGTAGGGGCATCCTGAACTCGGCGGTTAGTTTCGCGCAACCAGCGACTCAGCATCCGAATAAGCTCAATCGCCAGTTCAGGCCGTTCGCGCATAATCCGTTTGAACTCCTGTTCGCCCAAAGTTAGCAAGCGCACTGGGCTATTATAGGCCCGCAAAGTAGCACTACGGGGATTATCCTCCAGAATCGCCATTTCACCGATAGCCTCGCCCTCGCTGGCAATCCTCAAGGTTTTGCCACTACCGCCGCCCTGCCCAGAGGTATTTGCCCCCCCGTATCCCGCGATAATCTGCACCTTGCCCGAAACGATAATATAAAGCTCATCGCCAGGGTCGCCCTCATAGCAGATAATTTCACCGGGCGAGAATAGCCGCTCCTTGCTGACCAACGCCACCCGCCGCAGGTCTTCGGGGCTGAGGCTGGAAAAAATCGTTACTTTCTGTAAAAACAGAATCCGGGACATCGTGGAGAGCGTACCTAAAGTTTGCATGTCTTTCTCCAGCATTAATCTTTCAAGCATTTCATCGTCGCGCGGATAATCCAGGCGTTGCTGGGTTTCCAGAGCGGTTTCGTGCATAAGCGGGTTGTTATCAGCCGCACTCAATAGCGTTTGTTCCACCAACGGACGCAACTTGCTCAGGTTAAACAAGCCAACCAGATGCATCACACAGGCTTGCAGCCAGGGGTCGTTTTCCAGCCAGATGTCGCGCAAGGTTTCGATAAGCGAACGGGGGCGACTTGGACGGGCTTTCGTGCCTTGCTCCTCGGCTTCCAGCAACTCAATCAGGCTACTGGTCAGGCGGGGGTCGCCGAAATTCTCAAAAGTCTCCAGAGCATCGGCCCGTTTGCGTCCGGCATCTCGCCCTCTGGCCCGGAGACTGCTTCCGGCTAAACCAATCGCCTCCGTATTCCCCAACAGCCCCACCACCCCAATCAGACGATCAACGGCGTTATCGTAGCGACTTTGCAAGGAACTGGTGATTAAAACCAAGTTAGCGGGGTCACGTTTGGGCCGACCACTTTTGGATTGCCAGGCATTCGGGCTCATATCCAGCAAATTCAGACAGCGCAGATACTCCACCATCCGGGTCGCGGTACTTAGCTGGCGTTTGCCATATTCAAGGAGGCGTTGCTCGTTAGAGGCATTTAGCACACTATCGTTGACAATTTGTTCTGCCGCCTGCTTACCCATTTTCCCGTTAGAAGCATCCGCCGCCGCCTGACTTTCCTTGACCGCCTCATAGTTATAACTCTTCTGGCTTTTTATCTCCTCTAACCGGGCTAAAGTCAGGGCGTGCAAGGCTTCAATCTGTCCGCGTTCGGTGGCGTTCCCGGTCAGGTAGTTGACCATCAGGGGAGTAGACTCCTGACGATGATAGGCC
>Ga0209512_1002789_pt1 | contig 17815 bp, 12 predicted proteins | sample frozenSSSSmetaG_FD_184142 | JGI IMG/M metagenome (GOLD analysis project Ga0209512, IMG submission 184142) | Glacier valley bacterial and archeal communities from Borup Fiord, Nunavut, Canada, to study Microbial Dark Matter (Phase II) -... | ecosystem: Environmental > Aquatic > Freshwater > Ice >... | reverse complement strand
AATTCTGAAGCGGCACAATCCAATCCGATTGAAACATCACCGCCATCTTCGGCACGGCCTGGTTTGTAACCTGCTTTTTTGATGGCATCGATAATGCTATTCAAAGCATCCTCGGTTCCGGCAAGTGAAGGAGCAAAACCTCCTTCGTCACCAACTGCAGTGCTGAGGTTTCGGTCGTGAAGTACTTTTTTAAGGCTATGGAAAACTTCAGCACCCATGCGAAGTCCTTCACGGAATGAAGTTGCACCGATCGGGCGAATCATAAATTCCTGGAATGCAATCGGGGCGTCAGAGTGCGACCCGCCATTGATGATATTCATCATCGGAACTGGCAATGTTTTAGCATTTACACCACCAATATAACGATAAAGAGGCATATCAAGATAAGCAGCAGCAGCTTTGGCAACTGCCAGCGATACACCTAAAATTGCGTTAGCACCAAGATTCGATTTTGTTTTTGTGCCATCAAGTTCAATCAGTTTGCGATCCAGCGCAACCTGATTAAGTGCACTCATTCCAATAACCTCTTCTGCAATGGTTTTGTTGATATTTTCAACCGCTTTAAGTACACCTTTTCCGAGATAGCGATTTTTATCTCCATCCCGAAGTTCAAGTGCTTCGTTTTCGCCGGTTGATGCACCTGATGGTACTGCGGCACGTCCCATGATTCCACTTTCGAGTGTAACCTCAACCTCAACAGTTGGGTTCCCCCGGGAATCGAGAATTTCTCTTCCGATTACTTTGTAGATTAACATCTTTTTTGTGTATTAATACTATTAAACATTTATATTGCTGTCAGACTGACAGTGTGATACGAAATATATTTCCGAAATATTTAATCCGGACAAAGATAAACATTCCTTACTTCAACTACTTTAAAAGTATAAAAGAGCTGTTAAAAAGATGTTAAATTTATAACAGGAGCAATAAATTGTGATACTCTAGATTGCTTCATCTATTATTGTTAATATTCTTCCGTCCGATTGTAAACATCGAAGCACAGGAAAGGTTCAAACGGCAAAGGTAAAGCCCCGGATGAAATTCCGGGGCTTTACACCTTTATTTTTTAGATATTCAATATGTTTTAATTGATTTTCAACATATTACATCTTGGTCTTTTCAAGTTTTTTCTGAATTTTCTTGATGGCAGTTTCGATTGGTTTTTCAGGTTCAATTACATTGTATTCTCCCCAGAACTCACGATCAGCAAAACCAGAAATCTCATCAGTTAACACTACGGTTGATTTCATTCGATCGGCCATTTTTACCGGTTTATCAGTTGTCTTTTCCCAGTCTGTGATAGCCATTTCGATGGTTGACTCATAAACGGTATTGAACAACTTTTTATTCCAGTCAACTTTAAAAGTAATCTGGCCCCTTGAATAACTGTAGTACCATTTACCATCTTTCTCGCGATAATCGATATGGTAAGCTGCAAGTGTAGGATATACTTTTGCTCCAGCTGGTTTCTTCTTAATAAACATATCGCTGGCCATCATTTTATTTTCGACATTAAGGTTAAATGTGGCACTCGTAATAGCAAGACTCTCAGTATCGATAAATAGTTTTCCATAATAGAGCGGTTCCGTAATGTGCGAACGTTGTTTGAATGACAACACATAAATCAGACGGTCGTTAACCTTCGTAATGTTTTCAAGACTGAATTCATAATTACCAATCATATCTTCCGTGAAAACCATTTCAGGGTTCTTCATAATATCCAGGTATAAAGTGGTATATGGCCCGCCCTGAAGTTTAAATGTTAAAGTATCCATCTTGGTGTAATCGGTACTTTTCCTGGCTTTATAGAGTTGAGCCACATCGATCCGCGAGGACATATAAGGCTGTTTATGTATTTCAACTACAGCCTCTGATAGTGACACATAAACTCTTCTTTTCTTGATTGTTTCGCGGTAGAATGCCGACATTAATGTTTGATCATTGAAGTAATTTTCAGCCCTCTTATTCATCACAGCACGGATCAGCAACTCGGGATCTTTTGGAAAAACCCGGACCTCATTCAAGGCAATAACCAATAATTCAAGTTCAATCTTAGTTCTTTCAGGCTTAAATTCCGAAAGATTCACACTTTTGTTTTTGTATCCTAGAAAGGATACTGTTACTTTTCCTTCGGTCATACTTTTGGGAACTTTTAACGAGAACTCACCTTCAGAATTTGTGATTGTTGCAATATTAGTTCCATTCAAAGTTAAGGAAGCAAAAGCAAGCGGAGACCTTGTCTCCTGATCAGATACAGAACCCTTGTACTGGACATATGTCAATGTATCAGGCTGATTTGATTTAGGGATAGCCGGAGAAGCCATTGCTGCCCTTGAAAATCCCATAAGAATCAAAATAATAGCTGTTATTATTGTTGATCTTTGACCGAAGTAGAAAGTTTGTGTTTTCATGGCTTAAATTTTAAAAATTTGGACTTTATACTCATGAGACAGCCAGTCCATAAAACACCCTTATACAGAAACCTTCTTTTTTTAAGAATCATTCAAAAACTATCACAACCAGCCATATTAAGAACTATAATAGTCAAATATTCAGAGATTTTAATTATTTTGGCAGAGGAATATGAATGAAATTTTGTTAAAATGAAAATATTGTGAAACGAAAAATAATTTTAGCGCTTTTAACAGTGTTTTCACTATTTGTCAATGCTGCAGAATCTTCGAAAAGACCTAAAATCGGGTTGGTTCTTTCAGGCGGAGGTGCAAAGGGATTTGCCCATGTTGGCGCTCTTAAAGTAATTGAGGAAGCTGGTATTTCTGTTGATTATATCACCGGTACCAGTGTCGGCAGTATTGTGGGAGGGCTTTACGCTATAGGATATGATGCATCCATGCTTGAAAGCATCATACAAAGCCAGAATTGGCAGGAGTTATTAAGCAACAGTTATAAAAGGGAATATATACCTACAATTATAAAGGAAGAGCAATTGCGTTATCTTATTTCGCTGCCAATCGAAACTAAAAAAATCACGATCCCTTCCGGCTTGCTAAACGGACAGAATACAATGGAATTCTTTACATATCTCACCTACGGATACCATGACATAACTGATTTTTCGAAATTACCTATTCCATTCGAATGCATCGCGGCGGATATTGCCACAGGCGATGAGGTCGTCCTTAAGAATGGATTTCTGCCGAAAGCGATTAGAGCAAGTATGGCTTTCCCGGCAGCCATAGCAGCTTGTGAGAATGATGGCCGTATGCTGGTTGATGGCGGAATTGTGAATAATTTTCCTGTCGATCGTTGCCGTGAGATGGGTGCAGATATTATTATTGGGGTTGATATTGGGGATGCTTTACTGACAAAAGATAAAATAAAATCGATTCCCGATGTTATTTCCCAACTCACCAGTCTGATGTCGATCGAGCGAAGTGAAAAGAATCGTAAGAATGCAGACATATTAATAAGACCTGATATATCAGGCTATTCCGCATCAAGTTTTGATACCGAATCAGCGATAGTTTTGATGAAACGCGGAGAGGATGCTGCACGTAAAATATTGCCTCAACTCATCAGAATGCGCGATTCACTTGGGATTAAACCCGTCTTCAAAAAACCGCGCGAAATGCCTGATGAAAGCGCCTCCATGACCGTGAATAAGATTGAGGTTGAAGGAACAGAAAAAACGAATATTGTATCTTTTCTTGGCAAAATGGGGATTGGTAAAGATAAGAATGTCACCTTACAGCATATACGTCAAAGTGTTTCAAGAATTTATGCTGCCGGCAATTATGAGAATGTTGATTTCAGAATATCAGGTGGTGCTAAAAAGACAATTCACATAAATGTGAAAGAGAGTTCAACTCAACGTTTAAATATTGGACTCCATTACGATACTGATCTTAAAGCATCCGCACTTATCAACACAACAATTTACAGCGATCGCATAAGTGGGTCGAATCTGTCGCTCGATGCAAAATTATCATCTTTACCCATGTTTTCAGCGCGGTACTCACTCGACAGGGGCTGGAAACCTGGATTTACTGTGTTTGGCTCCTTTATTTCGGATAAAATCTGGGGATACGAAAATGACCGGAAGTCTTCAGAAATTAATGTTCAGCTGATAAATCTGCAGGTGGCAACCCAGGCAGTCATCTCCGATGCTTTCAGAATATCGATTGGCGCCTCTCTGGAACATTTTCGATTTGGAACGATTATCGGGATACCAGATACTACCGAGTTGAAAAATGGCGTTTTTTATAATTATTTCGCGAAACTAAAACTTGATGAATTGGATCAACCGTATTTCCCGACAAAGGGTTGGGCGATGGACGGCATTTTCAAACTTGTAACAGACAATGGATGGACATATACCGGAAAGTCACCACTTATACTGATGGGATTCACGGCTAAAGGGGCTAAAAAAATCTCCGATCGGCTCACCTTTCTCCCATCATTTTATTCCCAATTTACACTTGCGAAAACCGCACCTGTGTATTATAAATCATATGTTGGTGGATTTCAGCGAACTAATTATTTTGGCGTTTACATCCCTTTTGCCGGATTAAGGCGGATGGAACTCAGCGCTGATAATGTTGCATTGATTCGCCTTGACCTACGATTGCGGTTATGGCAGAAGTTCTATTTGACGGCAAATCCCAATTTTGGAATGTATGGCGACAGCACCTCTCCGTTTATCGATGGAAATTTCATGGTAGGTGGAGGTTTCTCATTTGCTTACGACAGTATGGTCGGACCGATAGAATTCAATTTAAGCACGTCAAACATAAACAATAAAGTAACTGCATTTTTCTCTTTAGGATATTGCTTTTAATGAACGATGAAAAAACATCAAGACCTTGAGAAAGAGAAAACAGCAACGTTTAAGAGCTGCATAATAACGTTATAGAATCAATAATGAGGCATTTAGTTTTATTTGTATTAGGATGTTTGTTTATTCAGGCAACAAATGCTCAACCCGCACTGGCACTCAAGGGCAAAGCTTTGAAAAATGCCGGCTATTCGGCATATGTAGTTGATGCAGATGCTGGAAATATTTTATTTGAAACACTTCAGCTGAGTCTGGTGCCGGCCTCGGTGATGAAAATCGTAACCACAGGTGCAGCCTTAGAAATCTTAGGTGATGATTTTGTATTCAAAACTCAAATAGGAATTACAGGTAATATAAACAATGTTACTGGCTCATTGGAAGGAAATTTAGTTCTGAAAGGTGGATGTGACCCTGCATTTTACTCAGAATATTTTCCCGAACATTACAGGGGAACTTTCGAAACCTGGGCTAAAGCCCTTTCAAAAGCCGGGATAAAAAGTATTCAGGGAGATTTCATCATTGATCTGTCTCAAATGAATGGCTCATCAATACCCGGAGGCTGGTTGTGGGAAGATATTGGCAACTACTATGGAGCAGGAGTTTCAGCACTAACTTATTCTGACAATTACTATAATATACATTTTTCCTCTCCGGCTGAATCCAACAAAGCTGTAACCATTAATAAAACGGATCCCCTGATCGACAGTCTCCACCTGATTAATAAAGTTGTTTCATCAGAAGTCAACCGCGACCTAGCTTTTATTTATGGCGCCCCTGGTTCTTTAACACAACTCGTTGAAGGTACAATTCCCAAAGGACGCACTGATTTCGTTGTGAAAGCCGCTATGCCAGATCCTGCCCGGATTGTTGTTAATGAATTCATTAAAATACTGAAATATAACAAAATAGAAATATCAGGTAAAATCATATTTGTCAATGCACCAACCATTGAACCTTTTACACTGATCGCAGAAAAAATGTCTCCTCCACTTTGTGACCTGATCGTTCCGCTCAACAAGGAAAGCATCAATCTTTTTGCTGAACATCTGTTACGCGAAATTGGGCGTGCACGTAAAGGTTCCTCGTCCCTGGACAAAAGCCTTGAAGCACTGAATGAATTTTGGATTGAAAAGGGTATCTTTCTGGATGGATTCTACCCGACAGACGGAAGCGGCCTCTCGCGTTCGAACGGGATTTGCCCGCGAGCCCTAACAGAAGTACTTCGTTATATGTATCTTAGCACAAATCGTGATAATTTCATCAACTCACTTCCCGTCGCCGGTCAAAGCGGGACGCTTCAATCGGCATTTAAAGGGTCTAAACTTGAAAATAACCTAAGAGCGAAAACCGGCTCAATGACAAGAGTCAGAAGTATGGCCGGAATTTTCACCAATCAAAAAGGTAAAAAGGTAATATTTGCAATTATTACGAACAATTTCGAAGGCTCGCAGGCACTTGTAGGCCATACAATCGAAGATTTTCTGAATGAAATTTATTTGATAGATTCAGCTCCGGTTAAAAATCCAGTAGCTCATTGAATTTTACTAAAACATTTGGTCGTTTTCTTTTAAAATTCTCAAACATTACTAAAATCGCCATTAAAATATCGAATTGCATTAATTAATTGTAAATTGCTTACAATTTTATTTTGAGATGAAAGTTTTATTCGTAGTTTTGCCCCGAAGTTTATTGAAAAGCAATAGCCGGAAAATTTGGTTAAACAAAAACAAAAGTTCAATTGTTATTTTGGTAGATTTGCATTTTTAGAAATTATGAAGAATTTAAGTTTATATAGCCTTCTACTCGTGGTCATTCTTATTCTCGTCGATAACGGGTGAGGAGGGTTGTATATTGTATGATAAAACATATAAGAGCCTTTCTCGAAATGAGAAAGGCTTTTTTTTAAACAAAACTTTGCCATAATGAAAAATGAACTAAGGAGCAATACAACAACAATGGGCCGCCGGATGGCAGGTGCACGTAGCTTATGGAGAGCCAATGGCATGAAGGAGGAGCAGTTCGGCAAACCTTTAATAGCAGTGGTAAACTCCTTTACCCAATTTGTTCCGGGACACGCTCATCTTCACGAGATTGGACAGATGGTTAAGAAATTAATTGAAGATCAGGGTTGTTTTGCCGCAGAGTTCAATACAATCGCTATTGACGACGGAATTGCAATGGGACACGACGGAATGTTATATTCGCTCCCTTCACGCGATCTGATTGCTGACAGTGTTGAGTACATGATTAATGCACACAAAGCTGATGCGATGATCTGCATTTCAAATTGTGACAAGATTACCCCGGGTATGTTAATGGCTGCGATGCGGTTAAATATTCCTTGTATTTTCGTCTCTGGTGGTCCGATGGAGGCTGGAGTAGTTGCCGACAAAAAATATGACCTGGTCGATGCGATGGTAATGGCCGCCGACCCTTCGGTTGACGAAAACTTACTTTCGGAAGTTGAGCAAAAAGCTTGTCCTACCTGTGGTTCCTGTTCAGGAATGTTTACTGCCAATTCGATGAACTGTTTGACGGAGGCCCTGGGGCTATCACTTCCCGGAAACGGAACAATTGTTGCGACCCATTTAAACCGTAAGAAACTGTTTGAAAAAGCCGCTAAACGGCTGGTTGAGATCACCTTGGATTATTACCAGAACGGTAATGAAAAAGTATTACCACGCAGCATTGCGTCACGAGATGCTTTTATGAATGCCATGACATTAGATATCGCGATGGGTGGATCGACCAACACTGTGTTACACTTGCTGGCTGTTGCCCACGAGGCAGAAGTCGATTTTACGATGCAGGACATCGACGCACTTTCACGAAAAGTCCCCTGCATTTGCAAAGTATCACCTAATTCCCACTATCACATTCAAGACGTTAACCGTGCTGGTGGTATCATGGGAATTCTTGGGGAACTCGAAAAGGGAGGATTATTAAATACTTCCGTTTCACGTGTAACCGAAGGGACATTGGCGACTGCGATTAATAAATGGGATATTCAGAGAACCTCATCTGACTCGGAAACCCGGAAACTCTACACTTCCGCTCCCGGGAATATTGGCCGCAACCTGACACTGGGTTCACAGGACACCTATTATGCGGAATTAGATACTGACCGGCAGAAAGGTTGCATCCGTGATATAGAACATGCATATACCAAAGAAGGAGGCCTGGCTATTCTATACGGAAATATTGCCATTGATGGATGTATAGTAAAAACGGCTGGTGTCGATCCGTCAGTTTTCCAGTTTAATGGTACTGCCCGTGTTTTTGAATCTCAGGATGATGCATGTGAAGGTATTTTGAAACGCGAAGTAGCTGCCGGTGAGGTGGTGATTATCCGTTATGAAGGTCCGAAAGGTGGTCCTGGAATGCAGGAAATGTTATACCCCACTTCTTATCTTAAAGCATCAAAGCTCGATAAGGTTTGTGCCCTGCTTACCGACGGACGTTTTTCGGGTGGAACATCCGGCCTCTCCATTGGTCACGTATCTCCCGAAGCTGCCGCCGGAGGAGCCATTGCACTTGTGAAAGATGGCGACCGAATTGAAATTGATATTCCACGGCGTCGGATTGAGTTGATCATCTCGGACAAAGAAATGGAAACCCGGAAAAAAGCGCAGGAAGCTCGCGGGAAGATGGCGTATCAACCCGAAAAAAGAACCAGAATTATCAGCAAAGCACTAAAAGCATATGCAAGCCTTGTTGCCTCGGCAGACAAGGGAGCGGTAAGGATAATTGAATAATTTAAAATCAACTAGTTATGACATCTATATCAAACGACAATATTCTTGATCAGGAACCTGATGAAATCACGGGTTCCGAAGCGGTATGCCGCTCACTGATAGCCGAAGGTGTTGATACAATCTTTGGATATCCGGGTGGTGCCATTATGCCGGTCTATGATGCATTACACGATCACCATCATCACCTTAAGCATGTACTTACGCGCCATGAACAGGGAGCTGTTCACGCAGCTCAGGGTTATGCCCGTGTTTCAGGTAAAGTAGGGGTATGCCTGGCTACATCAGGTCCGGGTGCGACCAATCTGATTACCGGAATAGCTGATGCGCTTATCGATTCCACGCCACTCGTTTGTATTACCGGGCAAGTTACTTCCGGATTATTGGGTACCGATGCATTTCAGGAATCGGATGTGATTGGCATTACAATGCCTGTCACTAAATGGAATTACCAGATTACCAGTGCCGAGGAAATTCCGGAAGCAATATCACGGGCATTTTATATTGCCGCAAGTGGCCGACCGGGTCCTGTGGTATTAGATATTACAAAGGATGCCCAATTTGCGAAGGTTAAATATTCCTATGCCAAGTGCATCAAAATCCGCTCGTATGTTCCTGAATATCCTGCTGATAAATCACTATTAAAGAAAGCAGCTGATTTAATTAATAATGCGAAAAAACCTTTCTTGCTCTACGGACAAGGTGTCATGTTATCTGGAGGTGAAAAAGAGCTTGCCAGTTTTATTGAAAAAACCGGAATCCCAGCTGCCGGAACATTGCTGGGTTTATCCGCTATTCCTACCGACCATCCATTAAATATGGGAATGCTGGGAATGCATGGAAACTACGGACCAAATATTAAAACCAACGAATGTGATGTCTTAATCGCTGTTGGGATGCGTTTTGATGATCGTGTAACTGGCAGTATATCAACCTATGCAAAACAAGCCAAGGTTATTCACATCGAAATTGATCCAGCGGAAATTGATAAAAATGTTAAAACTGAGGTTGCACTTATTGGTGACGCGAAGCATACTTTAAGATTACTTTCGAAATTAATAGTTGACAAGCAGTACCCCGAATGGGTCGCTGAATTCCAGGCAGCTGAGGATATTGAAAATATAAAAGTCGTAAACAATGATCTTTCTCCACAAAAACCAGGACTGACAATGGCTGAAGTGGTTCGGATGGTTTCGGATCTCACAGACAATAAGGCCATTGTAATTACCGATGTTGGACAGAACCAAATGGCTGCTGCACGTTATTCGAAATTTGTCGATTCCCGTAGCTGGGTTACTTCAGGAGGATTAGGAACAATGGGCTTTGGTTTACCCGCTGCCATGGGTGCAAAATTTGGTTCACCTGATCGCGAAGTTGTGCTCTTTACAGGTGACGGTGGAATGCAAATGACAATCCAGGAATTAGGAACAATTGCACAGGAAAAGCTGGCCGTTAAAATTGTGATACTGAATAACCATTTCCTTGGCATGGTGAGGCAATGGCAGGAACTCTTCTTCGAAAAACGTTACTCTTTCACCGAAATTCTAAGTCCGGATTTCGTAAAAGTAGCTGATGCTTATGGTATTCCCGGCAGTGCAGTACATAGCCGAAATGAACTTGAAGGAGCAATGAGGAAGATGATCGATCACGACGGACCCTATTTGCTTGAAGTGATGATTGAAAAAGAAGACAATATCTTTCCGATGGTTCCGGCAGGAAAATCGGTTTCGCAAATTATTCTTAGTGCAGACGAACTGAATTAAAATCAATAAGATGAAGCAAGAATATATCATAACAGCCTACAGCGAAAACCACATAGGTTTGCTGAACAGGATTACTATTATTTTTACAAGGCGCAAAGTAAATATCGAAAGTCTCACAGTCTCAGAATCTGCACTGCAAGGGATCAGCAAATTTACTATCGTTGTCAACGAAGAAAAAGAAAAGGTGGTGAATATTGTCAAACAGATTGACAAGCAAATAGAGGTACTGAAGGCATTCTATTATACCAATGATGAGATGATTTTTCAGGAAATTGCCCTTTACAAAGTACCAACTACCGCATTGATGGAAAGCGATCAGATCGAAAAACTGATCAGGAAACACAATGCCCGGATACTCGAAATCACCCACGAATATACAGTGATCGAAAAAACGGGACATAAAGAAGAAACACAGGAACTTTTCGAAGGATTGAACTCGTTCGGCGTTTTGCAGTTTATACGATCGGGAAGAGTCGCAATTACCCGCTCACCTATCGAAAAATTATCGGTATTTCTGAAAGAGCGTGATTCTCTTTTCGAAAAACTGGAAGCAAAGAAAAAAGGATAATCGCCTAAAATATTTAAATAAAAATAATAGTTATGGATAATAATCGCGTATATATTTTCGACACAACACTGAGGGATGGCGAGCAGGTTCCTGGTTGCCAGCTGAATACAATTGAGAAGGTGGAAGTTGCCAAAGTTCTTGAGCAATTGGGTGTTGATGTTATCGAAGCAGGGTTTCCCATCTCAAGTCCCGGCGATTTTAAGTCGGTTGTCGAAATCTCGAAAGCGGTAACATGGCCGACGATCTGCGCGCTTACCCGCGCAGTCGAAAAGGATATTGATGTGGCAGCCGAATCGCTGAAATTTGCTAAACGTGGCCGTATTCATACTGGGATTGGTACATCTCCTTATCATATTCAGTATAAACTGAATTCGAACCCCGAAGAGATAATCGCAAGAGCTGTTGCTGCTGTAAAATATGCAAAAAAATATGTAGAGGATGTTGAGTTCTATGCCGAAGATGCCGGTCGTTCAGACAATGTTTACCTGGCAAGGGTGATTGAAGCTGTCATCAAAGCCGGTGCAACGGTCGTAAATATTCCGGACACAACAGGATATTGTTTGCCAAGCGAATTCGGAGAGAAGATCAAATTTTTGATTGACAATGTTCCGAACATCCACAAAGCAATTATATCGACGCATTGCCACAACGATTTGGGAATGGCAACCGCCAACTCTATTGCAGGTGTGATGAATGGCGCGCGTCAGGTTGAAGTGACGATTAACGGAATTGGCGAACGTGCCGGAAATACAGCACTTGAAGAAGTGGTAATGATCCTGCGTTCGCACAAAGAATTGAATCTTTACACGAATGTCAACTCGAAAAATATTTACAAGACAAGTCGTCTGATTTCAAGCCTGATGAATATGCCGGTTCAACCCAATAAAGCCATTGTGGGTAGAAATGCATTCTCACATTCAAGCGGTATCCACCAGGATGGGGTTTTGAAAAACCGTGAAAACTACGAGATCATCGATCCGGTTGAAGTTGGAATCAGCGAATCATCGATTGTTCTGACCGCCCGTAGCGGACGTGCAGCGTTGAAACACAGGCTTGACTTGTTAGGAATCACATTGGATAAAGAAAAGCTTGACGAAGTTTACGAGGAATTTTTGTTGTTGGCCGATAAGAAAAAAGACATCAAGGAAGATGATTTGTTGATGCTTGTTGGCGAGAAGGTTAAAAGTGAACACCGAATTAAACTCGACTTTCTGCAAGTGGTCACAGGGAAGAATCTTGTCCCGATGGCCACAATCAGATTGGATATTGCCGGTGAGAAATTCTCGGCTACAGAGTCAGGAAATGGTCCCGTTGACGCAGCCATCAAAGCGGTTAAAAGTATTATTCACCGGAAGGTAACACTGCAGGAATTTCTGATACAGGCCATCAATAAAGGAAGCGACGACATTGGAAAGGTACACATGCAGGTTGAGTACGATGGGAATATCTTTAATGGGTTTGGTGCAAACACCGATATTATCACCGCTTCAGTTGAAGCTTTTATCGATGCAATAAATAAGATCGGAAACGCAGAAATCGCTGCAACTAAATGAACAATTGCCAATTTTGAATTGTAATAATTCAGTAATTTTAAAAATATGATTTTGGAACCAAAAACACTTTTTGATAAAATCTGGGATGCCCATGTGGTCAAACAGGTAAAAGACGGCCCTGATGTTTTGTACATCGACAGGCATTTTATTCATGAAGTTACGAGTCCTGTTGCTTTTTTAGGTTTGGAAAAGAGAGGAATGAAAGTATTTAGTCCGAAAAATACAATTGCCACTCCTGACCATAACGTCCCCACAATCAATCAGCACCTCCCTATTAAGGAAGAACTTTCACGAATTCAGGTACAGACACTTAAGGACAACTGTGCAAAAAATGGCATTGAACTTTACGGACTCGATCATCAGTACCACGGAATTGTCCATATCATCGGGCCCGAGTTGGGAATTACCCAGCCAGGGATGACGATCGTTTGCGGCGACAGCCACACCTCCACGCACGGTGCTTTCGGCAGCATCGCTTTCGGTATCGGAACCAGCGAGGTTGAGATGGTTTTCGCGAGTCAATGCATCCTTCAGCCAAAACCGAAAAAGATGCGGATCAGCGTTGAAGGCAAATTGCAAAAGGATGTTACTGCAAAAGATATTGCACTTTACGTAATTTCGAAAATATCAACTTCGGGTGGTACGGGTCATTTTATCGAATTTGCAGGTTCTGCTATTCGTAGTCTGACGATGGAAGGTCGGATGACATTGTGCAACATGAGCATCGAATGTGGTGCCCGGGGCGGAATGATTGCACCGGATGACGCGACTTTCGAATACATTAAAGGACGTGAATTTGCCCCTAAAGGTGAAGATTGGAATAAAAAACTGGCCCTTTGGAAACAATTAAAATCTGACGATAATGCTGTTTTTGATACAGAATATCAGTATGATGCTTCTGATATTGAACCAATGATCACCTACGGCACGAATCCCGGAATGGGAATAGGTGTCAGTGGAAATATCCCTACAGGTAAAGATCTGACCGGCTCTGATCTTATCACCTTTGATAAATCACTGGAATATATGGGCTTCAAACCCGGAGAGAAAATTAAGGGAAAAAAAGTCGACTATGTCTTTATTGGTAGTTGCACGAATGGACGTATCGAGGATTTCAGACTCTTTGCCAACTTTGTGAAAGGCAAAAAGAAAGCAGATTCGGTGATTGCCTGGATTGTTCCTGGTTCAAAAAAGGTGGAGCAACAAATCAGGGAAGAGGGTTTGGTTGAAATATTCGAGGCTGCCGGATTTGCATTGCGCCAGCCAGGTTGTTCAGCCTGCCTTGCGATGAACGATGATAAAATTCCTGCAGGGAAATATTCAGTATCAACATCAAACCGAAACTTCGAAGGCCGTCAGGGACCTGGCGCCCGTACGATGCTTGCAAGTCCGTTAATGGCTGCTGCTGCAGCAATTACAGGAGTAGTTTCCGATCCGAGAGAGTTCTGATCAATTACGAATTTTAAAAATATTAAAATGTCTATAGAAAAATTCCAGAAACTGGTCAGTACAGTCGTTCCGCTTCCGATTGAGAATGTGGACACTGACCAAATCATCCCTGCACGGTTCCTCAAAGCCGTGGAACGAAAAGGATTTGGAGATAATCTCTTCAGGGACTGGCGTTACAAAAAGGATGGCACGCCAAACCCCGATTTTGTTTTGAATAACCCCCGTTATTCAGGTCAGATATTAGTTGCCGGAAAGAATTTTGGCAGTGGATCAAGTCGTGAACATGCTGCCTGGGCCGTTTATGATGCAGGCTTCAGGGTCGTCGTTTCAAGTTTTTTTGCTGATATTTTCAAGAGTAATGTATTAAATAACGGACTGTTACCGGTTCAGGTTCCCGAAGCCTTCCTTGACGAAATATTCCAGATTGTTGAAACCGATCCAACCTCCCTGTTTGAGGTTGATCTTGAAGCTCAAACGATCACAATTCTGAAGGCTGGTATAAGTGTTAATTTCGATATTAATCCTTACAAAAAGGAATGCCTTCTGAATGGCTATGATGATATTGACTTTCTGCTTAGTCTGAAAGAGGAGATCCTGGCGTTTGAACAGGCATAATTATACACAGGTTCAATCGTGAACCCAAATAAAGAGCATATGGTTTATATAATGGATACAACCCTGAGAGATGGTGAACAGACCTCAGGGGTCTCCTTTTCTGAAGTGGAAAAGCTGAACATTGCAAAGATTCTTTTGGATGAACTTCATGTTGATTTTATTGAAGTAGCCTCTGCACGTGTTTCAGACGGAGAGTTAAGGGGAGCCAAAAAAGTGCTCGATTGGGCTAAACAAGCAGGGTATCTCGAACAGGTTGAAATTCTCGGTTTTGTGGATGGAAAAACTTCACTCGAATGGATTTCGCGTGCCGGTGGAAAAGTACTGAATCTTTTAGCCAAAGGATCGCTGCGACATGTCACCCAGCAATTAAAAAAATCGCCGGAAGAGCACCTTGCCAACATTAAAAGTTCACTACAACTCGCCGAATCAATGGGCATCAGGGTAAATATTTACCTCGAAGATTGGTCTAATGGGATGCGGAATTCGCCCCAATATGTCGATTTTATGCTTGACGGTCTCAAATCAGAAAAGTTAGGACGCGTGATGCTTCCCGATACATTGGGTATATTAAATCCCTCCGAAACATTCGATTTCTGTTCGTCGATGATTCGCAAGTTTCCCGATCTTCGATTCGATTTCCACGCTCATAACGATTATGACCTGGCTATTGCCAACGTCGATGCGGCCATTCGTGCCGGAATAACTACCGTTCATACTACCGTGAATGGTTTGGGTGAGCGTGCAGGTAATGCTCCGCTTTCGAGTGTGATTGCCTTATTGAACGATCAGCTGAAATTACCAAACTCGGTGAATGAACGTAAACTAAGTTTGGCCAGCCGGTTAGTCGAAAACTTTTCGGGGATTCGCGTAGCTGGTAATAAACCGATTATCGGTGAGAATGTTTTTACCCAGTGCAGCGGAATTCATGCCGACGGTGATAATAAAGACCAACTCTATTTCAACGATTTGCTTCCTGAACGGTTTGGCCGGATACGAAAATATGCGTTAGGTAAAACGTCAGGAAAGGCTAACATTGCTAAAAACCTGGAAGATATTGGAATACGTCTCGATCCGGAAGATTTGAAAAGGGTTACAGACAAGGTGATAGAGCTTGCCGATAAGAAAGAATCTGTCACGTCTGATGATCTTCCTTACATCCTTTCAGATGTTTTGAAGAGTGAAACAGTGATAGAGAAAATCAGGCTGCGGAATTATGCGATCTCCCATGCACTTGGACTCCGGCCAATGGCTACAGTTGCAATTGAAGTGGATGGTGAGCTTTTCGAGGAAGCCTCATCAGGCGATGGTCAGTACGACGCATTTATGAATGCCCTTCGAAAAATCTATCATAAACAAAATAAGTCATTCCCTTTACTCATCGATTATATTGTCACAATACCTCCGGGAGGAAAAACAGACGCTTTGGTCGAAACCTTGATTACCTGGAAAATGGGACGCGAATTTAAAACCCGCGGACTCGATCCTGACCAGACGACAGCTGCCATCAAAGCAACGATGAAAATGCTTAACATTGTTGAAAACGACAATCAGATTTTCTAAACCCTGAAAGGGTTTAATATCAATAACCCCAGGCAAGGAGGAACGACGCAACCCAGGGGAAAAATGCAAAGATTACAAAGACGCATCTGGAGAAGTCAAAATAAACATCACTTCTGCATGCGCCGCAAAATGAAACATCAAACAGATTTATACAGCTGTTAATTCACAAATATTATAAATTCACATCAAAGAATGAATCTTAACATTGCAGTATTGGCCGGAGACGGAATCGGGCCTGAAATTATTGAACAGGCGCTTCGCGTCACCAAAGTAGTTTGTCAGAAATTCGGTCACGAGCTGATAACCAGAACCGCACTAGTTGGTGCTGTAGCCATCGATCAGGTTGGCAATCCCTATCCCGACGAGACACACAACCTTTGTATGAACTCTGATGCTGTCCTTTTTGGTGCCATCGGTCACCCACGTTTCGATAACGACCCTTCCGCCAAAGTCCGTCCCGAACAAGGTTTGCTGGCCATGCGTAAAAAACTCGGTTTATATGCCAATATCCGTCCCGTGACCATCTTTGAATCTTTGCTTGACAAATCACCCTTAAAGCGAGATCGTGTTGAAGGTGTTGATTTTGTGGCAATCCGCGAACTAACAGGTGGTATCTACTTCGGACAACCACAAGGTCGTTCAGAGGATGGAAATACAGCTTTCGATTCATCTGTCTACACCCGTTTAGAAGTTGAGCGCATTCTTGAACTCGCTTTCCAGTTTGCGATGAAACGCAGTAAAAGGCTCACCGTTGTCGATAAAGCCAATGTGCTGGCTACTTCAAGATTATGGCGTCAGGTTGCCAAAGAGATGGAACCGAACTTCCCCGAAGTGGTCGTTGATTACATGTTTGTCGACAATGCCGCGATGCAGCTAATTCAATGGCCCAAGAAGTTTGATGTGATGGTTACCGAAAATATGTTCGGCGATATCCTCACAGACGAGGCCAGTGTAATCACAGGTTCAATGGGCCTTCTGCCTTCGGCTTCAATCGGAACTCACACTTCGGTATTTGAACCAATCCACGGATCATATCCACAAGCTGCCGGTAAAAATATTGCCAATCCATGTGCCACAATTCTATCAGCAGCAATGATGTTCGAATATGCATTCTCGCTCATGGAAGAGGGAGCCTTGATCCGCAAAGCTGTCGAAGCCGCCATTGTAGCAGGCGCTGTTACTGAAGATCTGTGCGAGGATAAATCAAAAGCGTTAACAACTTCAGCCGTTGGTGACTGGATTGTGGATTATCTAAGCAAATAATTGATGATCTGAACATATGTAGAGGCATGTCTTGTCTCTACATATGCTTTGTCTCTATAAAATCAAGGTCTCTTTGTTTTCTCTTCCCAAATTTTCGGATTCCTGTGAGTACTAATGACAGCTAACACGTCTACAAAGCCCAGTTTTTCGTTAATATAGAAATGTACCATGTATGGGAATTTCTTCACCTGCATACAACGTATTTCATTGTAGCGAATAGCAAAAGAATTTGGGTCTTTAGCAAGTTTGTTGATTTGTTTAATGGTAGAATCCTGAAATCTTTTTCCAACCATTTCCTGTTGTTGATTATACCAATCAGTTATTCTCTGAATATCTTCAAGAGCCATAGGATCAATTCTAATCCTAAATTTTTTCATTTTGTTCTCAGGTTTTTTTTCGCTTCCTCCCAATCTAAAAGCCTCTCAGGATTTTTTCTTATCTCTTCAAAGCGCTCCATAACTAATTTCTGGTGATCTTCGGAAATATCATAGCTCTCC
>Ga0209512_1002787_pt1 | contig 17832 bp, 13 predicted proteins | sample frozenSSSSmetaG_FD_184142 | JGI IMG/M metagenome (GOLD analysis project Ga0209512, IMG submission 184142) | Glacier valley bacterial and archeal communities from Borup Fiord, Nunavut, Canada, to study Microbial Dark Matter (Phase II) -... | ecosystem: Environmental > Aquatic > Freshwater > Ice >... | reverse complement strand
AGGCGTCAGCTTTAGTCCCGACAGCAAGATGCTCGCTTCTGCCGGTGGTGACAATACGGTGAAACTGTGGGATATTAGCACTGGCAAAGAAATCAAAACCCTCTCTAGACATGCAAACTGGGTTATGGACGTCAGCTTCAGTCCTGATGGCAAGATGCTCGCTTCGGCAAGTGCTGACAAGACGGTGAAACTGTGGGATACCCGCACTGGTAAAGAAATCAAAACCCTCACTGGACATGCAAACTGGGTTATGGACGTCAGCTTCAGTCCCGATGGCAAGATGCTCGCTTCAGCAAGCGCTGACAAAACAGTAAAACTGTGGGATACCCGCACCCTCAAAGAAATCAAAACCCTCACTGGGCATATAGGCTACGCTAATAGCGTTAACTTCAGTCGTGATGGCAAGATGCTTGCTTCGGCAAGTGCTGACAAAACAGTAAAACTGTGGGATACCCGCACCCTCAAAGAAATCAAAACCCTCTCTGGACATACAAACTCGGTTAATGGCGTCAGTTTCAGTCCTGATAGCAAGATGCTCGCTTCTACCAGTAGTGATAAAACGGTGAAGCTATGGAATACCAGCACCCTCAAAGAAATCAAAACCCTCTCTGGACATACAAACTCGGTTAATGGCATCAGCTTCAGTCGCGATGGCAAGGTGCTCGCTTCGGCAAGTGATGACAGAACGGTGAAATTATGGGATACCAGCACCCTCAAAGAAATCAAAACCCTCTCTGGACATACAAACTCGGTTAATGGCGTCAGTTTCAGTCCTGATAGCAAGATTCTCGCTTCGGCAAGTACTGACAAAACGGTAAAACTGTGGGACACTAGCACTGGCAAAGAAATCAAAACCCTCTCTGGTCGTATAGACTCGGTTAATAGCGTTAGCTTCAGTCGCGATGGCAAGATGCTTGCTTCGGCAAGTGCTGACAAAACGGTAAAATTGTGGGATACCAGTACGGGCAAAGAAATCAAAATTCTCTCTGGTCATCTAGACTCAGTTAATAGCGTCAGCTTCAGTCGCGATGGCAAGATGCTTGCTTCGGCAAGTGCTGACAAAACGGTAAAATTGTGGGAGATCAGCACCCTCAAAGAAATCAAAACCCTCTCTGGACATATATACTCGGTTAATGGCGTCAGTTTCAGTCCTGATAGCAAGATGCTAGCTTCGGCAAGTAGTGACAAAACGGTAAAACTGTGGGACACTAGCACTGGCAAAGAAATCAAAACCCTCTCTAGGCATATAGACTCGGTTAATAGCGTTAGCTTCAGTCACGATGGCAAGATGCTCGCTTCTACCAGTAGTGACAAAACGGTAAAACTGTGGGATACCAGCACTGGCAAAGAAATCAAAACTCTCACTGGACATGCAAATTGGGTTAATGGCGTTAGCTTTAGTCCCGATGGCAGGATGCTCGCTTCGGCAAGTGCTGACAACACGGTGAAACTGTGGGATACCCGCACCCTCAAAGAAATCAAAACCCTCACTGGACATACAGACTTGGTTTATGGCGTCAGCTTCAGTCCTGATGGTAAGATGCTCGCTTCGGCAAGTGCTGACAACACAGTGCGGTTGTGGAGGTTAGATTTTGATTATCTACTCCAGGAAGGGTGCAATTTTATGCACGAGTATTTTAAAACCAATCCTCCTGATAATGAGAGTGACAGACACTTATGTGATGGTGTTCGCAGTTTCAATAAATAGGTGGTAGAAGCAGGGTATCAATCTGATCAAAATCCTAAATACCAACCTACTTTTTCCCAACACATATAATAAACCATATCAAATAGTACCGTGAAAAAAATTCTTATTCTCTCCGCCAACCCCGAAAACACAAGTAATCTGCGCCTAGATGAAGAGATACGGGAAATCAAAAACATAATACAACTATCTCTCAATAGAGACGAATTTTTAATCATCACTGAATCTGCAGTACGAGTGGATGATTTAACCCGCTTTCTGTCTCACCACCAACCAACAATTGTCCACTTTTCGGGACATGGTGCTACTGATGGATTAGCCTTGGAAGATAATTTTGGACAAATGCAACTAGTAAGTACCCAAGCACTGGCAAAGCTATTTGATTTGTTTCAGTCACAGGTTGAGTGTGTTTTACTCAACGCCTGCTACAGTAAAGAACAAGCCACAGCAATTCATCAACATATTGATTGCGTGGTGGGGATGAATCAGGCGATTGGCGATCGCGCGGCGATTAAGTTTAGCATCGGATTTTATACTGCTTTAGCGGCGCTGCGAAATTATGAAGATTGTTTTCAAATGGGTTGTACCGCCATTGATTTGCAGGGAATTCCAGAGTCTTTAATCCCAGCAATCAAAATTAGGCGACGGCGTTATCAGACAGCACAGGTAACAAATTCAGTCAAATCTGACAAGGATGATCGTATAAGTAATAAGAACAAAGGCGGGCAAAACCGTTCAGTTTCGATTGGCGGTAATGCCGCTGGTAGCGCAATTATCACGGGAGATAGTAGCACTGCAAACATTAATTTTCAACAAGTCATACCTACACCTGCAGGCGTCAACATCCAAGTAGAACTCAACGCCTTACGTGAGATACTGGCAAAGTTAGAAACCTCAGACCGTCGTAAAATTGACAATGCCTTTGCGGATGCACAGGAGGAGCTAAATAAACCACAGCCAGATAAAGATGAGGTGGGTGATGCCTTAAACCGAGCATTGAAATATGCTCAGAAAGCCGAAGGGTTTGCTGATGCGATCGCTCACCTTCAACCACATCTAGCTAAAACCACTGCTTGGCTAGGTGACAATAGGCACGAACTACTAAGTTTTGTGAATTTAACAATTCCAAATTAAATGCGATACCCGTGGGCTTCCACTTCGTGCTATTTCGCAGCAAATCCTGTTCCACCTTCAGTCCGGTCACACTTATGTAAGCAATTTCTGTTTTGACAGTTTTTACAGACTCGAATATTTCGATTGCATATATTTAACTCCTGGATCTATAACGTTTTGCCAAGCAATTTTTACTCGCTCTCTATGCCTTTCGTCCCTAGAAAAGGGATCATACTTAATTACTGTATTGATTAGCGCTTCTATGAAGGGAACGTATAAATCTTTAGGAATATCTTTTCCCTTACTACTATGAGTTTTGGCAATCGCACTGAGAATATTTGGCTCGGATACATTATTATTCTCAAACCGCTTACCCTGTTCATAGTAAGCAAATAACAGGAGAATCGCTTCTTTTAGTAGCTGATGCTGATGCTTCCATTCTTTCTCTGTCCAACTCAAAGGAAATTTTTTGGCAGCGTAAGGACACTTTTCTCTTAATTCATCGTAGAAGTTATTGAAAAATTCCTCATCGAATTTCTTATTATGTACGCAACTTGTATAACTTTCCTTTGCTAGATTCAGATTAACATCTATATTTTCGAGCAAATTCAGCGCTTCTTGGAGCGTACTATAGCGGTCGTTTGGATTGGGTGACATCATCCTTAAAATGACTTCTTCAAAGAATCTAGAACACGCAAGATTTTCTTTAGTAATTGGATTGTTGTCAAAATTTAACGACTTACTACGTTTTCTAAATACTCTATCTCCTTTTTTCTCCAAATCTTGATTTATCTCCTCAGCCAACTTTTTAAACTCGTCGCCGTTTTTTTGTTCTAAGTCCTCAAATTTTTGAAGGCTTGGAGGAAGTTTACATGTGAGAAGCTCATAGGCTAAAATACCGAGCATGTATTGTGTACTTTTATCAGATGAGGAATTATCACCAAACTGGTCAAACTTTTCTGGAAGTAAATATACTAACTCTTCGAGATATTCTTTCTTTTTTGATTCATTCGACACATCTAAATCAGCTAATAGCTTAGAAAGTCTGACCACTATTTCTACCCGAGTAAGATTTTCCCATAAGTGAAAGGGTGAGATAAAAGGCTCATGCTCAGATTGATCTGGATGCAAGATTTTTTTAATTATAATATTTGATGGCTTGATATCGCCATAAGTTTTGTCTAATTTTTGAACTTCAACGAGTGCTCTAACAAGACTTATCATAATTCTTCGAGTTTCATTGACAGTTAGCTCACGCCGATCAATAATTTGTCGTAAAGTCTTGCCTTCGATATACTGCATTATGTAGTAATGAGGCTTCTCAGATAAATTTACGTCATAAATACTGATGAAATTTGGTTCATCTGAAATTTGAACTGCTTCTATAACACTTCTGTCAAAATCTGCTTCCAAATCTTCAGAAACTAATATTTTAATAGCTTCTTTTCGCTCCGTTTTTTTATCAGTAACTTTATAAATCTTTGCTAAACTACTTTCAGCAACTAGTTCTTTAAGTTCTTTATTTTGAAATTTTAACTTTAACGATAATTTAATTAATTCAGGCTGAATCTTTTGAATATTATTTTTTTCATCTTGCTTTTGGTCTGTAGGATATAAATAATTATGGTAATAATCATTGAATAATTTATTGGTTGGGAAACTGGTATGTAATTTTTCTAGAAAATCACCTATTTTTGTTTCAGCCTCTTTTTTCTTAATTAAGTTTAAAACGCCTTGTTTATAGCGGATCTTTAAAACAGGTATTAACTCTTGGGAATAGTCCTCATTTGTCAAAGCAATAATACCTTCAACATAACCTGTCAAAAATATATCTATACCGTCAGAGTATCCATTAACTAATCCACTACCAAACCCGTTAGCGAACTTAATCGCCATTTTGTCTAGTATAGAGTTATTCATACTAACTACATAATCAATATACGGACTAATTTTTTCCGCAGCTTTATCAGAGTTGCAAGTGTTAAAGATGACGCATTTAACGATATTAGAATACTCAAGAAAAACTCTTTCTAAAAATTTAAGCTTAACTGTTGTTTGACCTAAAGAAAAGCTGCCATCTTCAAGCCCATGACCGCAAAAATAAACAATCTCAGGCTTATATTCCTGTATTTTTTGCATAATTTCTTCATCAGAAATTACCCGTTCTCTAAGTATTTTAAATGAATTACCATGACTTAATGTGTTAATTGGAGTAATTATACTCTCATAGTCTAATAAGTATAAGTCAAGTTGTGGGGCTTCAAAAATTAATATTTTTATTTGACTATTTTCACAATTTTGCTTGTATTTACATTTAATTTTATCTAAATCACCTTTCATCGGACAATTGGAATTATTGATTGTCAATTCCAATTTTTCACCGAAGAAATTGTCCCAATCATCTTTATTGAGCAAACACTCACATATTGCCGAGCATAAATTTATACATTCAGTATCTGTCAACGGCATAGACATAATTTAATACTCATTTATAAAGTATAACTGTTTAATTACGATTATTTTATATTGACACCCTAGACAAATAGAATTTAAGGTAGGCATTGCCCACCTACTAATTTTACGAATTGTTACAGAGTGCTTGTACTAACGCATCTAAACCAGCTTGAGTGGTGAAATAGGTGAGATGGTCGCAAGCGGTATCAGGCGATATTATCCTTGGCTGAGGGGTTCGCTCTAGGCTGATACTTTTAATGCTTGACAATGTTACTGCGATATCGTTTGGTTGTTGGAGAAACACTGTATCTACAACACTATCTACAGCAGAGCCAAATAATTTCTGCATCAGTCGCTGTATTTGACTGGAGTTTTTTCCGCTTTCAATTTCTATTGCTGACAAACAAATCGAGCGATCGCCCGCGATTATTGTATACTGTACCTTAGGGTCTATATTTTTGGCGATGCTTTGGTAAAAATCGCTTTGGGGTCTCATTTGATCTAAAGCATGATCGTTAGCTTCCAAAAACGAGAGCAATGCAGTAATAATATGTAGAGGCCAAGCAACGCTAGAAAGTTGATTTAACCCGATACCAAGAGCAGTAAAAGCCCAATCTTGAATTTTCGACCAGGGAGAACCAGCATTAGGTGTACCCAACATCACTAAGTGTTGGACAATTTGATTTCCATCTTCTTGCTCAATAAAAGCACGAGAGACTAAACCACCCATTGAATGAGCAACAATATGTAATTGTTTCCCGTGGTTTGCAGTTAAACCAACCTCTTCTAATCTTTGTTTAAGTAGTTTGGCATTTTCTTGAATTGTCGTATTGATATTTTCGTAATCAAAAGCCAGAACTAAGTCATACTTATCTTGGAGAGTTTTTTCTTGTCCATTCTCTGTAGTTTTTGCCAGGACGCTAGGAAGTAAACTTTTAGTATCGCCAATAATACCGTGAATATAAAGTAGAATCTTATTAGCTGAGATAACTTTGGCTTTTATATCCTCATTCTCTTGATAAGATACATTTCCCTCTGGAGAAACTTTCGCAATTCTCAAAAGCGGATATGTAAAATTTTTACCCAAGGTGTTGTACAGCAGTTTTTGGAAAAGTATCTTAATTGAACCTTGCAAACTGCGACTATTGACTGTTGGTTGGGGTAAACGTTCAATAGTAATTTCTGTCTTACCATTTACGTTCTTAGCTTTACCCAAAGGTAAGAAAAATTCTCCATCATAAGCTACAGGTAAGATATGTTCGTCTGATAATAATGACTGACCAACCAATAATTTTATCGGATTGAGTGGCGTTACACTTTCGTAATTTTTCACGTCAACAATTTCCAAGATACTAAACAAACCAAGGCTGCGAGTCATGTTAAATTGGTATGGTTCAACCAGCCTCTTTCCGTCTCGTCTAAGAAAAGCTTGGTCTTGTAAGAAAATCGGTGGGATTAAATTACTATTAACGTCACGACTACTTGGAGGTAAGGGGTTCAAACTAAATTTTCCCTTAAAAGTTGAATGTCCTTGTAGTTCAACACCAGTCAGTAAAGTACTTGACTCAGACTCTTTAATTTCTACTCCACCAGGTGGTTTTACCAAAGTAATTTTAACTTCCTGAGTCATCCAGTTATCAATATATTCGTCTTCTTCTAGACCAGTTTCACGAGTATAAACTTTGTCTATCAAACGGTTGAAAGTACCAGATAAACCTGAGGAACGTTTTACTGGAGGTGGAGAATCTAGTCCAGGTTGCTGGAGTAAACCTGCATTGAATTCTCTAGTACTAACAATTAACTTGAAAATGGTATCGTACTCAGTAATTCCACTATCTAAATATTTTTTGTTGATTTGTAGTTTTAATCTTTTACTATTAATGCTTTCAAGGTTGGTGGATTTTTTTTCTAAAAAGATACTGCCAGTCTCTTCAAAGAAAGCAGGAATTTCTATGGCAAAACTTCCCGCTAATTCTACTATTTGAAAATACAAGTCTGCTTCACTTTTATTCGTAACTTTGATTTCTACTCGTGGAGGGTCACACTTATTCTCTTGCCAAGTATATTCCCCTCGCAAAGCAGAAGTTTCTGTTTTTGATGAATATTCTTCACCCCCAGAAGTGACAATCACTTCCATCTCCACATCACTAGCTTTTATTTGACTAGTAGGTGGAGTTTTCAATTCTAGAATATTCCTCCAACGTGCAATATGCTCTAAACGTTTTATAATTATCTCTGCATCTTTTTGAGTATATCCTTTTGCATCTGGTGCTTCTGGAACTGGTGCTACCAATGGCTGTTTATCAGCAGGTTGCTTAATCCAATACTGACCGTTAATTGCTTCTAAGTAGTAATCAGCATCCTGAAAGGATTCGGTTTCTCGAACAAATAAAGAAGGTTTACTAGCATCAACTGCTGAAAGTGCTATACGAGCTAATTCTACACCGACAACATCACCTTGAAAATAAACCTTTAATTTAGGTAATGGTACGCTAGTCACAATTGCCCAATAAGGTTTATCTGGAGCTAACTGACTACTATCACCGCTAATTTCAGCTATACTTACTTCTGTAAATACTTGCGTAAGCGTAGCTGAGCAAATAGCATTGCCAATTTCAAGCAACTTATCTGGTTCAGTTCCTTGAGGGAAAATAGCTAAAAAAGTATCCCCTTCAGATGTTGGGTGAATACCGTGTAAAATTCCACCGTTAATTACCCAATTGCGATGAGTCTTACTGTCATAACTCAAAGTAAAGTAATTTATCCGTTCCCCTGTAGCACCTGACAAAAACGTTTTGATTAAATCATCTGATGTTGCTTCTATTTGGGGTGACTGGTCTTTAACTTTACCAGTTATCAAAGCATTAATATCTTGAACTAAATTTGCATAAGATAAACTACCATTAGTCCGCTGTAGAGCTTCAGTTAAGAAGTAAGAAAAAGCACCACGAGATTGACCATCTGAATCTTTATACTCTTTCGCAGTTTGAATATTGCGACAAGCAGCAATAGCTATATGTTTGGGTAGCTGATAACTATCGCTTAAGCGGTAATCCAGCCATTCTTGGGGAAAAAGGAAGTCTTTTAAATCTCTTACCTTTCCAGCAGTATTTGTTTGACGTTCGACAACTTCCGGGTCTCTTGTCGCAGTACCGGAGTGACAAGAATCCAAAATAATGAGGATGTGGGGGTGATTTTTTGCTACTTGCTCAATTAAATAGCTTAATTCTTTATCTGCTAAATCTAGACCTGATGATGTACGGCTGTCATAGCAAACTATAGTTTCAATTTTTCCATCTCGTTCTTGGTTCCGAAAAAATTCTGGTGCTGTTTCGTAGGAACCATGACCGGCATAATAAAATAATACGACATCTTCGCTATCAGCTTGGCATAGATGTTGCAAAAAGCCGTCGATAACCGCTTGACGTGTTGCTGAATCATTAGTTAAATTCCAAGGAACAACAGAATTTTCAACTAATTCCCATTTCTTGTCATGATCTATTCGCTTACGTAAGAGTGCTTCTATTGCTTGAATGTCATTGACGCAACCCGTTAGTGAACTTACTCCTCTTGATTCAGGATGGTAGTTATTAATACCAACTAATAAGGCGTAAATTTTGTGAGTCATTAGTTTTCTCCTAGCTGGGGGTGAGTAGCGATCGCTCTTTAATTCACTAGTGTTTTAATAGTTACTATTTGTTACTTGAGGTGGAGAGTAACAAATTAACTTTTACTAGGTGTAACTTGCTGTGCAACGTTAAGTAATGAGTTAATATCTGTTACTAGTACGTTAACACGAGCAAGAGTAAGTTTGCCATCAAGTAGGTCTAAAAATGAACTTCTTAACTCCTGGGAAACTTGAGTAGCTTGTTCGATTTCGGGAATAGTATTAGTTAGACTTAAAATGCGATTACGCTCTCTGACAAATCCGTCAGGATTAACAATTCTTTGCTCTGTGACATAAGGTGTATATAGTAATCTTTGTTCTTGATTATTCTGCAATTCTGTCAATTGTCTTTTGAGTTCCTGTTTAATTAAAATTAAAATTTGTTCTTGAGTATCAAGTTCTTTTTGGATGGTTGCTTGACGCGCTTGCAGTTCTGTTTTTAAAGAAGCTCTAACATGAGCTTTTACAGCAATATTGACGATTTGCGGAATAACTTTATGTTCTGTAACAAACTGATTACTACGAATTTCATTTCCGACGTTGCTGAGATTAGTAATAAGATGATCCGTTTCTTGTTGCGCTCTTTCTGAAGCATCAGAAGTTGCCAAAGCTTGAAGACGTCTAAAATACTGACTTAATAAGTCTGTATGATCTTGCATTTTACTCAGCAAACTAAGCCATTCTGTATCAGTCTTTCGAGTTTGCGTATATACTCTTGTCCTTTCTTCTACAGTATTTGCACGGTCTCGCAACATCGCCTCAGAACTTGAGTCAATGGAAATTTTCTTGGTCGCCTCAAGTAATTTGTCAATTGCTTGAGTGTATGATTGTCCAGCTTGACTCAATAGGGCATAATCTTTAATTGAGCCGCAAGCATTTAGTAAAGTTGTCATTGTTACAGCAGCTACAACCCTTTGCCAGAAACATATTTTCATAAAAAATACCGGGAGTGTGGACGTGCGTCTAAAGACCACGGAGGAAACATGCAAAACGGGTTAAGCAACTATCTTCACAATTCTCCCGACTAAACCGACTACATTCCCAAGAGTGTTGAGAAAACTAATTTGGTCATTGATGTGATTTATCGTACTATTTAATTTAGAAATACCACTTGTGAGTGAACCTTCATCCTGTTGTAAATCGTCAAGCAAAATACTTGCAATATGGTTGCGAACTTGATTGACAGAATTTCTGTAATTAGAGCGATAATTATTGAATTGGTTTAACTGATTATTATTGAAACTACTTTCAATTCCTGGGCTGTAGAGATTGGTCTCAAGTGAAGAAAGTAATTCAAAGCAATCCATTTCAGTCATAGCCATGTTTTTATTCCCCTGATAAGTGTGTTAAGTATCTTTGCTGCCTACTGGGGTAATAGAGGTCAGCTAAATTAACTTATGCACTTAATGATTGATATTTGCTCATAAATTGCCAATTTTTATGTCCACCACCTGATTTCGTCAACAGTATGACCCCTGGCGAATTATTCAAGGTGCGTTACGCTTTTTGACAAGCAATGACACAAAAAGTTATACGTTTGGCTGAAAGTCTTACTGTATAATCACTCTGTCTATCATTTTTTTTGCTTTTCGTTCATAGGAGAGAGTGAGCAAAGCTAGAAATTGCTGCTCAAGATGAGAACGGTAATGTGAGTAGATTTGCTCCCGATCTTGTGGTTGTGATGGTCTTAACTCAATCTGATTTTTGAGTATCTGCCCAAAAATCAGCATAAAAACTCTAATCGGTCAATCTTTTTACATGCAACTGCTTCAATGCATCAGGTATATCTGCCAATACCTCATGACTAAGGATTTTCTCTGGGTCTGTTTCGCCATTGATGTTGATAATAATTAGCCTACCATCTCCTGTTTTGTAGGAATTAGTAAAATCATCAACTGCACCAATAATGCTTAATCCAGATTCAAATTCGCTTTTATACTTTTTCATTGCCAGATTAACTTGATAATCTATATTTGTCTCTACCCCTGCATTCCAGACCATCTCTGGAGATTGGTTAGGATATTTAATGTGTCTTAGTGGTATCGATAAATGATCCAGTTCTCGAATGATATCAAACGGTTCATCCCCATAATCGCTTAAAGCTGCTTTGATGGCTCCGCAATGTACATGTCCGAGAATTAATAGTAGGGGAGTATGTAGATGCTTTACACCGTAATCTACAGAACCAAAACTTCCCAGAAGTTGATTCCCAATGTTCCTGACCACAAATACTCGATTAGTCGCATCAGGATCAAATAGAGTTAGTTGCACTCTTGAGTCTGAGCAAGTGAGGACGGTAATTTCTGGTGTCTGGACATTTTGAAATTTTTCAAAGTAACCATGCTCGTGCTGATTGACAAAATTATCGTTACCTAATATTAAACTCAATAGAATTTGAGAAGGTTTTTTTAGCATTCATGTTGATAATTATTTATATACTTGTTAGATTAGCTAATCAACGCTTTTTTAGTAGTAGCTATTATTACAACTATTCAATATTTATAAATGAGAGCGGATTATTCTTTTTTGGGATATTTGATTGCTCTATAACTATCCGAAGCTTTGAAATTTCCTAGCCTATCAAAAAGTAGGCTGGGTTATCGCCTCATGTTTTAAAGGGAAGTTCCAGGCGCAGGCTGTAAAAGAACGGCGATCGCAGAAATCAACAGCCCAAACACCCTTGCAAAATCTGCACTAGAACCGACATTGATTACCAATTCCACAGGTAGCAGAGCAATAATCTCAAAAGCGACAGCGCCGTTTGTTCAGGTTAAAGCACTGATAATATCGGTTTAAAATAGTTACTCAAATGATTATGTTGAACCAGTAAAATAATAAAAAAGCACTAAATTCAAGTATACCTTGGCACAGACAAGTAGCTGCTCGCACCAATGAGATGAATCCGAATGCGTGATACATAGCTAGTCATGCTAGGGTAAAGCCATACAACATCACGTTATTTGAGTTAAATTTATAGATAAATGAGTACTTGGCTCGCATCATGACTCAGATCACCCTAGCTACCCCACCCGTTGAAAGTTCATACATTGTGTTGCATGACATTAGTTGGGAAATGTACGAACAGATGTTAGAACTTCTTTCTGAGCATCCAAAGCTGCGTATGACTTACTATCAGGGAACTCTAGAACTAATGACACCCTTACCGGAGCATGAACGTTATAGCTGGACTTTCGGACGGTTACTAGTTATATTGTCTGAGGAGTTAGGATTAGAAATTATTGGTTTAAAATCGACAACTTGGCGTTTAAAACGTCAGGCTGTTGGCACAGAAGCGGATGAATGTTTTTACATTCAAAACGAAGCTGCAATGCGCGGCAAATTAAAAATTGATCTCACTGTTGACCCACCACCGGATTTAGCAATCGAGATTGATGTGACTAATTCATCGATTGATAAGATGGCTATTTATACTAAACTAAGAGTGCCAGAAATTTGGCGGTTTGAGGACGGTAAACTCACAGTTAATATTCTTACTGATACTGGTTATATAGAGTCTGAAACCAGTTTAGCATTTGAAGCATTCCCTGTAAAAGAACTAGCACGATTTATCTTACCAGATCCTTTAAAAGGTGAAAATGCTCGATTACGAGAATTTCGCGAGTGGGTGCGGAGGCGCATTACAGCATCTGGAACATAATTTATATTATTTAGTTACTTCGGTGATGAGCGATAAATTTTCCATTTGTCAGCCGGAAGCTCGACGAGGTAGTAGGTAACAGTAGCTAACAGGGTTGATACAATCAAGGTAGCGGTAAATCTTGCATAAAAGGCTTCAAAAGGAATAGTTGAGGTGAATACAGGATAAATTTTCTCAATGATTGGCATGTGCCAAATGTATACTCCGTAAGATAAGTTACCAAATATCTCAAAGATTCTTAAAGGGTTTCTTAAAGTTGAGGCGAATGATAACTTTTCGTTTTTTTGCGAATGATGATAATTATCTGACTCAAATGCGAAAATGAAAAATGATGTCACTAATGCAGTAAGTAATGGTAAAACGAAAAGACTGGTAGATGTTTTAAAACCTTTGCCAATATGTTCTGTTGCGCCAACGAGTTCTTGATGGTATAGGTGATAAGCACTAAATAAATAGAGGAGAATTATCAAAGTAATTGCTAGATATTTTGAGCCAGAGTTTAGATTTGCTTTTCTGTGATTGGATTGATATTTTAACCAACCATTTACTAAAAATCCTGTAAAAAATAAATCTAAATTTGTAATCAGTGGTGTATACCAATATTTAATAGTATATAAAACCTCGTCGGCTATTTCTTCTCTAAAAATCATCCAAAATATGCAACGAATCACAAATGTTAGAGAAATAATTCCTAATCCCGACCAAAAAACTTGTTGTTTGTTGAATAAACGATTTTTAAAATAGTTATAAGCAAAAGGGACTATTAAATAAAATTGAATTTCTGTCGAAAGTGACCAAAAAGCTGCGTTAAAACTTAAACCTGATTTAATTTGGAGGGAATGAGCATAGGTGAACGTACAGACTCTTAGCAAATAACCCCAGTTTTCAATTTTTAACCAATCTGGATAGACAAATACAGTTAAAATTAAAACAGCAAAGTAATATAAAGGAAAAATTCTGATAGCGCGATTACGCCAAAAATTGAGTACTCCTGGCACATCTGCGGTATAACGCTCGTGAAAAAATGCTTTTCCCATCAGATATCCTGAGAGGACAAAAAATATCCAAACTGCCATCCCATCTGGACTAAATATTAACCAACTAAGATCGGAATCACGATAAATAATGGAATTACGATAAGGATTGCAGTGATGGATTACTACTAGTAAACAGGCAAAACCCCGCAAAATTAGCAGTGCATCTAGGCGATTAGTAGTTGCCTTATTTAACTTTGATTGCGGGGGAGTAATAATCGAGCTATTCATCTATAATACAAACTTTTAGCAAAAACAACCGATGAAAATTTGCAACTATTCATCACCCCAAGTAGTGGCTGATTTAGTTACAAAAGTTTAAAATATCACAATTGATAGAGAGATTGAGTGGATATGGAAGGAGAATATCGGCAGCGTCGTGAGCAGTTGATGTCAAAGATTGGCACAGGTACTGCTATTTTTCGCAGTGCGCCAATGGCAGTGATGCATAACGATGTCGAGTATGCTTATAGACAGGATAGCGATTTTTTCTATCTGACGGGGTTTAATGAGCCACAAGCCGTCGCCGTTTTCGCGCCACATCACGCTGAACATCGGTTTGTGCTGTTTGTGCAGCCTAAAGACTGGGAAAAGGAAGTTTGGAGTGGTCATCGGTCTGGGGTGGATGTCGCAAAAGCCGTTTATGGTGCTGATGAGGCTTATCCAATCGCCGAACTAAATGAGAAGCTACCCCAATATTTAGAAAAAGCTGATCGCCTTTACTATCGTTTTGGACGCGATCGCGCTTTCAACGACACGATCATCAAACATTACCAAAATTTACTACGGACTCACCACAAACGCGGTGCTGGACCAACTGCGATTGAAGATGCAGGTACCATCATCAATCCGATGCGGTTGAGCAAAAGTGCAGATGAACTAGCATTAATGCGGAAAGCGGTTGAGATTTCAGTTGAAGCTCACAATCATGCTTTCAAATTTACGCAACCTGGACGTTATGAGTACGAAATTCAATCCGAAATTGAGTATATCTTTCGTCGGCGCGGTGCGATGGGACCGGCTTATCCCTCAATTGTCGCGAGTGGGACTAATGCTTGCGTCCTGCACTACATTGAGAATCAGCGCCTTCTTCAGGATCATGAGTTGTTGCTGATTGACGCCGGTTGTACTTATGGGTATTACAACGCCGATATTACCCGGACATTTCCGGTGGGGGGTAAGTTTACACCAGACCAAAAGACACTTTATGAATTGGTGTTGACAGCACAACAACAGGCGATCGCGCAAATAAAACCAGGCAACCCCTATAAATCAGTTCATGATACCGCCGTGCGCGTCCTCACGGAAGGCTTAGTCGAACTTGGTCTAATCAAAGGTGAAATCGACAAGTTAATTGAGGGAGAAAAATACAAACCCTTCTACATGCATCGCACTGGACACTGGTTAGGCTTAGATGTTCATGATGTGGGTGTTTACCAACAAGGCGAAAACCCGCAGCTTTTACAACCCGGTCAAGTGCTAACTGTGGAACCCGGACTTTACATCGTCCCCGACACCAAACCAGCAGAAGACCAACCAGAAGTTGATCCGCGCTGGATTGGGATTGGAATTCGGATTGAGGATGATGTTTTAGTTACAGAGACAGGTCATGAAGTTTTAACAGCGGGAGTTCCCAAAACTGTCGCTGAAATGGAGAGATAATAACCTCGCGGGGGGGTTTAAGAACACCCCTCGACAAATTCAACTTCTGGCAGTTTACCCGACCTAAACTGAGTGACACGCTTACCATTAGTCTCGAAGACAACACGATAGTTACTGCCATCTTTGGGAATAAATGTCAGATAGTGTCCATTCTGGACGTATTTATGAGGAGTAACTTGAATTTGTCCTGAGTAAAGGGACTTGATTCGCGCTTCCGTATCGCCAATTTTTGCGCCGCTGAGGGTAGTGATGCGGCTATTCTTCCGGACATCTACCCGCGAAATAGTACCATCTGTCACCATAAACCCCACTTCCTGAGGTTCTCCTTGCGGATTAACGTAGTAGCAACTGTTATTTTGTCCTGGAGATTTAACCAGGCGAATAGAACCAGCTTGTGCGGCTTGGGAAACGGTCATCCCAACTTGGATTGGTCCGATACCGTTAATAGACACTTTTGATTGCGATGTCAATTTTACCTGTGCTAATACTGTGCCGACGGTTACAGAAGAAACAGCAAGTGTGCTGACCAATAAAGTTAATAACTTGGTTTGACGATTCATTTTAAGTAGTTTGAAAACTGTTATAACTTAACTACCACAACCCTCTTGGCTATTCCGGATGAAGATAATTACTCAATTAAACCGACAATTTGACGGTTGAACTCAGGTAAATCTTCCGCAGGTATCTAGTATTCCTAATGCATTGAACCGCCAACAACTTGTTTCTGTGAAAAAACCTCATTTTCTATAGACATCTTTCCGGTGTTTGCATTGCAATAGGAGAATGATCAGATCTTCATCGTCTATTTCATAACGAACGCGATAATTACCGATACGAATACGGTATTCATTGTCAGCACCTTTGATTTTGACCACCCCATCTGGGCGCGGATCAATAGCAAGTTGCATAATTTTGGCAGCAATACGCTCGTAAATATCATTGGCCAAAGCATCAAGCTGTTTTTGCACAGCTTTAGGCGTAATGATGCTGTAAGTCATTGATTTGCCCGTTGCTTGTTATATTGATCAAAGGTGGTGTAGTTACCTGAAATATAGTCAACGCGAGCAGCTTGAATTTCAGTAATGTCCTCCTCAGAATCTTCCTCATCTGGAAATAATTCAGCCTCCAAAAGTTCCCAAAGTTGGTTTTTTTCAGTAATTCCTAGTGAAGAAATTGCTTCTACTAGTGATTGAAATGAGATATTCACTTTCACAGTATTCTCAGCCATTAGAACTTTCCTCCAAATTTAATTTGACAAATATACTCGACCTCAGAAAGTTATCTTTGATATCGCTGTCTCTAAAAATATCACATTTTTTATTGGCTAAGTGAAACCACTAGCAAAGCAGCTTACTTCCCCGACGAATATTTTCAATTTCAAAGAGCGTTAAATTCAGTAATTACCTCAATTGAACCGACAATGTTGCGGTTGAACTCAGCTAAATCTTCCGCAGGTATCCAATACTCCTGATGCATTGAACCGCCAACAACTTGTACGCAATAGCGACTCAAAAAATCTGCTTGCACTTGGAAGCGCGTTACATAGCCACTGTATCCCGTGTCACCACTAGTCGCATTCCAATCGCGTGCTATTTGTACCGCATACTCTTCATTCAGTACTGGATAAAAAATCGGTTGTTCAGGTAGTCGAGGTGGAAACTCTTGATAACCACTTGCTTGAATCAAAGCTAGTTCCTGAGAACCTACAGGACGAAACAGCGTAATTGTTTGGGTCTTTGCTGTCTTCTGGTCTAATAAATGCCAGTTGGGTAAAGGTTCCCGTGCTTGCAGCCAGTTTTTGGGGATACTTTCTACACCAGCAGATAGTGCCACGATACCACCAACGATCGCACAATTTGTATCGCGATCGCCCAATCCACTGACTGTCAACCACAGTGCTTCTTCGTAACTATCCAGGTGTTGAGCAGCACACCAGATAGCAAAAGGAACAGTATCTTGTGCTGAAACAAGAGTGCCATTTCCTAATACAGCAACTGCTGAATCTACTGAAGTCTCTCCCAAATCACGCGCCAGGATGAGCTTAGAGCGTACCTCGCTATCAGGCACAAAAGGTAGAATTGAATTGAGAAAATCTTGTGGGTCAGGTATAGAATCTTTCACTCTCCAAGCCCAAGCTGCCGCAACAGCTACCGCTAAAGCACCAGCAATAGCTTCTCTATGAGCATGAGTAACTTCTGCACTAGCCCGCGCACTAGATACAACTAAAGATAGATCCTCAGCAAAAAATGCTCCTAAAGGCGCAACTCGCATCGCTGCACCATTGCCATAAGAACCTTGTCCACCAAATAAGCTAGAAGCTACTTTCTGCCAAGATTCCCCATCTCGAATCTGCGCCAGTAGTTTTTGTACTGTTTGACCATAACCGCGCCCACTGTCATATCGGGCGGCAAAACTTTGTGCCAGAATCTCTTGGTCAATGATGCCGCATTCTCGGAGGACGGACACAATGGAAAGTGCCATCTGAGTGTCATCTGTATAACTCCACCAAGAAGCGGATGGAATCGCCCGCGCCGCAATC
>Ga0209512_1002786_pt1 | contig 17845 bp, 14 predicted proteins | sample frozenSSSSmetaG_FD_184142 | JGI IMG/M metagenome (GOLD analysis project Ga0209512, IMG submission 184142) | Glacier valley bacterial and archeal communities from Borup Fiord, Nunavut, Canada, to study Microbial Dark Matter (Phase II) -... | ecosystem: Environmental > Aquatic > Freshwater > Ice >... | reverse complement strand
GTCCGCCCAAACCTTTAAAATTCAAAGCAGAAAAAGAGTTTATGATTGTTGGAAGGGTGACTAATATATTTAATAAGCCTGTCAACGGAGCGCCCGTACTGATATCGTCTCAAAAGCCCAGCTTTATAAATACAGTGATTACTGATGCAAATGGACAATTTGTATTCAAGAATCTGCCGCAGATTGACTCGGGATCTTTTTTTATCCAGGCGAGAACAGTCAAAGGAAGATCAAAGAATACAGGAGCTTTAGAGATCGAACGTTTTAGGCCTCCTGATGTACCACTAACTTTAAAAAATAAAGTAATGCCCTGGTACGTAAATACTGATTTAGCCCAGTTAAATTATGTTCAGAAGTTTGCTTTTAAGCAGCATGAAACGAGTTTGAAGCAAGCAGGTATTGCACTCAAAGAGGTTAATATCACTACAAAAAAGATTATTAAAGGATCGCAAAATAGGAATGGCCCCGGTAATGCCGATCTGGTATTTGATGAGAAAGACATCAAAGAATCCGCGGTAATGAATTTGTATCAGTTATTAAAGCAAAAGTTACCAGGGTTACGAATTACGATGGATGCAGGTCTTCCAACGCTGAGGCTCAACAATTATTTTGTGACTATTGAGGTAGATGGAGGAGGATTGCCCTTATTTTTGAATGCTGGCCCGATAAGGCAAGATCTAGTTGAGGCTTTAAGTGAGTTTCAAATCGCACAGTTCGAGGGTATGGAGGTGATGTATAGCAAAAAGTATCTTGTTAGTTATGATAAGCGTAATAATAGGACTTATACTGCAAGAGACATTCTAGCATCCGAAATGAACTTAAGAAGTGCTGGTGCAATAGGGTCAGAGCCAGACAGTGGAAAGGGGGAATTTTACACCCCTGGTTTCAAGGGCGGAGGATATCTTGATTCAAGGGCAAATGTGCTGACAAACAAAACAAGAGAGTTCGCTGTCATAGGAATCACTACAAAAAATAAGACGGGATATTTTAAAAATAACAGGCCTGATTTCGTAACCTATAGACCGCTACCAATAATGTATCCTCAAGAGTTTTATAGTCCGAAGTATGCACTGAAATCTTCTGATGTTGCAGAACCTGATGTAAGGTCTACCATTTATTGGTCGCCCAATATATTAACAGATGCCAACGGCAGGGCAAAAGTTAAGTTCTACACCTCTGATGTGGCAGGAAGTTATACGATTAGCATGGAAGGCATCGGATCTAATGGAGGTATTGGCGCGCTCAGGCAAAAGATTAAAGTGGAGTAGCTTACACCCAATGGATGCGCAATGCAGTATAGTGTGGGTTAAAAATTGCGCTACAACCTTACTCCCCTCAAGAACTCCTCAACACTCATTCTTCTTTTGCCTTCATACTGAATGTCTATCAGCTTAATAAAACCATCCTTAGTTGCAAATTTAAGAAAGGTCTTCCCATCAGTTAAAAAGCCCCCCGCAGCGATACCAGGCTCTTTATCTTCTAATTCTGCCTTGAAAATTTTCAGCGTTTTGTCGTTCAGTTTTGTAAAGGCAGTCGGGTAAGGACTCAGGCCTCTTATCCTATTAAAGACAACCTGTGCTGGCTGGTTCCAATCGATGGCACAATCCTCCTTGAAGATTTTCGGAGCATGTTTTAGTTCCTCACTTTCGGGCTGTGGCTGTTCTTTATAATCACCACTTTCAATGGCTGTAACTGTTTTCACCAGCAATCCGGCACCAAGGTGCATTAGCTTATCATGTAGCTCTCCTGCAGTTTCATCATCAGCGATACTCACCTTTTCTGAAAAGATGACATCACCAGTATCGATTTCGTGCTTTAAAAAGAATGTTGTTGCTCCACTTTCTTTCTCGCCATTAATGATGACATGGTTGATAGGTGCTGCACCCCGGTATTGAGGAAGTAAACTAGCGTGAAGGTTAATAGTTCCCTTCGATGGCATATCCCACACCATTTCAGGTAACATCCTGAAAGCTACCACTACCTGAAGATCTGCACCAAGATTTCTCAGCTCTTCAATGAAAATAGGATCTTTTAGTTTAAGTGGCTGCAATACCGTAATACCCTTGGCAACAGCGTACTGTTTTACTGCGCTTTCCTGAAGCATTTGACCCCTTCCCGCAGGTTTATCCGCCGCTGTTACCACACCCGCAACTTCAAATCCAGCCTCTACTAATGCACTTAATGAAGCAACGGCAAAATCAGGGGTTCCCATAAAAACTATTTTCATCAATCTATGTTTATGTGTAACAACAATCAAATTTACGGCATATTTCTACATTTTATGGTACAGACCCTGGAGGAAATCAAATTAAGTGGCTTGACTTACGCGACGGATAGTCAGCCGGGGATCTACCGAAAAGGCGAGCCTGGAAAGTTTCATTATGAAACAAAAGAGGGTGAGCGAGTTAAAGATGATGAGAGGCTGGAGAGGATTAAGGCACTCGTAATTCCACCGGCATGGACGGAGGTTTGGATCGCAAATAGAAAGAGCGCTTATTTGCAGGTAACAGGTGTTGATGCTGCTGGAAGAAAACAGTATAGGTATCATCCAGACTGGACTTCAAGACGGTCAGAAAGCAAATACTTTAGGTTATTGGAATTTGGTAAAACGCTGCCTCAAGCACGTAAAAGAATAGCAAAAGATTTGCGTCGTAAAGATTTTGATGAGCAAAAAGTACTAGCTATATGTATGCAGGTCATGCTTAAAACATTAATCAGAGTCGGTAACGGTTCTTACCGGGAGCTATACGGCAGTCATGGGTTGACTACCCTAAGAAATAAGCATGTTAAAATAAAGGGCAATCAATTGCGACTGAAGTTTATAGGCAAAAAGGGCGTTCAACAAGATGTAAATTTGAATGATAAAACACTTGCCAAATTGGTTAAAAAATGTATGGAGATTCCAGGTCAGGATCTATTTCAGTATTATACAGAGGGCAGCGAACACCGTCCAATCGATTCAGGAAAACTGAATAATTACATAAGGGAAATCACTGACTGCGACTTTACTGCTAAAGATTTCAGGACCTGGGGCGGTACTTTAGAAGCTTTACGTCAGCTTGCTAAATGTAACATTGAAAGCATGCAAACGGCTACTTCAAAAAAGAAAGCCATTGTGCAGGTATTAGATTTCGTGGCAAGCAAGTTGGGTAACACGAGAGCAGTATGTAAAAGTTCTTACGTATATCCTGTATTGCTCGAAGCCTTTGAAAATAATCAGCTTGGTAAGTACCTAAAAAAAATAAACATCAAGCCTGCAGTTAGCAACACCGCGATGGAAAACGATGAAAAGGTACTCATGGCATTCTTAAAAGCTGTCCAGAATAAAAAAATCACCATCAAAAAAGCTGCAAGTAGGAAAGGTTTGCTAAAGAAAAGTGCCTAATCTGTAGGAGGAGTTTTGATTGGATTAACGGGTTGTTCTTCCGTCTCTCGTTTTTTTGCAGGATTCTTAAAGCCAGCTTCCTCTTTGTTATAATCTCATCTTCTGGCTGTTTTACCGCTTTGTCTCCTTCAGGGACCTTACCTTTGGGTGTTTCTTCACAATAGTTACTACCGGGGGTTTCGTTTGTTTTTTTAGGTTCACTGTTCATAGGTTGTGGTTTTTCTATTCGTACAACAGATATTTCTTTCGCATTGTTTTATATCGGCTCAAACCGGGTTCCCAACTATCGCGTATTTCAGTTTCAGATTTACCCGCGATAATTTGAGTTCTGAAGTCTGCTACGCCAATCAATCTTTCAATTGTGCCCATCTGGTTACTTAGCTTCGTATTGAAGAAATCAGCTTTATTTGGAGATGCTCGGTACAGCTCAATCAGCCAGCTCAGATTTAATTTCTTCTCTTTCCTAATTTTGGAAACATCGTATTTCCTTAAATCCAATCCATAACAAATCTGGTTCATGAACAAAGGTGTTTCCGCCATTCCCTTGATGCTAACGGGTGTGAATGAGAAACTGAACTTGCCTTTAAGAAGTGGAGAGCCAATTACGGTAAAAGGGAATTGGGTGCCACGACCATGGTTCAGATAAGTTCCTTCAAATAGGCAGGTAGAAGGGTACAACAGAATCGACTGCGCTGTATTCAAATTAGGGGAAGGTTTTACAGGGAGTTCATAGGGCGTGTCGTGGGTATAATTGGCTACCTTTATAATCTTAAGTTTGCACTTCAACTTATTATCCAACCAACTTTCTCCATTTAACATTTGAGCGTATTCTGCTACGGTTAGCCCGTGAACTACGGGGATTGGTTTTAATCCAATACCTGATTTGAACTGCGAATCCAGGATTGGTCCATCGATATAAAAGCCATTGGGATTTGGCCTATCAAGGATTAAAACTTCTTTATTATTGGCAGCACATGCTTCCATCACATGTTGTAGTGTGTTGATGTAAGTATAAAATCTTACCCCTACGTCTTGGATATCAAAGATCATGACATCAACATCTGCCAGATCTTCTTTGGTGGGAATCGCATGTTTACCATACAGGGAAATAGCTTTGATACCAGTTTTGGTGTCCACATCGTCCGAGACGCTTACGCCAGCACTTGCATTTCCTCTAAATCCATGCTCCGGACCAAAGATCTTTACAATCTGTACTCCTAGTTTTAAAAGGCTGTCTACCGATGTTTCCTTACCTATAATTGACGTAGGATTCACAACCATGCCAACCCGCTTCCCTTTTAGATAAGGCAGGTATAAGTTAGTTTGTTCCGCACCTGTAAGGAGTTTTGTTGCCTTTGGAGGGTCGATACTCTCTGGCTTCACTTTGTAAGGATTTGGAACAGCTGGATTAATAACTAATTTCGGTGTATCACAAGCCTGAAAAGCCAAGGCGAGTAATAAAGTATTTGCGATAGTTACAATATTTGACATCATACAATAACAAATATAAAGTTTTCCGAAGAGTTTACTATATTGTCCCCGCAAAACCAAATAGGAACCATGAAAACCAAATTACTTGTTTTCGCCGCGGCACTGACCGTAGTGTCTGGGTATACTTCTAAAACTCAACATAGTTTAAAACTAGAAGATAAATATCTTTCTGAACAAACTCAGCTATTCGTACCCGAAGATCTGGAAGCCACCTTGTGGGCGGAATCGCCTAAGTTCTACAACCCAACAAATATAGATGTAGACATAAAAGGTAGAATATGGGTAACCGAAGCCGTCAATTATAGAAAGTACAATAACAAGGCACCCCACTATCAGGATAGAGCAGAAGGTGATCGTGTCGTGATATTGGAGGACAAGGATGGTGATGGTGTTGCAGAAAGTTCCAAGGTATTTGTTCAGGATAAAGACCTATTGGCCCCACTTGGTATTGCCGTTATTGGCAATAAAGTGATCGTATCCTGTGCACCTTCGATTATCGTATATACAGATGAAAACGGAGATGATAAGCCTGATAAAAAGGAAGTTTTTCTCACTGGCTTTGGAGGTAAAGACCATGACCATAGTCTTCATGCTCTGATATCTGGGCCTAATGGCAAGTATTACTTTAATGCTGGAAATGCTGGTCCGCATATGGTGACCGATAAGGCGGGATGGAATCTGCGTTCGGGTAGTAATTATAATGGCGGTTCTCCATACAACAATAGTAATAAAGGTGGATTAGTTAGTGATGATGGCAAAATGTGGGTTGGAGGAATCGCTATGCGTGTTAATCCCGACGGTACAGGTTTGAAAGTGCTCGGACATAATTTCCGTAACTCTTATGAATTTACAGTGGATTCCTATGGAAACATGTGGCAAAATGACAACGACGATGATGGGAATAGGGGTGTGCGTGTTTCCTGGTTAATGGAAGGTGCCAATATGGGTTATGCGAGTGCAGACGGTACCCGCAGGTGGGAAGCAGATCGCCGACCAGATCAGCCGACTGCTGTGGCACACTGGCATCAAGAGGATCCTGGAGTTTTGCCATTTGGAGACAATACAGGTGCAGGATCGCCAACAGGTGTGGCCTTTAACGAAAGTGATTTACTGGGGGAAAAATATCGCGGAATGCTGCTCGCATGTGATGCGGGTAGAAATGTTGTATTCGCTTATAATCCAGCTACAAAAGGCGCTGGATATGAGTTAAATAGACAGAATCTTATTACTTCCCTTCCAGATAAAGATGTTGCGACAGCACAAAGTTCTGCCTCGAATGAGGATAAGACTAAATGGTTCCGTCCAAGTGATGTGGCTGTAGGTACTGATGGTGCTATTTATGTTGCAGATTGGTATGACAGCATGGTTGGAGGTCACCGTATGAATGATACGACAGGAACGGGTAGGATTTACCGAATTGCACCAAAAGGTAAGAAATTAATGACTCCAAAATACAACCTTAAAAATACAAAAGGTCAAATTGAAGCACTCTTGAGTCCGGCTGTAAATGTTCGCAATTCAGGTTTTGTTTTGCTGGCAGCACAGGGTTCAAAAGCAGTAAAAGACGTTAAAAAAATACTGACAAGCACTAATCCATATCATAGAGCAAGAGCAATTTGGCTGCTGTCTAATATGGGGCCGATGGGTATCCTAGAGACAGAAAATCTGTTAAAAGACAACGATCCTAATTTGAGGGTTGCGGCTTTCAGGGCATTAAGGGATGTTAAACCAGACTTTATGAAATATGCTTTGCAGTTGAGTAATGATCCTTCTGCTGCGGTAAGAAGAGAGGTAGCTGTTTCGCTAAGGAATGAGACATACTCAGCTGCAGGGGAGGTAATTCTATCATTGGCTACGGCCTATCAGGGCAATGACAGGTACTATCTGGAAGCACTTGGTTTAGCATCTGAAGGTAAGGAAGAAGATTTGTATGCGTCGCTAAATAGGAAGATAGGAGCTGAACCACTAAAATGGTCCTCGACTTTTGCTGACATTGTTTGGCGGTTGCATCCTAAGGTGGCCGTTTCTGCGTTAAAGGAGCGTGCAGGTTCTGATCAACTATCGGATGCATTAAGAAAGCAAGCTGTTGTGAGTTTGGGTTTCATAAAAGATCAGCAGGCGGTTAATGCCATGCAGGCTCTGCTTTCTAGCAAAGATCCCAAAGTGAGTGCTCAGGCAATGTGGTGGTTACGCTATCGTCAGAGTAATGACTGGAGTGATTTCAAAATGGATTTACCAGCAACAGCTTCCGAGATCAGCGCTGAAAGTCAGAAAAAAATGCTTGCTCAGAAATTGAAACTGGAAAACAATGCATCTTCGGCAAAGGATAAGATTGATGCAATAAATGCGATGTCAAAAGACAAGGTTGGTGGAGAGATGTTGATCGGACTGGCTGCAGAGAAGAAGCTTTCTGCTCAATTAATTGCTGAAGCGAGTAAGGTAATCTTTGACAATCCTGATCAAACAGTCCGTGTGTTGGCAAGTGATTATTTTAAAAAGCCCGGAGTAGAAGTAGCACTTTCGATTCCGAAGATTGCAAAATTACAGGGAGATGGGAAATTAGGTAGGGCTTTGTTCCAGACCAAATGTATGACCTGCCATAAGGTTGGCAACGAAGGAGCGAATATAGGCCCCGAGTTAACTTTGATCAATAAAAAGTTTGAAAAGAACGGCTTACTTGACGCCATTGTTAATCCCAGTGCTGGAATGGCCTTTGGTTATGAGTCCTGGCTAATCACTAAAAAAGATGGCACAACAGTATCAGGTTTCCTTCAGGCAGACGGTGAAACCGTTGTTTTAAAAGGAATGGGAGGAGAGAAATACAACATAAAGGCTTCTCAGATTGCAACTCGCAAACAGTTCTCCACCTCTATCATGCCGGAGCCATCGGCCTTGCAATTGAGCGAAAAGAACCTTGCTAATATTGTAGAATATCTGCTCAGCATTAAACAATAATTATTTGCATTTTTGCGGGGTCACCTTAAAAAGCAAGTATTGAATACAGAATATTTTATTGCCGGGCGCATTGCCATTAAATCCGAACGTACGTTTTCCAAATTAATCGTTCGGATTGCAATTATTGGAGTGATGCTTAGTCTTGCGGTAATGATGCTTTCTATCGGTATCATCAAAGGCTTTAAAACTGAGATCCAAGATAAAGTAAGGGGATATATTGGTGATATCCGGATTTTTAAATATGATTTAAATAATTCCTTTGAGCTGTCACCCTTTGTACCTGCCCCAGCTACAATAAATAATCTGAAAAAAAATCCCGAGATAGTATACTTCCAGCCCTATGCTACTAAGCCGGCTATCATATCAGCGAATGATGAAGTAGAAGGTGTTAATTTTAAAGGTATAGACTCAACTTTCAATTGGGATTATATTGAGAAGCATTTGGTTAGCGGTAAGGTATTGAACTTTTTAGATAGCGCCGATGCAACCAAACAGATTATGGTCTCCCAGTTTACGGCAAACCGATTGAAATTAAAAGTCGGCGATAAGTTTATTATGCACTTTGTTCAAAACCCTCCGCGTAGAAGGCCATTTACAATTGTGGGTATTTATAATATTGGAGTTGAGGAAATTGACAAGAACTTTGTTCTGGGTGACCTGAATTTAATTCGTCGATTGAATGACTGGAAGCCAAACGAAATCGGCGGAATTGAGATTCGTATCAAAGATTTTAGCAAACTTAAAGTTACCTCAACGGGTATTTATGAAGGTCTGGAAATTAAGCTGAAGTCGGAGTCTGTACAGGAATACTTTCCTGCTATTTTCACTTGGCTTTCTTTATTAGATGTAAATACAAAGGTTCTGCTGGTGTTGATGATGGTAGTTGGCGTTATCAATATGATTACTGCTTTATTGATTATGATTTTGGAACGTACCAATATGATCGGAATGCTTAAGGCATTTGGTATGACTGATTTCAGCGTGATGAAGATCTTCTTGTACAATGCCTTATATCTCGTAGGTTTGGGGTTGTTGCTGGGTAATGTTTTAGGGCTCGGTTTGGCATTGTTGCAAACGCAGACACACCTTTTTAAGCTTGATCAAACTTCTTATTATTTAGCCTATGTTCCAATGGAAATCCACCTGCTGGATGTGGTTATCTTAAACGTATGCACGGGAGCAGTTTGCTTAATCGTGCTTATTTTGCCTTCCTTGTTGGTCAGCAAAATAAGCCCGTTAAAAGCAATACGATTTAAATAATCCTTTTATTTCGCATTCTTAACATATTTGTCTAACGAGATATTCATCTCCCAGAGCATGTGAAGGATGTTTTCTTTTCAACGATAACCGAAGACTGTAGACAGCAGGTAAACAAAACAATACTAAGCTTTGAGAATCAGCAAAGTTTCCAATTTAAATGGTCCGATAATATGCAACAACAGAAAGACGTAATAGATTTTTTAGTCAACGGAGATGTGGCTCCACTAGGGCGCTTTAATTATGAATATATGTTGAGATAATTACATTTCAACATCCGCTGGAACCGAATGTTTTCTAGTTAAATTTGCGATATGAGTGAGCTTAGCACTGCGGATACGATATTTGAAAAAGTTATTTCTTTTATAGATTACACTAACCAGAATATCTTCTTAACAGGAAAGGCTGGCACTGGGAAGACAACTTTTCTTAAAAAGATCAAAGGACAGAGTACAAAAAAGATCATTGTTGTTGCACCTACCGGGGTAGCAGCGATGAATGCTAAAGGAACAACCATCAATTCATTTTTTCAATTACCTCCTGGCTCTTTTTTTCCGGGAGACATTAGTCTTCAAACCCTGCAATCTGGCATAGTTTCTATCCAATCGCTGGTTGCAGAGCTCTCTTACAGCAGGGAAAAGTTAACTCTTCTCAACGAATTGGAATTGTTGGTTATTGATGAGGTCTCTATGGTGCGTTGTGATCTGCTGGATGTAATCGATGCTATTCTCCGTTCGGTAAGGAAAAGCTATTCTCCTTTTGGTGGCGTACAGTTGTTGTTAATAGGAGATTTATACCAGCTTCCACCAGTAACCAAACGCGAAGAATGGTCATTTTTAAACAGTGTGTATCCATCTCCATATTTTTTTGATGCTTTAGTAATCAGGAGAAACCCTTTACTACAAGTGGAGTTAACGGATGTATTCAGACAGACGGAACCAGAGTTTATCAATATTTTAAATGACATCAGAAACAACCAGATCAGTAATGAGAGTCTTACATTACTAAACAAGCGACATCAGCCCGATTTTACACCTACTGAAGATTTAAATCCTATTATAATTACTTCTCATAACATAGAAGCAAATTTAATTAATAAGAGGAAGCTTGACGAATTAGCCGGTATGGAATATGCTTTTGAAGGAGAAATTAGCGGGGAGTTCAGGGATCTTGGATTACAGGCAGAGCAGAGTCTTAAGCTCAAAGAAGGGGCACAGGTTATGTTCATTAAAAACGATACGGGAGATGACCGCAAGTTTTATAATGGTAAAATTGGAAAGGTAAAATCAATTAGAAACACTGAAATCTGGATCTCATTTCCGCAAGAAAAGGATCTATTACTGGAAAAGTCCTTATGGCAATCATTTGAATACAAGATAGATACCGAAGAATCTATTGTTCAACAGCAGGTTGGTGAATTTTCGCAGTATCCAATAAAACTTGCATGGGCTGTCACCATTCATAAAAGTCAGGGTTTAACGTTTGATCATGCGATCATCGATGCCGGTAAATCGTTTGTTGCCGGACAAGTATACGTGGCTCTTAGTCGTGTGCGAACTTTAAATGGTCTGATCTTGCAATCAAAGATTACTACCGAAAGTCTGCGGTCTAATATCGAAGTGATCAATTATATGAAGCCATCCTCTATCGAAGATATGGATGATCTACTTGTTATTTCAAAAGAAAAATATATCCTTGATCTGGTCCTCTCACATTTCTCCTTATACAGCTTGCAAACTGGGCTTATGACGATTACCTCCAATGCGGAGATTCAGAAAGCAAATATTGCAGAATTTAAGCTTTTACTAATTCAACTGGAGAAGTCTGTCTCAGACCTTAACGCTGTAGGAACTAAGTTTCAGAGCCAGGTTAAACTGTTGCATCAGCAAAGTGGTTTTGCTGAACAGCAAGCTTTACAGTCCAGAATTATATCAGCGCTCTGTTATTTTACTAAAGAGATAACGCTGCAGTTGCTAAACCCACTCAATAAAAATATTAGGGTAAAACCTAAGAATAAGATCCAGCAACAGATTCAACACATGTTGTTAAAGTATAGGCAAATTATCGAATACAAGATATCAATAATGCAGTACGCATCAAGTTTACTGGAAAAGCCCGTAGATAAGGAATTTTATATTCAGTGGATAGCTGAGCAGAAAGAGAAGACAAAGCGCAAACCCAGTACTTCCAATTCTGCTCAGCAGAATATTAGCTTACAACTGTTTTAGTTTCTATCGTAAAAGGCAGGTGGCTCTACTCCAAGGCTCCTAAGGTATACGACTCCTTGAGCACGATGGTGAATCTCATTGTCTCTAAAATACAGAATAGTTGAGAATACCTGGCCTTCATACTGACCGAATGCCAATACGGTTTGCTCCAATCTTTCGGCTGAGATTTGTGCGAAAAACTTGATGATTTCTTCAGTTGATTGATCCCAAAGTTTCAAAAGACTACCTTTTGTTCGTTCATCTTCGCTTAACGTATGTTCAGAAAATCCCCCAGTATTTTCCCAATTGTCTAAGACAATCCCTCTTACACCCGGGCCCGAGACATCAATAAGTTCCTTGACCATCTCCCCAAAAGGGCACATTCCACCAATGCTGTACGTAAAGAGTTTGTCTTCAGGAAAAGCGTTGATCACCTTTCTCGTTAATCTGCGATGGCCTAACCATTCGTCCAAGAAGTTCTTAGTAGATACAAACGGCGATATCTCTGTGTTAATTTCAGCTGTATTCATAATTAGATTTTAATTAGGTTTTATTGTTTCTACTACAAAGAAACCCACAGACACTGACAACCCTATGGCAGTCTGAAATTCACTTGAGAAATTATTTTATTTGTTCAAAAAAGAATACGCCTTTCTTGTTAGAGACTACGATGTCAACCCGTTTATCTTTATTCATGTCGAGTGCATTAGTTTGTAGACCATTCCCTGAATCATTGTCTATTTCATGTGGAATCCAGGTAGGAATTTTGCCAGGTTTATATTCAAACCAATACAATACAGCGGGATCATACTCTCCCGGATCGTGTCCATGATGAGCAAAAAAACGTTTTCCGGTAACAAGGTCTGGGTTTTTATCCCTATTTATATCTACTAAGCCCAAGCCATGGGTCTGAGAAAACGTCTTCAGGATTTCATGTTGTTTCCAGGTTACTGCCCCCTGTGCATCCACAACCTGCTCATGCCACCAGATACCAAAATTGTGTGCAGATGCACTAATGACGTCAACATCTCCATCCTGATCCAAATCCATTGCAAACATCTGAGAGCAGTCTTCTCCAAGATCTGCCGGATGCCAGGTCCAATTGCCTTTTTCCTTGATATTTGTTGGTCCTTCCCACCATCCAATTCTGGTGATTACATCTAGTTTCCCATCTTTATTCAAATCTGCGTAGCCCAGGCCATGAGTAAATTGATGCGTTGCACGATCTTTTACATCACTGATCACATGAACAGTCCAGTCCAGGTTACCCTTTGTCTTTGGAGACTCCAACCAAATCATTCTATTGCCCTTAGAGTCATTGCACAACAAATCTATTCGGCCATCTCCGTCCATATCCAAAAATCTTGGTGACTCATTTCCTACAGAAGAATACAATGGATGTTCTTTCCAAGGTTCTTCTTTCCCTTTCGGGTTCTCATACCAGACGGCAGCTTCGCCAGGGAAATCTATACGAATCATATCTATCCAGCCATCCTGGTTGATATCCATTGCATGGTTTAGAAAGGAGTTTGAATACTCAATTTTCCAATCATATTTTTTTACAGGTTTTGTTATTTCATGTTGCTTCCATGTAGGTGCTTCAAACCAGTATGCCCCCGCTATAATGTCGAGTTTCCCATCTTTATTAATGTCTCCAACGGCAGAGCCTTCAGATATAAACTCAGTAGTCAATATATGTTTCTTGAACTTAATGTCCTTTTTTTTACTAGTCTGCGCTTGAGTTTCTTCTATTGAAAATAGGTTTACTACTGTTAAAACTATTGCGATTGCGTGGGTTAAACTGACTTTTATCATGCAATGTTTATAAAATGGTTTAGATCAAATACATTTATAAGTAACAGCCTTCGCCGGTACGACTTGACGAGTCCTAGAATTGATGGAAAGCATCAGATACAAACTCTAGGACTTTAGGTAGTGAAGCGCGCCAGTAAGTCCAGGTATGTCCGCCGTCACGGACGCGGAACTCATGTGTTACTTCCTTTTTTCTCAATGCAATATGTAGTAATGAATTTCCTTCGTACAAGAAATCATCGTCTCCGCAGTCTATAAACCATCGTATGGCTTTCTTTTGCTCATCTGGCATACTGTTTACCAAAGCCAATGCGCTGTGGCGATTGTAGTAGGTATTTATTGCGGTATCTGCAAGATTTGGATTCGCTTTTCTCATCGATATTTTAGCATCATCGAAGGTAAGTGGCCCAACAGACGCACTTAATGGACAGGCCGATGAAAATAGCTCCGGATGATGCAAGGCATACATTAATGTACCACCACCGCCCATTGATAGTCCAGAAATCGCGCGACCCCGCTTGTCTGTCTTGGCCCTATATTTCTTTTCTATAAATGGAATGAGCTCCTTGAAAAAGAAATCTTCATAATTCCAGTCTCCTTTAATATCATTGAAATAACCACGGCGACCAGTGTTTGCGTCGGGCATCACGATTATCATTGGCGTAGCAGTGCCATTAGCTATAGCTTTATCGGTTATGTTTAAGACTTCTCCAAACTGCACCCAGCCTGTTTGATCGTCGCCTGAACCATGCAGTAAATATAAAACCGGATAACTACGACCTGATGTCTCGTAGTCTGGTGGAAGGTAAACTGCAAACTTACGATCGCTTTTAAGAATTTTACTGGGAAGGCTTAGGTTGTCATACACTTTGCCTGTTTGAGCGCGTAATACCGAGATGCTGAGAAGTGATAGTACTGAGATTATGGTCAGGAATTTTTTCATACGTGTTACATATTGGTTGATGAAGGAATTGTATCTCCAAAGAATACACAGGCTAAAATACGAATACTATGTAAATGTGCATTAAAAATATAGTGCTATATTTGTGATTTAATTTCGATCCAAGAATGAAGAAATTTCTTTTATTATTTGCAGTTCCATTTTTAGTATGTTTTCTAATCTCAGAATTAAGCTTTGCACAGATCTCTAGAATTAAGTCTGGGACAATATATACTATAAAATCAAGATCAAATAACAAGCTGCTAGACGTTAGCAATTCCTCGATGGAAAATAACGCTGTTATAAATTCTTGGACGAACACCCATAGCGATACCCAGCGCTGGATAATTAAGCATTTGGGGAAGGGAGTTTATACCTTTACAAATTTAGGTACTGGAAAAATGTTACATATTTCTTCGACTCCTTCAGACTCTTCAAAGATTGATCAATATGAGGCCAATAGTGGTGATGACGTAAAATGGATCATAAAAAGGGCCGGTAGCGGCTCTTATTATTTGAGGCCGTTTACAGGCTCTAATTTTTCTTTGAATCTACAAGACGGTGGTGATGCAGATGGTGCCGTCGTGAATCTGGCTAGATCATCTACTGATAAAATGCAGAAATGGGTGCTCCAAAAGGACCGATTACCAGCGTTGCTTTCAGAGAATATAGTGGCAGATAGAGCTTTCGAAGCTTGGTTTGCTTATTATAGAATGGAAAGCGGTAAAGGGTTCTGGGATCGGGCGGAGATGATGGAAATTGTTTTGGATGCGTATGAAATAACAAAAGATATAAAATATATCAATCGATTTAATGCCATGTACAACAATTTTTTCGCTGTTAATAAATCTGATTGGATGTATAATAAATTTAACGACGATATTGCCTGGGCAGTTTTGTTTTCAGTCCGTGGATATTTGCTGACTGACAACAAGGCCTATCTTGAAAAAGGCAAGGAACAGTTTGATAAGATGTATTCGAGGGCATTTACCAATAAATATGGTGGTGGACTAAATTGGTTTGAGACAAAAACATCTAAAAATTCTTGTATTCAGGGTCCAGCTATGGTTGCCGCTTGTTATTTGGCCCAGGCAACAGGTGATAAAACCTACTACGATAAAGCTATTGCATTGTATAGCTGGTCAAAAATTTATCTGTTTAATGCCACTACAGGTAAGGTGAACGATGCTATAGATCTTGACGAAAAAACAGGATTGATTAAAACAGGTACGTGGAGCTCTACGTATAACCAAGGGACTTTCTTGGGTGCCGCAACTATGCTGTATAACTACACCAAGGAAAAGAATTACCTCTTGGATGCAGAGAAGATTGCAGTTTATGCACGTGATGAGATGTACAAAGGCAAAACCATGAATAATGAAGATGGTGGTAATGATCTACCCGGATTCAAAGGCATATTTGCACGTTATGCACGTAAGTACACACTTGAGACTAAGAATACAGAATTAGTTGAATGGTTGCGCCTAAATAGTAAAGTGGCCTATAATAACAGGAATTCACTGGGAGTGATTCATACAAAATGGGGCACGAAAACCAGTGAAACCAAACCTGGGTCTGCTTTTGGTGCATCTACTGCTGTTTCATTGTTTATCAATAGTTTAGGTTTAAAGAATATCTAAGTCAGTAAAGATGCACTTATTCCGTTAAGATAAAGATTTCTATTTCTGTGTTACACTATCCTAAACCTTTTCTCGATAAACTTCAAAATCACTTTTGTAAGTCTTTAGAATATTAGTGCTCCATATTTTTTGCCACGTTAAGAGAACGATATTGTAGCTCTTTTTACCATTTACAATGAACCGTGTATAATCTCCGGCATAAATAGTAGTAAAAGTAAATCCTTGAGGAATATTTTCCAATGAAGAAACCTAAAAGCCTAATATTGTGTTATAGGGTTTTGTAAAGTCTAATTCATAATCAGTGTAAATACAATATAACGTATCACTGGTTTTGTCAGGTATTTTAGAACTTAGGTTATGTATTAATAACCTATTTTATAACTGAGGAATTTCAATGCCAGATTGACCGTTTTCATTGGTTGTTCTAACAGAGATTCCAATAATGAAATGTCAAGTAATAAAGGTAATATTCATATAAAATTTTTCAACCAAATTAAATAGCAATATTGACAACCCTATGGCAGCCTGATTATATATTATTTTGATTTTCCTTTTAGCTGTATTTATCCCACTTTTAGTATACAGATATAATTACTATTATTGTTAGTAATTATATCTGTATACTAACTAAATTAGTATTACGTTTGTTTTGTTATTATTATGGAACTTAAAAATGCTAACAAGGACATCATTGATCAGCTTCAAAAGGAGATACTTCTTTTGCAGGGTTTTAAAGCTGAAGAATGCCATGCCTCAAATAGTATCTCTTTACCTTCCATAGAAACTGCATTTCCCAATTCAGTTTTTCCAATCGGTGCTATTCACGAGTTTATTACTGCGGAACCTGAGCATGCAGCTGCTTGTAGTGGATTCATTGCCGGATTACTCAAATCCCTAATGGTTAATAGTGGAGCTTGTTTATGGATAAGTGCATCTAGAACATTATTTCCACCAGCGTTGAAATCATTTGGCGTAGAACCTGATCGTATCATTTTTATTGATCTGAAAAATGAGAATGATGTGCTTTGGGCTATGGAGGAAGCGCTCAAATGCGAAGGATTAGCAGCTGTGATTGGGGAAGTTTCTGGGATTAACCTCACTCAATCCAGAAGGCTTCAGTTAACTGTAGAAAAAAGTAGGGTTACTGGGCTGATTCTAAGAAATAACACACAGAAACTTGCTACTACAGCATGTGTAGCGCGATGGCAGATTAAGCCAATAATTTCAGAATTAGAGGATGGAATGCCTGGCGTGGGTTTTCCACGCTGGAATGTTGAACTATTAAAGGTTAAAAATGGTATTCCGGGAGCATGGGATATTGAATGGTCTGACGGTAGATTTAATCTTCTGCAGTACGAAGAAGTTATTTTTGAAAAGCTAAACGTTGGATAATTATGGCTAAACGATTTCTATCCATATGGTTTAGGTACTTAACCGCCGATTGGCTCAGTTTACATAAACCAGAGTTGAAAGAGCATCCTTTTGTGTTTGCTGTTTCGGTCCAAGGTAGAAAGTTAGTAACTTCAATGAACGCTATTGCGGAAGCAAAAGGCATTGATATAAACATGCCAACGGCAGATGCCAAGGCTATTGTTCCAGGGTTAGAAATCTTTGATGATAAACCGGGTCGTAATCTTAAATTGTTGAAAGGACTTGGAGAATGGTGTATTAGGTATTCTCCAATTGTATCATTAGATCCCCCCGACGGGTTAATTTTCGACATTAGTGGATGTGCTCATCTCTGGTCTGGGGAAAGTGAATACTTAAATGAAGTAGTCAAACGTTTAAATAGTAAAGGATATTATGGCCGGGCGGCTATTGCGGATACTGTTGGGACAGCCTGGGCCGTTTCCAGATATGGGAAAATGACACCAATCATTGCAGAAGGAAAACAGACAGAGGCTTTATTGCCACTAAATCCTGCTGCGCTACGAATTGAGGGAGCAGTATCCCAAAGGCTTCATAAATTGGGATTAAATCAGATTCGTAATTTTATTGGTATCCCCAGATCTGTTTTAAGAAGGAGATTTGGGGATGATTTATTGTGTCCATTCCTAAAAAAGCTATACACAATTAATCGTGTATGGAAACAAATAAAGAGGAGTTCAAGTACTCCGAAAGAACTAGTAAAACTCAGAAATTCGATCGTCGGCTAATT